>JABNAD010000036.1_pt1 | contig 144572 bp, 133 predicted proteins | sample 7240381 | NCBI WGS metagenome assembly JABNAD01 (sample SAMN11332834, study PRJNA596920) | anaerobic digester metagenome | biome: digested sludge; isolation source: digested sewage sludge-derived enrichment culture grown on H2/CO2 | place: Germany: Goettingen | reverse complement strand
ATCCTTATTTCTAAAAAAAATTGAAATTAACTATTGACTTTTATTAGCTGGTCTTATTAAGGATTAGGATCAGTGAACCTTAATTAAAATAGAACAATTAACATTTTTTTATTATAACAAAAGCTTATTTTTTTCTCCGTAACCAGATCACATTAGCGATATTATGACAATTAAGTCTTAAGAATAAAAGCTGTTTTAGTAAAAATAGGATCGAATGACTTAATAAAAGGAATGATTTGTAAATAAATGACGAAATTAAATCGAAAATTTCCCAAAGAACCGCAAACTTTTTTTCTATTTGATTAACCAGGTGAAATATTGAGGGTAAAAATTCGCTTATAGTCAGCTGGGTGATGATTACGAAAAAGTCGATTGTTAATATTTATACTATCGCAGAAAAAAGCCGAAATGAACAGATTTTAAATGATTGGTTTAATTGCGGGATTTAAAGAAAACGTTTTAATGAATTTTCGTAAAGCAGTGAAAAATGGTTAATTATTACTCGATGATCCCGGGAGTGAACAGGAAAAGACAACCTCGGATAAATTCCATATTTTCCCTTGTAATTCAATTTTTTAAATGTATAATTAAGTTCGATTTGAGGCCCCGAAAAAGGCAAAATCATAATGCCTTATTTAATAAGAAGAAAGTTGATCAAAAAAGCAGAATCACTTACCGAAGTTTGAATGAATAGTTTTATTAATAGCTTTTTAAGTGAATTAAATGCAATGAACTGGCGAGGATTCATAATAAATCGAGTAGAATGTTGGAGTGAACCGAAATGCGCAGAGAAGAGACCGGAATTGTCATCGAAACCAGTGAAAATAAGGCTAAGGTTAAGGCCAGTCGCCATGGTGATTGTGAAAACTGTGGGGTTTGCCCCGGCGATAATGCCATGGTTGTCGAGGTTCAAAACTTGATTGGGGCCAAAGTTGGTCAACGGGTGGCTTTCGAAATCCAGGAAGCAAACATGTTATGGGCAGCGTTTGTGGTTTATTTGCTACCACTGCTGGCACTTTTTGTCGGAGCTCTTGGTGGTGGCATTCTCGGGACGAATTTGGGACAGCCAGTGCTGGCGTTTCAGATCGTCGGCGGAAGTGTGTTCTTCACTGTCGCAGTGATCTATCTGAAACGCTACGATCAGGCAGTAAAAAAGAATGACAAGCTGCTGCCAGTGATCACCAAAATCCTGTATTAGTTAAACCGGGTCTGACAAACCAAAAGTAGCATAAATAAAAGTAGCAAAGGAAAAAAGAGGTGGAAAAATGATTAAATCATTTCGCGGCGGGGTTCATCCCAAAGACAACAAATCCGCTACGGCGAGAAAACCAATAGAAACGGTGCCGTTACCGGAGGTAGCGGTGATTCCGATGCGGCAGCATATTGGTGCCGCCAGTGTGCCGATTGTAAAAAAGGGCGATCTGGTTAAAAAAGGACAGGTGATTGGCGAAGCTGATGGCTTTGTCTCGAGTAATGTTCATGCATCCATATCCGGACAGGTTATCGATGTGGGTAGTCATCCCCATCCCATCTTTGGCAAATGCGAGGCGGTTGTCATCAGCAGTGATGGCAAAGATGAGTGGCAAGATGGGCTCCCGCTGACACGCAATTGGGAAGATCTGGAAGCTGCCCAATTACTGAAAATAATCAGCGATGCCGGAATCGTCGGAATGGGGGGGGCTACCTTTCCAACCCACGTAAAATCAACCCTGCAAAAAGACAAGCATGTCGATCTGCTGATTTTGAATGCCGCCGAATGCGAACCCTATTTAACCGCCGATCATCGGATGATGCTGGAAGAAGGGCCCCGGATTGTCACTGGCGTAAAAATCGCCATGAAAGTTCTGGGGGTGGAAAGATGTCTGGTGGGAATTGAGGATAATAAAAAAGATGCCATTAAAAAAATGACTGATGCCTTTTCCGGTTTACCGGTGGAAGTAGTGGCGCTGCCGACGAAATATCCCCAGGGAGCTGAAAAAATGCTGATCAATGCCGTTTCGGGAAGAATTATTCCTTCCGGGGGATTGCCGATGGATGTCGGTGTGGTGGTTCAGAATGTCGGCACGGTAGCAGCCATCTGTGATGCTGTAACCCAGGGAATTCCGCTGATTGAGCGGGTCACCACAGTCAGCGGCGGCAGTATCAAAGATCCGAAAAACATCAGGGTTCGGATCGGCACTCCGTTTCGGGAAGCAATTGAATTTTGTGATGGATTCTTAACCCGTCCGGAAAAAATTATCATGGGCGGACCGATGATGGGGATGGCCGAACCCAGTATTGATATTCCCATTATTAAAGGTGTATCCGGAATTCTGGCGATTGCCAAAGGAGAAGCCAATACCGGTAAAGAGGCCTCATGCATCCGTTGTGGCCGCTGCGTCAATGCCTGTCCGATGGGACTTAATCCCAGTATGCTCAGTATTTTAAGTGAGCGGGGACTTTATGAAGAGGCCAAAGCAGATTACGGACTTTTTGATTGTGCCGAATGTGGCAGCTGTGTTTTTGCCTGTCCAGCCAAACGGAATATTGTCCAGTATGTTAAATACAGCAAAGCGCAGAATGCAGCTGCAAAATTGAAAGAAAATCGAGGTTAAGCATCATGGTCGATACAACAATGAATGATAAAATATTTAATGTTTCGATGTCCCCCCATATTCGGGATAATCAGTCCATTGCTAAAATAATGTGGACGGTGATCATTGCATTGACGCCGGCAGCCCTGTTTAGCGCCTTTAATTTCGGATATCGGGTTCTGATTGTGCTGTTAATTGGGATGGGATCAGCGGTTTTATTTGAATATCTGACCCAGAAAATCAGAAAAAAGACCATCACCATCGGTGACGGCAGTGCCTGTTTAACCGGACTGCTGCTGGCCATGTGTCTGCCGCCGACGATTCCCTTTTATATGCCAGCTGTGGGTTCATTTATTGCTATTGTCATCGCCAAACACGCCATGGGCGGCCTGGGTTTTAATATCTTTAATCCGGCCCATATCGGGCGGGCGGCCTTAATGATCTCCTGGCCGGTGGCGATGACAACGTGGAGTAAGATGACCACCGGGGTGGATGTGGTGTCGACGGCGACGCCCCTTAATATTTTAAAACAGCAGGGTTATCAGAAACTGATTGAGACCTTTGGTTCCGCCCCGGACATGTATCAGGCCTTATTCCTGGGCACCAGAAACGGCAGCATTGGCGAAACGTCAACGGTATTGCTGCTACTGGGCGGAGGCTTTTTAATCTATAAAAAATACATTAACTGGCAAGTGCCGGTGGTGATGGTGGGAACGGTGGGAATTCTGACCTGGGTCTTTGGTCCGGCCGGACTCTTTACCGGCGATCCGCTTTTTCATATGATGGCCGGGGGACTGATCATCGGTGCCTTTTTTATGGCCACCGATATGGTAACCATCCCGATTACCATTAAAGGTCAGGTGATTTTTGCCTTAGGGGCCGGGATTCTCACCGTCCTGATTCGCTTAAAGGGTGGCTATCCGGAAGGCGTTTGCTATTCGATTTTATTAATGAACAGCATCACACCGCTGATAGATCGATTTGTTCAGCCAGTCCGATTTGGACTGAGGGGGGAAGCAAAATGACAGTAGAACATGGAAGCAAACACGATTCTATTTTTAAGATCGCTATCAATCTGGCCATTGCCTGCTTTATTTCGGGATCAATTATTGCAATAACGTATTATTTCACGGCCCCGATCACCCGGCAGAATACCGAAAATACTAAAACCGAAATGATGCAGCAGCTGGTGGCCGATTCGGATAAATTCATCCCGGTGGAAGGAAAAACCGATTGGTTTATTGCCAACAAAAACGGTGCGGCGATCGCCTATGTTATCCCGACCGACACCAAGGGGTATGGTGGTACCATAAAAATGCTGGTGGCAGTTTCGCCGGAAGGTAAAGAAATTGACTATCAAATCTTGTCGGCCAACGAAACTCCGGGACTGGGCGATGGCGTTGCAAAAGATGAGTTTAAGAAGCAATTCCGCGGTAAAACAGCGGCGGCCATGGTTGTGACCAAAGATCCGGCCAATACCGAGAATATCCAGGCCATCACCGGGGCTACCATTTCGTCCCGGGCTGTGACCGCAGGGGTGAAGACCGCCGAGACAGAGGTTATGGAATACTTGGAGGCACAGAACTGAGATGAAAAATTTATGGGATATTTTTAAAAAAGGTCTGATTGTCGAAAATCCAATTTTTGTGCTGGCACTTAGTCTGTGTCCGGCGTTGGCAGTAACTGCCTCGGCGATCACCGCCTTAACCATGGGGCTGTCAGTGATGTTTGTAATTACCGCCAATAATGTGGTAGTCTCACTGACTCGCAAGCTGGTCAACCCCAAAGTTCGGGTACCGGTGTATATTACCTCGATTGCCACCATCGTTACGCTGGTGCAGCTGTTGCTCCAGGCCTTTGCGCCGGAGCTTTACAAGGCCCTGGGGATTTATTTGGCGCTTATTGTGGTGTTTGCCATTATTCTGGCCCGGGCCGAAGTGTTTGCATCGAAGAACTCGGTGATCCCGTCGTTTTTTGATGGCCTGGGAATGGGGGCCGGTTTTACCCTGGCGCTGCTGCTGATTGGCTGCATCCGGGAACTGTTGGGGGCCGGGTCGATTTTTGGGATCCCGGTGATTGGTGATTGGTATGATCCGGCCTTAATTATGATTTTACCAGCTGGTGGTTTTATCTTAATTGGTTATCTGGTGGGTGGTTTTAAAATGCTGACTGAATATATGGAGAAAGCAGAAGCAAAAAAGGGTGACCGATAATGGAATACGTTACTTTATTTATTAGTGCGGTAATTGTTAATAATTTTGTCTTAACAAAATTTCTGGGATTATGTATCTTTTTTGGCGTCTCAAAAAACCTGAATGCCTCGATTGGGATGGGGATGGCGGTCACTTCGGTGATGACGCTGAGTTCAATGCTGGCCTGGGTAGTCTACAATTTTGTGCTGGTACCACTGAATCTGACCTTTATGACAACAGCGGTGTTTGTCTTGCTGATTGCCAGCTTTGTCCAGCTGCTGGAAATGGTTATTAAAAAACAGGCGCCAGCCCTTTATAATATGTGGGGCATTTATCTGCTCCTGATTGCCACCAACTGCGTTGTTTTGGCGGTGCCGCTGCTTAATGCCGAATCCAGTTTTTCGTTCTTAAAAAGTGTCGTTTATGCAGTCGGTTCGGGCCTGGGTTTTGCCCTGGCGATTATTTTAATGGCCAGCTTAAGAGAAAAACTGCGGCTGGCCGATGTCCCCAAACCACTGGAAGGACTGGGCATTGCCTTTATTCTGGCGGGGATGCTGGCCCTGGCGTTTACCGGTTTTTCCGGGATGATCACATTGTAGAGGAGTGACAGAGATGGAAACAGCATTATTAGTTGTCATTGTGATGTCTGCAATCGGATTGATTTTCGGTCTGATTCTGGCATTTGCCGACAAAAAATTCTCAATTGAGGTGAATCCGCTGATTCACGTTGTCGATGACATTTTGCCCAAAGGTCAGTGTGGTAGCTGCGGTTATGCTGGCTGTCTGGCTTATGCCGAGGCCGTGGTGTTAAACCCGGAGGTGACCCCCAATTTATGTATCCCCGGGAAAAAGCCAGTGGCTGATTTGGTGGCGGAATTAACCGGAAAGTCGGCGCCGGAAATTGAACCGCAGATTGCCCAGGTGCGCTGTAAAAATACCATTACCCATGCCATCAAAAAATACAATTATGCTGGGGTGGAAGATTGCATTGCCGCCAGCCTGATTCAGGGTGGACCCAAGGGCTGCAAATATGGGTGCGTTGGTTTCGGGACCTGTGTTCATAGTTGTCCTTTTGGGGCGATGACCATGGGTACGGATCATCTGCCCTTGGTGGATAAAAAGAAGTGTACCGGTTGTGGCAAGTGTGCCACGGTTTGTCCCAAGGCGATTATTCACATGACGGCCATCGGGGCTCCGGTGGCGGTGCTCTGTAATTCCCGGGACAAGGGCGTAATTGCCCGCAAACTGTGTTCGGTGGATTGTCTGGGCTGTGGACTGTGTACAAAAAGCTGTCTGTACGATGCCATCACAGTTGAAAATAATCTGGCGGTGGTTAATCCGAAAATTTGTCTGGAAAAATGCAGCAATCCAACTTGCCTTGAAAAATGTCCAACCGGAGCGATTTATGATTTAAGTGCGTTATAGACCCAATTTATTATTAATGCGGGCATAAAAAAAACAGCCGGTCCGAATGACCGTGCTGTTTTTTTTATATTAGGAATGAAAAGAAAAAGAGGAGATGTTTATCTCTTGTGTTTATCTTAGGCCTTGAACCTTTAGACAAACTTTGAAAGAGGTTAAGTTTAAGTTAAATTAAGATTTGGCTGGAGCCAATTCAAACAGTCAAGTCAGCCCGGAACCCCGTTGACAAAAATCCGGTGATATGATAACCTTTATCACAATTAAAGAGTTGGGGAGCTTATGCATTTAGGCTGAGAGGAAGTAAATCGCTGCTTCGACCCATGTACCTGATACGGATAATGCCGGCGTAGGGAATTTATGTCAAACTGCTGTGCATTCGTGTACAGTTTTTTTTGTTTAAATCAGGAGTGTCACGATCAGGAAAGAGAATTTTATTAGTGGAAAGAGGTAAGCTTATGTTAAGAAAAATCCTGGAAAATGTCAGGAATCAGCCGCCGCTGGTTCATTCCATCACCAACTATGTGACCGTGAACGACTGCGCCAACATCGTGTTGGCCTGTGGTGGGGCCCCGATTATGGCTGACGATATCAATGAGGTGGAAGAAATTATTGCCATTTGCAATGCCCTGGTCATTAATATCGGCACCCTTAACGAACGGACGGTGGCTTCAATGATTAAGGCCGGGAAAAAAGCCAACGCCCTCGGTCGGCCGGTAATTCTCGATCCGGTCGGCGCTGGTGCTTCGACACTGCGGACGGAGACCGTCTTTACGTTGTTAAAGGAAGTGCAGTTTAGCGTGATCCGGGGCAATGTCTCGGAAATCAAAACCATCGCTTCAGGCAGTGGCACCACCAAAGGGGTCGATGCCGATATCAGCGATGCCATCACTGAAGATAATCTGGACGGGATGGTCGCTTTTGCCAAAGCACTCAGCCAAAAAACCGGGGCCGTTATTGCCATCACCGGCGCCATCGATATTGTCGCCGACAGCCAGAAAGCCCTGGTGATTCGCAACGGTCATCCGATGATGTCCCGGATTACCGGCACCGGTTGTATGCTGACCACAGTCATTGGCAGTTATTGTGGCGCCAATCCCGATGATCTGCTGCAGGCTACCGCCGCTGCCGTCAGTTGCATGGGCCTGTGTGGCGAGCTGGCCTTTGCCAGGGTTGCGGTTGAGCAGGCCGGAACGGCATCCTTCCGTACCTACCTGATTGACGCGATGAGCCGAATGGATGCCCAAACATTAGCGGGAGGAATCAAGATTGAAACTCGATAAGCAGGCAATGTTACTTTATGCGGTTACTGACCGCAGTTGGCTGGGTGATCAAACCCTGGCGGTGCAGGTGGAAGAAACCTTAAAAGGTGGGGCCACTTTTATTCAGTTGCGGGAAAAAGAGCTGGAAATTGAGGACTTTATCCGGGAAGCCCGGGCCATTAAAAAACTGACCGATGCCTACAAAATTCCCTTTGTTATTAATGATGCCGTTGAGGTGGCTCTGGCAGTGGATGCCGATGGGGTACATGTTGGTCAGGACGATATGGATGCCAGAGAGCTTCGAAAACGGATCGGGGATAAAATCATCGGTGTTTCGGCGGATACGGTGGAGCTGGCATTAAAAGCCGAGGCCGATGGGGCGGACTATATTGGGGTTGGGGCCATCTATGCGACAGATACCAAAACCGATGCTACGGTGGTGGCATTTGAAACGATTGCGGCGATCTGCCAGGCGGTGTCGATTCCGGTGGTGGCCATCGGCGGGCTTAACGAAACCAATATTCATCGCTTAGCAGGCACGGGAGTGGACGGGGTTGCCTTGGTATCGGCGATTTTTTCAAAAGCCGATATTTGCAAAGCAACCCGGGAACTTCGACAATTATCTGAGGCGATGACCAGGGCATGAATCCGATAAGTATAAACACGGAGGGGATCATCTTTGATCTGGACGGCACCTTGATTGACTCGATGCCGGCCTGGGAAAACATTGGCAGTGATTTTTTAAAAAAACATGGGATTGCTCCCCCGGATGATTTAAATGAGACCATCAAAATCATGAGTTTTGCTGAATCGGCCCGGTATTTTATTGAAGTTTATGGGATCGCCATGACCGAAGAACAGGTGGGGGATGAAATTAATGGGATGATCCGGGATAATTATGCCAGACACATCGAACTAAAACCCTTTGTCCGGGAAGTGCTTAATCAGTATTCTAATCAAGGCATCAAAATGGGAATTCTAACCGCTACTCACAAGTCCTTGACAGAACTGATTTTGGAGCGCTTTGGTCTGCTGGATCATTTTGATTTTATTCTGACGTCCGGGATGACTGGTTTACCCAAAAGTCAGCCGGAGATTTACCATCGGGCGGTGTCCCAGCTACAAATACCGGCCCAGCAGATTACCATTTTTGAAGATGCCCTGTATTGTATCCGGGCAGCCAGAGCGACCGGCTGTCAGCTGGTGGGGGTTTATGATGAAGCCTCCAAAAATGACTGGGATGAGATTCGGAAGCTTTCGGATTTGAGTATTATGAGTTTTAAGGAGTTGCTGTGAGAAAAAAAGTCTTATCCATCGCCGGGTCGGATTGCAGTGGTGGTGCTGGCATCCAGGCCGATATCAAAACGATCATGGCTCATGGTAGCTATGCCATGACCGCAATCACTGTGTTGACCGCCCAAAATACCACTGGAGTCTATGGAATCGCCGAAGTGGCCAGTGAATTTGTCGAACAACAACTGGATTGTGTCTTTACTGATATTTTTCCGGATGCCGTTAAAATTGGAATGGTTTATAGTACCGAAATCATCAGAAGCATTGCCAGAAAACTAACGCAACACCAGGCCAGAAACGTTGTTCTTGATCCGGTGATGGTGGCCACCAGTGGTGGAAAGTTGTTGAGTGACGATAGCATGCAAGCATTAAAAACCGAGCTGATGCCGCTGGCGGATCTGATCACGCCGAATATTCCCGAGGCCCAATGCTTATGTGGCTTTGACATTCGCTCAAAAGCCGAGATGGTGAGCGCCGCAAAAAAAATTGCCACAACCTATGCGGGCAACATTCTGATTAAGGGCGGCCATCTGGTTGAGTCCGCTGATGATTTTTTGTTGCTTCAGACTGGTGATCAACGAGCCGAAATCTGGCTGCCTGGGGAAAGAATAAAGAATCCAAATTCCCATGGCACCGGTTGTACCCTTTCCACGGCGATTGCCTGCAATCTGGCCGCTGGCGAGGAGTTGAACGAGGCGGTAAAAAAAGCCAAAGACTATGTCTCCGGAGCACTGGCGGCCAACCTCGATCTGGGAGCAGGCAGCGGCCCTCTGGATCATGGCTTTGGGATGATTGGTGAACCGTAAAAAAATCCCGGCGCGTTTTTTTATAACTATCTGCAAATAAATAAAAGCCGATTACTTAGCCATCTTGATGCGGTGTTTGATGGTAAGTAATTGGCTTTTTATGCTTTTGGCCATTCTTTCTTAAGCACTTTTTCGACAAAAGTCCGGGCCAGTTGTTCGTCAAATTGCTGGCCGGCGCATTTTTTAATTTCGATGATCGCCTCTTCATCAGTCAAGGCCCGGCAATAAGGGCGTTCGGTGGTCATTGTGCAATAGGCATCGGCAATGGCAATGATCCGACCCTGCAAAGTTATTTCATTAGCTTTCAGGCCTTTGGGGTAGCCCTTGCCATCCCAGCGCTCATGGTGCTCCAGCACAAATTTGGCGATTTCGGTCAATTCATTGACGGAACGGAGAATATGGTAGCCGATTTCAGGGTGGCGCTTGATTTCGGCCCATTCGGCATCGTTGAGCTTTTCAGACTTGTTCAAAATGGCGGCGTCGATGGCAATTTCGCCAATATCATGAAGCAATCCGGCCAGACCAAGCTGGTTGAGCGCTTCCGTTTCCAAGCCCAGTTCCCGGCCAATGGCCTGACAGTAATCGCTGACTAATTGAGAATGAATCACTTCCTGGTGGTTGCGTTCGTAAATGGAGTTGACAATCAATTCGATGGTGGCTTTTTTAATACTTGGACTGATGGTCAGCTTATGCTGATACATAGCATCTTCGGCTCGCTTAAAAACATCGGTCAGGTCGTCATGAGGATCGGTTTTAATGGCAAAGCCCATCGAAACAGATAGGATGATGTTGTCAATTCGCACCGTGCTGATGGTAGCATTGAGGCGCTTAACAATAGTTTCGACACTGTTGCGGTCAGTTTTTGAAAAGAGGATCACAAACTCATCGCCGCCCACCCGTGAGGCAATTTCATCGTGGCGGCATTCACTTTTTAAGATCTGGGCAAATTCTTTTAAAATCTTGTCCCCCATTTGGTGGCCATAGGCATCATTAATCAGCTTGAGCCCGTTGACATCTGCCATAATCAGGGCAATTGGCAGGTTTCGCAGGGTATCCAGACGGAGGAGCTCTTCTTCATAAAAACGACGATTGTAGAGTCCGGTTAACTGATCATGATAGCTTAAATAAAGCACTTTTTCTTCGGCTTTTTTGCGTTTGTCAATATTGCGGCTGACTCCCACCAACTCAATATCACCACTGGCATGGTAGCGGTATTTGGTGGAAACCTCAACCCAGATCAGGCGGCCATCTTTGCAGGGCTGCTGGATTTCAATCAGGTAGGTATTGGGAGCTTTGGGGTTGGCAATAAAGGTTTGGACATTTTTTTTGAGGTTTGCCCGAACCCGCTGTAGGGAATCGGCCGTCATCGAGTCGGCCAGATTTTCGGCCATCGCTTCTTCGGGCGTGAGACCCCGCAACTGAAAAATTGAGGGGCTCATGTAGGTAAATGTGTTATGGGTAAGATTGAAAAGCCAAATAACATCAGAGGCAAATTCAGTCAGGAAACGGTATTTTTCTTCGCTTTTAATCAGGGCCAGTTCAGCTTTCTTCCGTTCAGTGATATCGTTAATAATGCTGATGATGTGAGGGGTGTTGTTCATGATGATAATTTTAGCAGAAACGGAACAGATGCGGATATCATTATTTTTGGTGCGAAAATTCAATTCGTAGTCATCAACAGACTGATTGTCGGTGATGGCTTTGAGCAGCTTTTCCCGATCGGCGGGCTGTTCGTAAAGATTCAGCTCCAATAAACTCTTGTTTTCAACTTCTTCCCGGGAGAAGCCAGTAAAATTTAAAAAGCCAAGATTGAAATTGATAATTTTGCCGTTGGGCAGATTGGTGATCAGACTGGCATCGGGACTGAGGTTAAAGATTTGCTCAAACTGCTCCTTGGCAGTGCGAATATCGGCACTCATCCGTTCATTGTTCATGACAATAAAAGTGAAGGTCACAATGATGTTGAAGATAAAGGCGCCGGAAAAAGAAAAAATTTGAAAAATAGTTGGCGTCAGGGCATTACTTATCGGAGCGGAAAACAAAGCAAAAATGGCTCTAAAACCGGAAAAAACACTCATGACAGCATACATCATAAAGAGCAGCGGAATTTGGCGGGGGAAGGGGGGCTTTCGGATATTAAAAAGGGTGGTGGCAATCAGCAGAGCAATCGTAGCAAAGGATAAATAGACAAAAAAGATGCGCAGCGAAATGCTGTTAAATACAAACTCGAAATAGATAAGCAGGACCAGACAAAATCCGAAAACAATGGATGGAAGCCATTTATTTTCCGGCAGATCTAAATAATTCACCAAGCCCAGATACTGAAAAATCAGTGCCAGTAGGAGCAAAGCGTTTCCAATCACAACCGTGACCAGGCCGTTATCGCTACTGCCCTGAAGCATCACAAAAAGAAACCCCAGGGCAAAAAAGGAGCAGCTGGCTCCAAAGTGATCAACGCCGGGATATTTGGACGACAAAAAAAAGATAAAGATTGCCTGAAAGACGCTGGAAATTACTAAAATCAGGGCAATGGTAGCCAGATCGATATTCATAGTTGCCTCTCATCGGATGAAGACGGATAACGTGTAACAACAGATGCCCGCATTCTAAAAAAGGATTATTTATGATTATTATATCCCGATTTGATAAAAAGAAACAGCGATCGTTAAAAAATACTAATATGAAAATGATTTTCAAATTGCTTTGACAGCGGTGGGATTTTGATGTAATATGAAAATGATTTTCAAATTCATTTTAAGCGGGGGAAAAAATGGGAAAACCGTCTTACTACAAAACAAAGCAACAGGATACAATCCTGAAGTATTTGATTTCCAAAAAAAATCAGCACATTACTGTCACTATGATTGCCGAATTTTTAGAAAAGCAGGGCACACCGGTGGGCGTAACAACCATTTATCGACATCTTGACAAGTTGGTGGAACAGGGCGAACTGCAAAAATATATCATCGATGGAGTAACCAGTGCCTGTTTTCAGTATATCGGCGATGAAACCCATTGCCATGAGCATTTTCATCTGAAGTGCGAAAATTGCGGAACTCTGATTCATCTGGAATGTGGCTATATGAAGGATCTCTACACCCATGTGTTGAACCACCACGCCTTTGATATTAATTCATTCAAAACAGTTTTTTATGGTTTATGTAGAAGCTGTTCAGATAAAAAAAACCATACGGAGGCATTATGATGCGAAAAAAGATTGTTGTTTTTATTGTACTACTGATTTTGGCAGTGGGTGTAACCGGCTGTGCCCAGAATACAGCGGCAAAAAACGCCGAGAGTGCAGGAAAGATCAGCATTGTCACGACTATTTTTCCCGTCTATGATTTTGCCAGAGCGATTGCCGGGGGTCAGGCTGAGTTGACGATGCTGGTAAAACCAGCTGCTGAAGTTCATTCCTATGATCCTTCACCGGCAGATATAATAAAAATTCAGGAAGCGGATGTATTTATCTACATTGGCGGCGAGAATGATGCCTGGGTCAGCACCATTCTGGAATCCATGGATACCAGCAATAAGAAAATTATTCGGCTGATGGATGCGGTTAAACCGGTTGAAGAGGAAACGGTGGAAGGGATGGAGGCTGAAGAAGAGGAAGTGGCCCCTGAAACGACTCAAAATAAAACCGAACCGGCTGAGGAAGAAATCGAGTATGACGAACATATCTGGACCTCACCTAAAAATGCCATCTTAATGGTCAATGAAATCGCTGCGGCATTGGCTGAAATTGATCCCCAAAATGCTGCTGTCTATACCCAGAATGCCGCTGACTATACGGCTCAGATTCAGGCCGTGGATGATGAAATTGCCGGGATTGTGGCATCCGCTCCCAATAAGCTGCTGGTCTTTGGTGATCGCTTTCCGTTTCGGTACTTTGTTGACGAATTCGGGCTTGACTATAAAGCCGCATTTCCGGGCTGTAGCACCGATACCGAGGCCAGTGCGGGCACTTTGGCTTATCTGATGAACACCATCAAAGAGAATAATATTAAGTATGTTTATTATATCGAACTCAGCAATCAAAATATTGCCAAAGCCATCAGCGAACAAACCGGAGCCGGGCTGCTGCAACTTCATTCGGTTCATAATGTGACAAAGGACGATTTTGATGCTGGCGCAACCTATGTTTCAATTATGCAGCAAAATGTCGAAAACCTGCGAAAGGGGTTGGCCAACCAATGAAACTAATTTCCTGTGAAGGGGTCACCATCGGATATGATGGACAACGGGCCGTGAACAAGGTCAGCTTTGATCTGGAGCAGGGTGACTATCTTTGTATTGTGGGCGAAAACGGTTCAGGAAAAAGTACCCTGGTCAAAGGTCTGTTGGGACTGATTAAACCTCAGGAGGGCAGCATCACCTTTAACGGCATTGCGCCAAATGAAATCGGCTATCTACCGCAACAGACAGTGATTCAGCGGGACTTTCCAGCCAGCGTTGGCGAGGTGGTGATCTCCGGCTGCCTTAATCGGCGCGGGCTGTTGCCGTTTTATTCCCGGGCAGAAAAAGATCGGGCCGCTGATAAGATGAAGCAGCTTAATATCACTGATATTCAAAAGAAATCCTATCGGGACTTGTCGGGAGGCCAGCAGCAGCGGGTGTTGCTGGCCCGGGCCCTCTGTGCCACCGAAAAACTGTTGCTGCTGGATGAGCCGGTTTCCGGTCTGGATCCGGTGATGACCGCCGATTTGTATCAATTGGTAGCAAGGCTTAATCAAACCCAGGGGATTACGGTCTTGATGGTTTCACATGATCTGGAAAGTGCCATCAAATATGGCAACAAAATTCTGCACATGAAAACCGAAACGGCGTTCTTTGGTTCAACCGCCGATTACCTGAAAACAGAGATGTGTCAGCGGATGATGGGGGCTAAGATATGATTGAATTGCTGACTGAATTACTATCGTACACCTTTGTGGTCAGAGCCCTGATCGTTGGGGTTCTAGTCTCTCTGTGTGCCGCCCTGCTGGGTGTCAGTCTGGTCTTAAAACGCTATTCGATGATCGGAGATGGCTTGTCTCATGTCGGTTTTGGGGCCCTGGCCCTGGCGATGGCGTTAAACCTGTCGCCGCTGGAAGTGGCCATTCCGGTGGTGGCGGTGGCCGCCTTTGTGCTGTTACGGATCAGTGAAAACAGCCGGATCAAAGGCGATGCGGCGATTGCCCTGATTTCCAGCAGTTCGCTGGCCATTGGCGTGATTATCATCTCCTATACATCGGGAATGAACACCGATACCTGCAATTATATGTTTGGAAGTATCCTGGCGATGAGCAAAAGCGATGTTATTCTCAGTGTAGCGGTTTCGATTGTGGTGATCGTGTTGTATGTGTTGTTTTATAACAAAATTTTTGCCGTTACCTTCGATGAGAATTTTACCCGGGCGACCGGGACCAATGCCAGCCGCTACAACACCCTGATAGCTCTGTTAACGGCGATGACCATTGTGGTGGGAATGCGGATGATGGGAGCGCTGCTGATTTCCAGTCTGATAATTTTTCCGGCCCTGACGTCAATGCGCTTGTTTAAAACCTTTAAGCAGGTGGTAATCAGCTCGGCCATTTTATCGGTGATCTGTTTTGTGGCGGGAATTGTCCTGTCCTTTATTTTCTCTTTTCCCACCGGGGCCAGCGTGGTGGTCATTAATCTACTGATGTTTGCTATTTTTTCAGCCATTGGTCTGTTCAAGAAAAAACTTTAGGAGGTTCGGTGATTGAAAAAATATGGATGGCTATTGATGCTGATGATAGTTGCAAGCCTGTTGACCGGGTGCGCTACTGACAAGGCCAATGAAGTGGTTGAGATCAGCGAGCGGATGTTTATTACGCAATGCAACGATGTGTATGTCAATACTGATGAATATACGAACAAGACCATTGTGCTGGAAGGGATGTACTACGAGTATACTGATCCGAAAACCAATCAGGTTCACACCTATGTCATTCGCAATGGTCCAGGGTGCTGCGCTAACGATGGGATAGTCGGTTTTGAGATTCTATTTGAAGGCGATAAACCGGTACCAAACGACTGGATTCGGGTGACGGGAAAAGTTGAGAAACTGGATAACAATGAACTTGAAACCATTGTTCTGCGGTTGGATCAGATTGAGATAAAAGCAGAGCGGGGGCAGGAAACCGTTTTGAATTAAGCTTATCTGAGGATTAGAAAATTAATTAGAAGTGGGTAAAATTTTTATGGTAAAATAAGGTAAACAACACTAAAACTCAGAAGCGGAGGTTTGGTCATTTATGAAGAAAAATACTGCAGTGGTGTATGCAATCTTGGCAGCGCTGCTGTTTGGGATGAATGCGCCCTTTTCCAAGCTGCTGCTCAATGAAATTGATCCTTTGTTTCTGGCAGCGCTTTTATATCTAGGGGCTGGGCTGGGAATGACCGTGTTGACTCTGCTAAATAAAACCCGACGGACGGCAACTGCAGAAGCCAGACTTACCAAAAAAGAAATGCCTTCAGTGGTGCTGATGATTTTACTGGATATCGCAGCGCCGATTTTTCTATTACTGGGAATCAATCTGACCAATTCCAGCACCGCTGCTTTGCTAGGCAATTTTGAGATTGTCGCAACCTCAGTGATAGCCATGATTTTCTTTAAAGAAGCCATTGGTAAACGGATGTGGATGGCCATTGGCTTTATTTCACTGGCCAGTATCATCCTGACGATTAGTGATGCGATGACGATTAACTTATCGATTGGGGCTGTTTTTGTAATTCTTGCGTGTATCTGTTGGGGTTTCGAGAATAACTGCACCCGGAATTTATCAATCAAAGATCCGGTTCAGGTGGTTGTCCTTAAAGGCTTTGGATCAGGGCTGGGTGCGCTGTTGATTGCCGCAATCTGGGGCGACCTGTCAGGTTCACTGATTGATATCATTCTGGCCATGGCCTTAGGCTTTGTCGCTTATGGTTTGAGTATTTTTTTCTATGTCAAAGCCCAGCGGGGGCTGGGAGCATCCAGAACCAGTGCCTACTATGCGGCGGCTCCGTTTATGGGGGTTCTGATATCCTGGCTGGTACTTAAGGAACCGATCACGGTTTCGTTTTTAATGGCCCTGGCCATCATGCTTCTGGGAACCTGGCTGGCTTTGTCAGAAGATCACGAACATGCCCACACTCATCTTGAAGAGACCCATGATCACAGCCATAACCATGATGATGAACACCATCTTCATGCCGATCATCCGCCGGTTAAGGGTGAGCATTGTCATGAGCATACCCACAATAATACGGTTCACAGCCATTGCCATCTGCCGGATGTGCATCATCGGCATTTGCATTAAAGTTACCGGATAAATGTTATTAAATTGCACAAAAAACTTAGCCGTTCTGCTACTAGCAGCCATGGCTAAGTTTTTTTTATTTGCGGGAGATATAAATAACCAATTAGACAACCCGAAAATAAGGTTTAATCTCAAAAGGGATTAATTGTAAAATGTGTTTGCTTTCAGCAATGATTTCATCAATGCGGTTTTCCTCAATGTGCATTAGCACAAAATGAAGGCTGGTCAGGTAATCCAGGCATTCTTCCAGGGAGCAGTTAAACTCACCGTTGGCATAAGCTAATTTAACCGCTAAGGAGGAAGCCATGGCCGATCGGGCAATCATTGATATTTCATCGGGACAGCGTTTTAGTTTCAAGCCATAGTGGCGGTCGTGGATTTTATAAAGATGAACAGCACTTCGGGAAAAGGTATCGTCATGCTTTTCATCGGCGTGCTCCTTAACAAAGCGCATGACATTAGGGTCACATAGGTGGAGCCGATCATATAAGCGAATTTCCACTGCGGTACTCACCTGTAAATCGGTTTCTCTTTCTCGAAAATATTCCAAATAAAGTTTTAATGCTACATTGTTTTTATGCTCAATCAGAAATTTCTCAGTCACTTCCCGGGCTAAATTCGATTTTGATTTAAAATAATAAGTAATTAAGGGTTTGGTAATTTTGCAGATATCTGCAATTTGATCCAGATAGGTTGCCGTATAGCCTTGCTCATAGAAAAGTTTGGTGGCAGTCTGGAGGATGTTTTCTTTTTGATTTTTCATCGGCGTCTCTCTTTTCTTGATGCGTTTATTGTAGCCTTTAATCATGGGGAGATCAAGGCAAAACTAAGAAGTGAAGAAAAAAACTTTACCGGTAAAATAATGATTGACAATTCGTAAAAATAAGACTATACTGCAATTACTTTACCGGTTAAATTCAAACGGATCAAAAAAGAAATGGTGCAAAATAAAGCAGACAGTGAGCGTGCAGAGGGTAAGCATCATAATAGGGTTGTAAACGTTGATCACCCGGGAAATTTTAAGAGCGTGTGAAATCGGTTTCGGATTACGAAAAACCAGCACGTTAAAGAAGGAGTAAAAAATGATTATTATTGGCGAAAAAATTAACGGCGCCATTCCCTCAACCGGGAAGGCAATTGCGGAAAAAGATGCTGAGTTCATCCGGAATCTGGCCATCAAGCAGGCGGAAGCCGGAGCTGATTTTATCGATGTCTGTGCTTCGGTGGATGATGACATCGAACTGGAAACGATGAAATGGTTAATCGACATCGTGCAGGATGCTGTGGATACACCGATTGCGGTGGACAGCCCCAATGTCTATACTTGCATTGAATCGATGAAATACTGCAATAAGCCAGGACTGTTCAACTCAGTATCATTAGAAGGTGACAAAGTCGATGTGGCCTTTAAGGTGTTGGCCGATACCAAGTGGGAATGCGTTGCGCTTTTAAACAGTGACAAGGGTATCCCGAAAACCGCCAAGGATCGGCTGGAAGTGTTCACCGACTTAATGGCAAAATGTAAGGAATATAACATTGACCCTTCTCGCATGCATATTGATCCCTTGATTGAAATGCTGTGTACTTCGGAAGATGGTATTACCATGGTTACTGAAGTCATCCGGGAAATTAAAAAGCAATATCCAACCATTCATGTCACCGGCGCTGTCAGCAATATTTCCTTCAATTTACCAGCCCGTCGGATTGCCAATCAGGCCTTTGCTGTTCTGGCTATGAGTGCTGGCATGGACAGCTTTATTCTCGATCCCCTGAACAAGGACATGATGGGAATGCTCTTTGCCACTGAAGCGATGATGGGCGAAGATGAATATTGCATGGAATATATTGGTGCCTTCCGGGAAGGTATTTTCGTAAAATAAAAACAGCCGTTGACTTGCTCCGGTTTACGCCAAACAATTTCGTAAACCGATAGCAAAGCAATAAGCGGTTATTTAGATAAGTTAACAAAAAATCCGGCACTCACACAGGTTCCGGGTGGTTTAAATAAAAGTAAATAAATTAAATCAAAAATCAAAGGAGAAATTGAAGATGTCAAAAATTGAAGATGTAAAAGTATTGGTCGAAACTGGTAAATCAAAAAAAGTTGCTGCAGCCGTTCAGGAAGCCCTGGATGCTGGTGATAAAGCACAGGATATTCTGGATGCGATGATCGCTTCCATGGGTGTAGTTGGCGATAAATTCTCATCTGGCGAAATCTTTGTTCCGGAAATGTTAATTGCTGCCAAAGCGATGTCTAAAGGTGTAGAAGTATTAAAACCAGTCATGGCCGGCGATGGCTCCAGCTCACTGGGTACCTGCATTATGGGAACCGTTGCTGGAGACCTTCACGATATCGGCAAAAACCTGGTTGTGATGATGCTTGAAAGTGCCGGATTTGATATGGTTGACTTGGGCGTCGACGTACCAGCAGACAAGTTTGTTGAAGCCGTAAAAGAAAATAACAACGTGGTTCTGGTTGCTTGTTCCGGTTTGTTAACAACGACTATGCCAGCTTTAAAAGAGGCAGTTCAAACCATTAAAGCGGCCTACCCGGACATGAAGGTTATCGTTGGTGGTGCTCCAGTTACTCAGGAATATGCCAATGAAATCGGGGCTGACGGTTATGCGCCAGATGCTGGTAGCTCCGCAGCTAAAGCCAAAGAACTAATTGGCGCTTAATTAAAACACACATTTATTTAGGATTTGCTGAATATAGCATATAAAGGAGAAATAATGTTAACAATCAGAGAAAATTTACTGGAAACAATGAAGGGTGGCAACCCGGATCGTTTTGTCAAACAATATGAATTCATTGATCTGATCATGGAAGTACCAACTGGTATTGAATTTAAATATGGACAAACATGGAAAGATCATTGGGGGATTACCTGGCAATGGCCAGAAGGACAGCTCGGCATGTTCCCGGTTCATCACGACGGCCTGGCAGTTATTCAGGATATTACCGAATGGAAAAAAACCGTCAAAAAGCCAGCCATAGCCACCTCCGATGAAGCTTGGGCGCCAGCCATTGCCCACGCCAATGCCGTTGACCGTAAAGAAAAGTATGCGACGGCATTCTTTGCACCGGGCCTCTTTGAAATGACCCATCATTTAATGGGTATGGAAAACGCCCTGATGGCCCTTTACGAAGAGCCGGAAGCGATGCAGGAACTGATTGACTATCTGACTGAATATGAACTGGAATTTGCGGCTGTAATGATGGAAAAATTGAAGCCAGAAGCGATTTTACATCATGATGACTGGGGTAGCCAGATCTCTTCCTTTATTTCGCCAGAAATGTTTGAAGAATTCTTTGTACCGTCATATAAAAAAATCTATCAATTCTATAGAGACAATGGGGTGGAACTGATTATTCACCACAGTGACTCTTATGCCGCTAATTTAGTGCCTTATATGATTGAAGTGGGCATTGATATCTGGCAGGGGGTCATGAACACCAATAATATTCCTGAACTGATTGAAAAATACGGCGAAAAGATCACGTTCATGGGCGGTCTTCATAGCGGTACTGTTGATTATCCCGGCTGGGAAAAAGAAGTGGTTAAAAAACAGGTGGAAGAAACCTGTAAAACCAATGGCCACAAATATTTTATTCCGTGCCAGACATCCGGTCTGCCAATTGAAAACTTTGAAGGCGTTATTGCTTATATCGATGAGTGTATCGATGAAATGAGCAAGGAACTGTTTTAACTAAGCACATAAAAAACCCTGGATCGCATTTAGATTGGCGATCCAGGGTTTAATTTTTTCACGCTACGTTGGCTTGCTGAAACCATCAGGCTTGCACTGTCACTTCGGACTGTGATTGGGAAAAGACATCTCGGTAGTCCAACTTTTCTTCACTTATATGATAGCATGGAACCCCAAAAACTACAAGACTGTTCTAAATAGCCCAATTATGGTAAACTACCAATCGAAGCTGCTGCATGAGCATTGCCGATTCATAAAAAGGGGTATCGAGATGAACGAAAAACAAAAAGATTGGCCGATTGAAGAAGAAAAACTGAAGGAAACCATGGCGGAGGCCAGACTTCAGTTGAATGACGCGATCAATGCGAACGATAAAAACCGGGAAATGATTCAGGCGGCAAAAAAAGAAATACGTGAAAACACTTCCCACAGTATTGGTAATCTCTGGGGCTCTGATGGCTTTGAAGCACTGGTTGAGCTAAGTCAGGCGATGAATCCGGTGACCGAACGAACGGCCATTTATGAATTTACTGAAGTCAAGATTAAAAAACTCCAAAATATTCTGGAATCACCCTATTTTGCCCGCATTGATTTCTGCTTTTGTGAGGGGGATCATACCGAGCAAATCTATATTGGCCACCATTCGCTTAAAAAAGAAAATGTCTATAAACTGCTTATTCATGATTGGCGGTCACCGGTTGCCAGCGTTTTTTACCGTTTTGCGCCGGGGAATGCCTATTATGATGCACCGGTTGGCCGGATTGAGGGCAAACTGCTGTTAAAACGACAATTTGAAATAAAGGATGGCCAACTGGAGTACTTTTTTGATGCGGATCTGCAGGTTTTTGATGATTTTCTCCGAAAACTGTTGTCGCACAATACCTCGCCCAAAATGAAAACCATTGTGGAATCGATCCAGCGGGATCAGGATCTGGTTATTCGGGATATGGAAAATGACCTGTTGATTGTTCAAGGCGTGGCGGGCAGTGGTAAAACGTCGATTGCCCTGCATCGGGCGGCCTATCTGATGTATCAGGGCTTATCAGACCGGCTGGAGGGTCGGGAAATTTTGATCATTTCGCCGCATAAACTCTTTGAGCAGTACATCGCGAATGTGATTCCCGAGCTGGGTGAAGAAAATGTTCGAACGGTTATCTTTGACCAAATTCTTAAAGATCTGATCGACAGAAAATTTGAAACCAAAAATATCTTTCTGGAACGGGTCTTATCAAATGGTTCGCAGAGTGCGTTAAAAAGGGATGCGATGACCTTTAAAGGCTCAGCCGATTTTATCACAATTCTTGATCGTTTTATCGCCGAAATCCCTGAGCGTTTTATGAACATCCGGGATATCAGCTATAAAGGCGAAACAATTTTTACCCGGGCTGAAATAATCAGCCGCCTGCAAATCAATCCGGATACGCCCTTAAAAACCAAACTGGGTTATCTGGAAGAAGCCATTAATGAAAAAGTCTATCAAAAATGGCGCCGCCCCCTTAAAAGTTTGCTGCGCAGTGAAATGATGCGCTTTGCCGAAATTGACACATTTTATCTGTATCAACAGCTTTATGAAAGCGAGCGCACCTTTTTTAAACTGGCTACCGGGATTAAGCTGCCGGACGGCATCAATAAAATTCTGGCAGGAACCAAACACAATCTGGCTCATAAAAACCTGAACTATGATGATGCCTTAGCCTTGGGTTACTTAAGCTTACGGTTATTTGGGGCCAAAGAATACAGCACCATCAAACAGGTGATCATCGATGAAGGCCAGGATTATTATCCCCTTCATTATGAAATTATTAACCGCTTGTTTTTAAAATCCAAGCTCACTATTTTGGGAGATATCAACCAGACTCTGCAAAAAAGTGAAGATCTCAGCTTTTATCAGCAGATCACAAAGCGTTTAAACCGCAAGAAAAATGCCCTGGTGACAATGAACAAAAGTTATCGCTGTACCAGCGAAATTTTGCGTTTTAGTAAGAAATTTATTGATGATGAGATTCCGGTGGAGAGTTTTAACCGTAGTGGCGCAGAACCGGTGTTGCTGGGGGTGCCCAATTTTGTGGAGCTGGTTGACCGGCTTACGGAAGCGATCGATCAGTGCAAACAAGAAGGCTACCAATCAATCGGGCTGATTTTAAAAACCCAGAAAAACACCACTGTGCTTTTTGATGCTTTATCAAAAAAAATGCAAGTCAATCTGATTCGCCATGAAACGGTGGCGGAGATTGAGGGGGTCTCGATCATGCCGGTGTATCTGTCCAAAGGGCTGGAGTTTGATGCGGTGTTTATTTGTGATGTCAACCAGGCCAATTATCAGAGTGAGGCAGACCAGCGGCTGCTTTATATCAGCTGTACCCGGGCCCTGCATCGGTTGTATCTGCTGTGGGAAGGTCAACCGAGCCCCCTGCTTAAAGGATAATAGGCGTGATTCGATAATGAGCTCTCCCCAAATGAAGCACTCGAATTCAAGGATTGATTTAAAAAAAATAAATAGTCTGAAAAAACGAACCGGTAATGCCATTACGCACTACCGGTTTTTTCTGTGTTATAACGAGTAAGTACCATATCGCCACATTGTTTTCTTGATTGACTAATGTTTAGTTAACTGACGGTCATGCAATACTGATATCATAGCAGGAATCAACAAATATAAAAATGGTAGCATCATAATGAAAATACGAAAAATTGATTGGATAGCCGGAGGCATGGGTATACAAAAATAAAGACCGATTTTTCCCGAGAGAAATTGTCGAATATAATTGTAAAGAGGGTGATTGACGATGCAGCAGACTGATTACGAATCGATGGGAGCGGTTCCAGAAAAACCCATTGAGAGCTTATCCGTTGCGGATGTGTACGTTGCACTAAAAACAAGTGGACAAGGCTTGAGCTCTGACGAAGCGGCCGCACGACTGGCCCATTATGGTGAGAACAGCATTCAAAAAAAGAAGGGCAAGCCGCTGATCTGGAAATTTCTGGCCAATTTTACGCACCTGATGGCCATTCTTTTATGGATTGGCGGCGTGGTTGCTCTGGTTGCCCAGTTGCCCCAATTGGCCATTGCAATTTGGCTGGTCAATCTGATTAATGGACTGTTCAGCTTCTGGCAGGAGTTTCAGGCCGAAAAAGCGGTGGAAGCGCTGGGTCAACTGTTGCCGACCTATGCCCGGGTAATCCGGGACGGCAAAGAAGTCAAAATTCTGGCGGAGGAGCTGGTTCCCGGGGATCTGATTATTCTGGCTGAGGGTGACCGGATTTCAGCCGACAGTCGTCTGGTGGAGGACAATGACTTTAGAGCCGATCAATCGATTCTGACCGGGGAATCGCATCCGGCCCACAAAACCAGGGATGTTGGCCATCGTACCGACTTGGGGCGTGCGGAGCAGCCCAATCTGATTTTTGCCGGAACCAATGCCGCTTCAGGGGTTTGTAAGGCAGTGGTTTTTGCCACTGGAATGACTACCGAGTTCGGAAAAATTGCCGATTTGACCCAGAACATGGTTGAGGTACCCAGTCCGCTACAGATTGAAATGGGACGGATTACCCGACTGGTTTCAGCCATGGCGATCAGTATGGGGGTCATCTTTTTTGTGCTGGCAGTGTTGTTGGCCCATGTCAATGTGACCGAAAGCTTTATTTTTGCCATGGGGATGATTGTCGCCTTTATCCCCGAGGGACTGCTGCCAACCGTGACCTTATCCCTGGCCATGGGCGTCAAACGGATGGCCAAACGCAACGCCCTGATCAAGCGCCTATCGGCTGTTGAAACGCTGGGCTGCACCACAGTGATCTGCACCGATAAAACCGGAACCCTGACCCAGAATGAAATGACGGTCAGCGACTGCTGGATGGTCAATCAACAGATGAAGGTAACCGGGGTTGGCTATGCCCCGGAAGGTGAAATGCTCTCAGGCGATGTTCCGATTTCGCTGGCCGAAAACAGCGACATGCGCACCTTATTGGTAGCGGCCAGTTTTTGTAATAATTCCCGCTTATTACCGCCATCCCCGGAAATCAATCATTGGAATATTCTGGGGGATCCCACCGAGGCGGCACTGGTGGTGGCCGCCCGGAAGGGGAAAATTGATCTGGATCAGGAACTGAAATTTAGCCCTCGGCTCCGGGAGCTACCCTTTGAATCCCAGCGCAAGCGGATGACGACGATCCACAAGGTTGCTGGAGATCGTTCAGGTCTGGAAAAGCTGGCCTATATCAAGGGGGCACCCAAAGAAGTGCTGGATTTGTGCAGCCACTATCTTAACGATGGCGAAGCGGTGGCAATGGATGGGGAGATCCGCAAAAAAATCATGGCAGCCAATGACGACTATGCCCGCAAAGGACTCCGGGTCTTGGCGGTGGCAATGCGAAGGTTAACCATGGACATGGGTTTGCCGGAGCGCCTTAGTGATTATACTCCGGAGCTGATTGAAAATAATATGACTTTTTTAGGCCTGACTGTGATGGCTGATCCACCTCGGGTGGAAGTGGCAGCAGCAGTAAAAAAATGTCATCAGGCCGGGATAAAAATTATTATGATTACCGGGGATTATGGCTTGACGGCCGAAAGCATTGCCCGGCGGATTGGCATTATTCATGGCGCACAGCCCCGGATTGTCACCGGTGTTGAGTTGGATGAAATCAATGACACCGATCTTAAAAAGGCCTTGTCCGAGGAAATTATTTTTGCCCGGGTGGCCCCAGAACAAAAACTGCGGGTTGTTTCCGCCCTTCAGGAAATGGGCAATGTGGTGGCAGTCACTGGGGATGGGGTCAATGACTCGCCAGCCCTTAAAAAAGCCGACATTGGTATTGCCATGGGGATTTCCGGAACCGATGTGGCAAAGGAAGCCGCCGATATGATTCTCACCGACGACAATTTCGCCTCGATTGTCAATGCGGTGGAAGAAGGTCGGGGGGTCTATAATAATATCCGCAAATTTGCGACCTATATTTTAAACAGTAATGTACCGGAGGCGGTACCGTTTATTGTATTTTTATTCGCTAAAGGTCAGATCCCGCTGCCATTGACGGTTATGCAGATTCTGGCGGTGGATCTGGGCACTGATATGATTCCGGCGATTGCTCTGGGGGTTGAACTCCCCGAGGAAGGCGTCATGCAGCGGCCACCACGCTCCCGAAAAGAACATTTGCTCAATCGCCCCCTACTGATTCGGGCATTTTTATTCTATGGGATTATGGAAGGAGCCATTGCGATGTCAGCCTTTTTCTTTCTGTATTGGCAAAATGGTTGGCCGGGGGTACCAATGGCAGATTCAGGGGAGATTTACCGGATGGCCACCACCATGACCTTGGGAGCCATTGTGGTAACGCAAATCGGAATTGTCTTTAATTGCCGAACCGAACGGGCTTCGGTCTTTAAGGTGGGGCTGTTCAGTAACCATATGATTTTAATTGGGATTGTTTGTGAACTGACGGTCTTTTCGATTCTGGTCTATACCCCATTTTTGCATGCGATCTTTAATACCGCTCCAATCGGTCTGATTGAGTGGGCATATTTGTTTATGTGGGTACCGATAGTGATTCTGATTGATGAACTGCGCAAAGCATTCCTGAGATATTGGGATCGGCGCCGGTTACAGAAAAAAACAGAAGTTATGAAAGGGGAGAGCTAAATGAAAATCATTATCGTCGGCTGCGGCCGAATCGGTTCCGGTTTAGCCATGAAGTTAAGTCAAGGTGACAATGAGATCATTGTGATCGATCAGGAGCTGCTGACGTTTAAACATCTGAGCACCGGATTCAAAGGAAAAACTATCGCTGGCGTGGGGTTTGATCGGGAGGTGCTGCTTACCGCCGGGATAAAGCGGACGGACTCGCTGGCTGCTGTCACTTCCAACGACGAGGCCAATGCGCTCACCGCCCGAATCGCCAGTCAGATTTTTGGGGTTCCGCGAGTGGTTTCAGCGCTTCATGAACCCCGGAAAGCCGAAATTTATCGGCGTTTGGGACTGCAGGTCTTCGATCCGATGTCCTGGGGCGTCAATCGGGTGGCGGATCTGCTGAGCTTCGCCCCGGTTAATGTGGCGATGAGCATCGGCAATGGAGATGTGGATATAATGGAAATCGAGATCCCGGCCTTGTTGGTCGGACGTCGGGTTGGTGAGCTGACAATTCCTGGCGAAGTCAGCGTGGTTTCAATCAGTCGCGGCAATCGCTCGATTATTCCGGTGATTAGTACGGTGTTTGAAGACCGGGATCTGGTCCATCTGGCAGTGGCCACGGCATCCGGCGAACGGCTAAAATCGCTGTTGGGATTAGGATAGAAAAGAGGAGCCGATCATGAACGTAATAATCGTAGGTGGTGGAAAGGTGGGGGCTTATCTGACTTCACTGTTGCAAGGCGGCGGTCATCAAGTTAAGCTGATCGAAATCAGAACCCATCAATTGGAACGGCTGGCATGTGATCTGCCCAAAGAAGTGCTGATATCAGGAAGTGGCACCGACCCCGAGGTGCTGGAAGCCGCTGGAATCCGTTCGGCGGATGTGCTGGCAGTGGTAACCGGCGCCGATGAGATCAATCTGGTGGCGGCCACTATTGCCCGACTGGAATATCAGGTGCCAAGGATTCTGGCCCGGATCAAAAATCCCAAAAATGCCTGGCTGTTCACTCCGGAAATGGGCGTGGATGTGGCGTTGAACCAGGCTGAGCTGATGGCGACGCTGGTGGCTGAAGAAATGTCAGTGGGGGATATGATGACCTTACTTAAACTCAACCAGGGACAGTTTTCGTTGGTTGAAGAAAAGGTTCATCCGTCATCCCGGGCAGTGGGAAAGATGGTTAGGGAGCTTGGTTTGCCCACCGAATCGGTGTTGGTGGCCATTATCAGAAACGGTCAGTTGCTGATTCCTCATGGGGATACCCGGCTATTACCTGCTGATGAGGTGTTGGCAATCATTCATGCGGCGGATCTTCAGGATCTGGCCAAAATTTTAGGACCAGACCACTAAAACGGTGACGTCCTTTTGGTAGCACATTGAGGTTGGGTGATTTATTCGGGTGTTGTATCAGGTTTTTTTGATTTATTTTGATCATTGGGGGTACAAACATACAAAAACCGATTGGTTAATGATAAATTTTGAGAGGGAAGTATGAAAAAGGATGAAATCGCAATTGTCGATGATGAACCCATCAATTTAATGATCTTAAAAAAACTACTGAGTCCCTCTTTTTTGATTCGGGCTTATAAATCTGGAGCGGAGTTGCTTGATTCGGTTAAAAAGGGAATTCAGCCAGATTTAATTCTGATGGATATCATTATGCCAGGAATGGACGGCTACGAGACCCTTTCGGAATTACGCAAAGACCCAGATAATCAGGGAATTCCGGTCATTTATATTACTGCTCTGGATAGTCTGATTGACGAAGAAAAGGGGTTTTATTTGGGTGCGGTTGATTACATCACCAAGCCCTTTCGTCCGGGGATTGTGTTAGCCAGAGTCAATGCGCATCTGGAACTCAAACATGCCAGAGATCGGCTTAAAAACCAGAATGAATGGCTGGAGGCCGAGGTTAAGCGACGGATGGTGGAAAATCAGCTGATCCAGGATACGACCTTGAATGTCTTTGCGGAATTGGTTGAAACCCGGGACAATGATACAGCCAATCATGTTATGCGAACCCAGAATTACGTTAGGATTATCGCTGAGCGTTTGCAGAAGCATAAGCGGTTTGAAAATCACTTAAATGCAGAAGTCATCGAACGGATTGTTAAGGCAGCACCCCTCCACGATATTGGCAAGATCGGGATTCCTGACGCCATTTTATTAAAGCCGGGGAAGCTTAACAATGAGGAATATGAGGTGATGAAAAATCACTGTAAAATCGGCGGCAATGCCATTCGACTGGCAATCAATAAAACCCTGTCGGGTAACCAGGCAGAAAACAAAATGGGTGAAGTAACCGCCTTATCCTTTTTGGAAGAGGCTGAAAAAATTATGAATTATCATCATGAACGATGGGATGGCAAAGGTTATCCGGAAGAATTGTATGGTGATGAAATCCCGCTGTCTGCCCGGATTATGGCTTTGGCTGATGTTTTTGATGCCCTTACCACGGTACGGCCATACAAAAAAGCCTGGCGTGTGGATGCGGTGGTTGACTATATTCTGGAACAGAAAGGGTTGCAGTTTGATCCGGATGTGGTAGAAGCTTTTGAAGCCGAAGTTGAGTCTTTTATACAGGTTATGAGCCAGGGACAGCCGAGAGAATAATAGAAGTACGGCGGAACCAGAAGGGGGGAGTCAGATGGCAGATCAAGCAAATACCGGGTTGGATCAACGAGAGAAAATTATTGATCAATTGTATCTCCATACGGAACTGATTAGGGAAATCAGCCAGATGGAGTCAGGGATCAATGGCGATATTGAAGGTTTTTCAGAAGAAATAACGGAACTTTTGGGCAATCGACTGGAAGCGGATCGGGTGTCAATCTGGCAATATAATAATGAAATGACAATGATGGAATGTCTCGATCTTTATGTAAAAAAAGAGCAAACCCACAGCAAAAAAATGACCATGAATCGAGCCGATCAACCCCTGACCTTTGAGTATCTGATTAAAAACAGATACATGATTATTGATAACAAGTCGGTTGAACCCCAGGAGAAGGATTATTGGCAGGCGTATATGAAACCCTTGGGGGGAACGACACTACTGGTTTGCAGTATTTTATGTAATGGAAAGGCGATTGGCTCCATTGGATTTATGTATGTCAATCGAAAACACGAGTGGGGAAGTGATGAAATCACATTCGGCTGTCATATCGCCGATCAAATCGGAACGGCCTTTTTAAACCGGGAACGAATGGCGATAACCCAAGCATTGCGGAAAAATGAAGCGTTTTTAAATCGGGCTCAGCAGGTTTCAAAAACAGGTCATTGGCATTTTGATATTGAAACAAATTGTCTGACCTGGTCTGATGAAACCTATCGAATTTTTGGTGTCGAAATAGGAACACCACAAACGTTCGAATCATATATGAGGTTTGTTTATCCGGATGATCGCAAAAATATTATTGAGAACTGGACGAAAAAATCGGTGGAGGGTCAACCATTTACTGTGCTTCATCGGATTGTTGCTGGTGATCAAATTCGTTGGGTGGAAGAACGATCGGAATTTGAGCATGATCAGCAGGGAAATCCGGTTGCCAGTTGGGGTACCGTTGCAGATGTGACTGAAAAGATGAACTACCTAAAAGAACTTGAGAATTACCAAAAGCATCTTGAGGAAATGGTTATTTCCAGAACCACTGATTTGGAAAAAGCAAAGCTCGATGCAGAAGCCGCTAACCAGGCCAAAAGCGCATTTCTTTCGAATATGAGCCATGAAATTCGAACCCCCATGAATGCGATCATTGGTCTTTCCCATCTGATCCGACGGGATCCACTGACCATGCGCCAGGAGGAACAGCTTGATAAGCTGACAGAAGCGGCGAATCACTTGCTTCATATCATAAATGATGTGCTGGATCTTTCGAAAATAGAAGCCGGAAAGATGCAGCTGGACGCCCATGATTTTGAACCCACCCGGGAAATTGACCGGGTTTGTAATCTTTTAGCGGATGAAGCGGCAAAAAAAAATCTGAATATACTGGTGGATGTGGATCATATTCCGACGGTTTTACAAGGCGATTCAGTTCGTTTTGGCCAAATACTACTTAATTTAATGAGCAATGCCGTGAAGTTTACCGAAAAAGGAAGCATCAAAATTGTGGCTCGAATCATTAATCAGGATCACAAACAAATTCGCTTGCGCTTTGAGGTTTGTGATACCGGAATCGGGATGTCAAAAAATCAGATCAATAAACTTTTTCAGGATTTTGTCCAGGCAGATGAATCGATGACCCGTCTCTATGGGGGAACTGGCCTGGGACTGGCAATCAGTTCCCGGTTGGTGAACTTTTTAGGTGGTGACATTGGGGTTCATAGTGAACTGGGGTTGGGAAGCCGGTTTTGGTTTGAGTTGCCATTTGAAAAATCAACGGCACTTCCTAAAAATAGAATCAATATCGCGTCTTCAGAAACAATGCGGGTTCTGGTAATTGATGATATGCAGGAGGCCCGGGAGTTGGTGATTAGTATGCTTGCTGATTTTGGAATTCAGTGTGATGCGGTTAATTCGGGAAATGAAGGGCTGGCAGCGGTGAAGAAAGCTGACCAGATGACGGTGCCCTATCGTCTGGTATTGATGGATTTGAAAATGCCGGAGATGGATGGGATTGACACGGCGCTGATGCTGCAATCACTGGAACTGAAGACCCGCCCAGAGGTCTATCTGATCACCGGATATGGCAACCAGATTTCTGCTGAAGAAGCTCGGCGGGCCGGAATCAGCCGGATTCTTGTCAAACCAATGACACCCTCAACGCTCAATGACGCATTAATGGAATTACTGGATGACAATCTGGATGATCAGATGCCTTCATCGCTCAATGCCCTGGAGGCGTATTTAAAACAATATCAACCCGCACATATCCTGATTGTTGAAGACAACCAGATTAATCAGGAAATTGTCAGGCAGCTTTTTGAGCCCTTTAACTTCAAAATCGAACTGGCTGAAAATGGCCAGGAGGCAATTGATCGGATTACTCAGAAAAAGTTTGATTTAATCCTGATGGATGTTCAGATGCCGGTTATGGATGGTTTGTCGGCAACAACAAAGATCAGAAGTTTGCCGGGTTGGGAAGCGGTCCCCATTTTGGCGATGACCGCCAATGCCTTTGAAGAAGACCGGAAAAAATGCATCAAAGCAGGGATGAATGATCACCTGGTCAAACCAGTGGAACCGGAGATTTTATACAAGAGTCTGATCAAGTGGTTACCAGTTCGAAGCGTTCAATCGGAGCATAAAGATAAACCCCGAAGTCATACGGAAAAAGACCTGGTCAGGCAAGCAATTGTGTCGCCGGATATACAAAATCAGTTAAAAATTCTGCGGCAGGTAGATGGATTGAATGTGGAAACCGGATTGCGAATTCTTGGTGGGGATGCCACCGTTTATTTGCGGCTGATCCAACAGTTTGCGCAGAAGTGTCAGTCCGATGCTGATTATATTGTGAGCCAGAATGCCGCCGAAAACTACCCGAGCATTTTGCAGACGGTTCATTCAATCAAGGGGGTGGCCGGAAATCTGGGTGCCATCAAAATTCAGGAGCTGGCCGCTGATCTGGAGCAGGCAGTCCGGATTGGATCAGGAAAAGCGCAGTTCGAAAAACAAATTGATAACTTTGTTAATGCGTTAAGCAGTTTTGTCGAGGCTCTGCCAAAAGCAGGTTATGCGCCTGAAAGGATTAAAGAAGGTGTTGATAATAGGGATCAGGTCAATGGGATTCTGAGCCAGTTGGCGGTTTTGCTTGAAAACAACGATACAGAGGCTTATGACTTATTTGAAGAGCACAAAGATCAATTAATCTTGGCGCTGGGAAAGGCTGGCGGTGAACTGGAACGACAGATTAATGAATTTGATTATCGGCAAGCCCTGGAGACATTGCGATCGTCTTCGGCAGTACTTCAGGAATTTTTTAAAAGCCTTTAAAGTGACTAAGGATTATGTTGGAAACCGGTTAAATTTACAAATATTTCTTGATTTTCATAACCTTTTATAGTACAATTCGAAACGAATGATAGAAATAGATATAAGGTCTATTTGGCGTATTTATAAGCAGATTTTATAGATACAGCAAAGAATTCTTTTGACCATTTCTTGATCGGTTTAGCCGGGAAAAGAAATTGAATGCCATACGGACAGCTAGGTCAAATGCCGATTGGCAACTTTCGTTGCCTTATTGATTGAGCAGCAGCTCAAATTTTATAAGTTGGTTACTTAAAACCGTGTGCAGTTTTGCACATCACACTTGTGAAACAATCAATAAGAGTAGTAAAAGTAAGTTCTTGCTATATAGACTCTAATTTCTACGTTTGGGATCATGGATAGACGGTGCACGTATGCTGCCCGTGTCAATAGCGAATCAGTAGAAATAAACTCAAGTGGATGAACAGCAGATGCTGAAGGATCACTTGAGTTTTTTGTTTTTTTAGAAGTAGAGCACAATCACGATAAAATTGGAAACGGGGTGGATTATGGATAATAAATTAAAGTTGAATGGCTTTAACAATCTGACAAAATCGTTAAGTTTTAACATTTATGATGTATGCTATGCCAAGAGCGAGCGGGAGCAACGGGACTATATTGCCTATATTGATGAGCAGTATAACTCGGATCGCTTAACCAACATCTTATATCATGTCACGGAAATGATCGGTGCCCGGGTACTCAATGTGTCCAAGCAGGACTATGATCCTCAGGGTGCCAGTGTCACCTTTTTAATTGCCGAAGAAACATTTTTGCGGGAATATCGGGAAGAAAATATTGAAAAGAATAATGTTCAGGGGGATACGGTAGTGGCGCATCTGGATAAAAGTCATGTCACTGTGCACACCTATCCGGAATATCACCCGGACACCTCCATTGCCACCTTTCGGGTCGACATCGATGTGGCCACCTGTGGTGAGATTACCCCGCTCAGCACCCTGGATTTTCTGATTGGCAGCTTTGACTCGGACATTATTACCATGGATTATCGGGTTCGGGGCTTTACCCGGGACGTCAGTGGCAAAAAACTGTTTATGGATCATAAAATCACCTCGATTCAGGATTATATCGATGATAAAACCCTTAAGGAGTATGATGCCATTGATATCAACGTTTATCAGTCCAATCTTTTTCACACCAAGATGTTGTTAAAAGAAATTACGCTCCAGAATTATCTGTTTAATACCGATGCCTATGAGCTGCCGCCCCGCACCCGGCTGCAGATCACTGAAAACCTGCGCCGCGAAATGATCGAAATCTTCAGCGGCAGTAATGTCTATTAATGACGTGTATTAATTTGGGAAGGAAAAAAACGTGCCAAAATTAAATCAACAACGAATGCCGATTATGGCGGCACTCAACGAATTTAAACGAAATCGGCTGGTACCCTTTGATGTGCCCGGCCATAAACGGGGCAAGGGGAATCCGGAGCTGACGGATTTTTTAGGGGAACGCTGTATGACCCTGGACGTCAATTCGATGAAGCCGTTGGATAATCTTTGCCATCCGGTTTCAGTGATCAAAGAAGCCGAGGAACTGGCGGCGGATGCCTTTGGTGCCAAACAGGCCTTTTTTATGGTCAACGGCACGACTTCGGCGGTTCAAACCATGGTATTGTCAGCCTGTAAAAAAGGGGAGAAGATTATTCTGCCCCGGAATGTCCACCGTAGTGTCATCAATGCGATGATCCTGGGCGGGGCCATTCCGGTTTATGTCAATCCCGAAACCAACCATGAGATTGGTATTTCCTTGGGAATGACGCTGTCTGCTGTCGCCGAAGCGATCCGGGAAAACCCGGATGCCAAAGCGATTCTGGTCAATAACCCGACCTATTATGGGGTTTGTTCCAATCTCAAGGCGATTACCGAAATGGCCCATGCGGCAGGGATGCTGGTGCTGGCCGATGAGGCCCATGGCACCCATTTCTATTTTGGTGAAAACATGCCGATCAGCGGCATGGCTGCCGGTGCCGATATGGCTTCGGTCAGTATGCATAAATCCGGCGGATCGTTGACACAAAGCTCTTTTTTATTGGTGGGGGCCGGGATGAACCCCGGCTATGTCCGCCAGATTATCAATCTGACCCAGACCACCAGTGGCTCTTATCTGCTGCTTTCCAGTCTCGATATTTCCCGCAAAAATCTGGCCGTCAATGGCAAGGAAATCTTTGCCAAGGTAACCGCCATGTCCCAATATGCTCGGGATGAAATCAATCAGATCGGGGACTATTACGCTTATTCCAAAGAACTGATCAATGGAGATACCATTTACGATTTTGATGCCACCAAGCTGTCGATTAATACCTTAAACGTCGGGTTGGCGGGGATTGAAGTTTACAATATTCTCCGGGACGAATACGACATTCAGGTGGAGTTCGGCGATGTGGGTAATATTCTGGCCTACATTTCAGTGGGCGACAGCCAGCGTAATCTGGAGCGGCTGGTTTCAGCACTGGCCGAAATCCGCCGGATCTATAAAAAAGACAAGGCCGGGATGCTGCAATATGAATATATCAACCCGGCAGTGGCGGTGGCCCCGCAGGAAGCTTTTTATGCTGAGAAGGAAGCCCTGCCCCTGGAAAAAAGCGGCGGCCGGATTTGCAGCGAATTTGTGATGTGCTATCCGCCGGGGATCCCGATTCTGGCTCCCGGTGAAATGATTACCAAAGAAATTCTTGATTCGATTGAATATGTCAAAGACAAGGGCTGTTTTTTAACTGGCCCCGAAGACATGGAAATCAAAAAGCTTAACGTGCTGAAGGAGGATTGATTAAATGGAATTATGGTTTTCCGAAAAACATACCCCCAGCGTCAAATTTTCCATTCAGGTGGATCGTCAGCTTTACTGCGGACAAAGTGAATTTCAGCGGATCGATATCTTTGATTCCAAAGAATTTGGCCGTTTTTTAACTCTGGATGGTTACATGATGCTGACTGAAAAAGACGAGTTCATCTATCATGAGATGATGGTCCATATTCCCATGGCCGTTCATCCAGCCGCCAAAAAAGTGCTGATTATCGGCGGTGGTGATGGCGGTGCCATCCGTGAGCTGGTGCGCTATCCGCTGGTTGAACAGATTGATCTGGTCGAAATTGATGAGTTGGTGGTGGAAGTCTGTAAAAAGCATCTGCCCCAAACGGCCTGCTGTTTTGCCGATGAGCGGGTCACCGTCCACTATCAGGATGGTCTGAAATTTATTCGCCGTTGCGAAAATGAATACGATCTGATCATTGTTGATTCCACCGATCCCTTTGGCCCTGGCGAAGGCCTGTTTACCAAAGAGTTCTATGGCAATTGCTATAAGGCCTTAAAAGAAGACGGGATCATGGTCAATCAGCATGAAAGTGCTTTTTATCTGGATGATGCCGTGGCGATGCAACGGGCCCATAAGCGGATTGTCGAGTCCTTCCCAATCAGTCGGGTCTATCAGGCCCATATCCCCACCTATCCCTCGGGACACTGGTTGTTTGGCTTTGCCTCGAAGAAATACCATCCGCTTGAGGATTTAAAGGCGGTGAAGTGGAATGCGCTGGGTTTTAAAACCCGCTACTATAATACTCAATTGCATGTTGGCGCCTTTGCGCTGCCAAACTATGTGGAGGAACTGTTAAAAGATGTTGAATAAAAATATTGAGACCTTTTTAGGCTGTGATAACGAATATGGGGAATCGGACATCGTCGTCTTTGGCGCACCCTTTGACTCCACCACCTCCTTTCGTCCCGGCACCCGCTTTGCCAGCCGCACGATGCGGGGGGAATCCTACGGACTGGAAACCTACAGCCCCTACCAGGATAAAGACCTGGAAGAGTATTCCATTTTTGATGGCGGTGATCTGGAACTTTGTTTTGGCGATACCGAAAAGGCGCTGGCAGCGATTGAAAGCTATACCACCCGGGTATTAAGAGATAATAAGCGGCCGGTGATGATTGGCGGCGAGCATCTGGTGACCCTGGGGGCAGTCCGGGCGGTGGCCCGGAAATATCCGGAACTCAAGGTGATCCATTTTGACGCCCATGCCGATTTGCGGGATGACTATCTGGGGGCCCCCTTGTCCCATGCCACGGTGCTGCACCGGGTTTGGGATATCATAGGGGATGGCCGGATCTATCAATTCGGGATCCGCTCCGGCGAACGCAGTGAGTTTCAGTGGGCGAAAGAGCACGTCAGCACTCAGAAATTTAATTTTGAGGGCCTGGCTGAAGTGGTCGAAAAACTCCAGGGCCAGCCGGTCTATTTCACCCTGGATCTGGATGTATTAGACCCATCCGTCTTCCCCGGTACCGGGACTCCGGAATCCGGCGGCGTCAGCTTTATGGAGCTGCTTGAAGCGATCCGGAAAGTCAGCCAGCTGAATCTGGTCGGCTGTGACATCAACGAACTTTCGCCAGTCTATGACCAGAGCGGCGCTTCCACCGCTGTCGCCTGCAAGGTGCTGCGGGAACTCTTATTGGCGATGGCATAAACGAATTGTAGGGGCGATCCGTGATCGCCCGAACCTTGTTATGATGTGTTAAATGATAGAAAACAGGAGGAACAAATTATGGGAAAAGCATTAATTATCGGTTGCGGCGGTGTTGCCAGTGTGGCCATTCATAAATGCTGTCAAAACAGCGACGTGTTTACCGAAATCTGCATTGCCAGCCGAACCAAAAGCAAGTGCGATGCCTTAAAAGAGAAACTGGATGGCGGAGCCACCAAAATCACCACCGCCCAGGTTGACGCCGACAATGTTGATGAGCTGATTGCGCTGATTGAAAAGGAAAAGCCGGATGTGGTTTTGAACCTGGCCCTGCCGTATCAGGATCTGACCATTATGGATGCCTGTCTGGCCACGAAAACCCATTATGTTGATACGGCCAATTATGAGCCGGAAGATACTGCTAAATTTGAATACAAATGGCAGTGGGAATATCGGGAACGGTTTGAAAAAGCCGGGATTACCGCCCTGCTGGGCAGTGGCTTTGACCCCGGTGTGACCGGTGTTTTTTCAGCCTATGCCATGAAGCACCAGTTTGATGAGATCAATTATATCGATATTCTCGATGCCAACGCCGGTGATCACGGCTATCCCTTTGCCACCAACTTCAATCCCGAAATCAATATTCGTGAAGTTACCGCTAACGGTAGCTACTGGGAAGACGGACAGTGGATTGAAACCGAGCCGATGGAAATCAAGCGGGTTTATAATTTCCCGGAAATTGGCCCTAAAGATATGTATCTGCTCCATCATGAAGAACTGGAATCACTGGGTCAAAATATCAAGGGGATCAAACGGATTCGTTTCTTTATGACCTTTGGACAAAGCTATCTGACCCACCTGAAATGTCTGGAAAACGTCGGCATGACGTCGATTGAGCCGATTGAATATGAGGGCAAAATGATCGTTCCGCTACAGTTTTTAGCTGCTGTCTTACCCGATCCGTCAACCCTCGGCCCCCGCACCAAAGGAAAAACAAATATCGGTTGCATCTTCCAGGGCAAAAAAGACGGCCAGGATAAAACCTACTACCTCTACAACGTCTGTGATCACGAAGAATGCTACAAAGAAGTCGGTTCCCAGGCGATCTCCTATACTACCGGCGTACCGGCGATGATCGGCGCAATGCTGGTAATGACCGGCCAGTGGCAAAAACCCGGGGTTTACAACATTGAAGAGTTCGATCCCGATCCCTTTATGGAAGCCCTGAACAAATGGGGCCTGCCCTGGCAGGAAAGTTTTGAACCGGAGTTGGTTGATTAAGCATGGCAGAAATGGAATTGACGGATGCTTTCAAGGAACTGCCGACGCCCTGTTATCTGGTCGATGAAAGCCTGCTGATAAAAAACTTAAAGATTCTGGAGCGAGTTCAAAAAGCGACTGGCTGTCGGATTCTGCTGGCCCAAAAAGCTTTTTCGATGTTCTCGCTTTATCCCCTAATCGGCCGCTATCTGGCCGGCACCACCGCCAGTGGGCTCTTTGAAGCCCGGCTGGGTCACGAGGAAATGGGCGGCGAAACCCACGTCTTTGCTACCGCCTACCGGGACGATGAGTTTGCCGAAATTATCAAATACAGCGACCACATCGTGTTTAACTCATTTAATCAGTGGCAGAAATACAAGGATCAGGCCTTAAGGGCGGGCCGGGAGTGCGGCATCCGGATCAATCCGGAATGCTCCACCCAGGATCACGCCATCTATGATCCCTGTTCACCAGGATCAAGGATGGGGGTCACCCGGGCTCAGTTCCAACCAGAATTGCTGGCAGGCATCAGTGGTTTTCATTTTCACACCCTCTGCGAGCAGAATGCCGATGCGCTGGAGGAGACTCTGAAAGCGGTGGAAGAAAACTTCGGTGAATTTTTACCGCAGCTGAAATGGCTCAACTTTGGCGGCGGTCATCACATCACCCGGGATGATTACGATGTGGAAAAACTGATTGCCTGTATCAAGCGGATTCAGGAAAGATATGGGCTAAAGGTCTATCTGGAGCCCGGCGAAGCTGTAGCTCTTAACACCGGGTTTCTGGTGGCGACGGTATTGGATCTCGTTGACAACGGTATTCACAATGCCATCCTCGATACTTCGGCTGCCTGTCATATGCCGGATGTGCTGGAAATGCCCTATCGGCCCAACATTATCGGGGCCGCCCTACCGGATCAAAAACCCTTTACCTATCGGCTGGGTGGTCCGACCTGTCTGGCTGGCGATATTATCGGTGATTACGCTTTTGATGAACCGCTAAAAATTGGTGACCGCCTGGTGTTCTGTGATATGGCTATTTATTCGATGGTTAAAAATAACACCTTTAACGGCATGAATTTACCAGCCATTGCCATCTTTAAAGAGGAAAAGACGATCCGGATGGTGAAACAATTTGGCTATGAAGATTTTAAAAACCGATTGTCCTAAAAGGCAGTCGGTTTTTTAGTGGAAATCTTTGCTGTTATCCAAGGGATTCTTTATGGTATAATGGCTCAAATTAGAATTATTTCATTGAGATTAGATTGCGAACAGGAGAAACAGATGGTACATAAATTTAACCCCATCAATAAAAATAAACTGGATAATGAGTGGCGCAGGGAAAACCTGCCCCCGGTTGAAACCCTGGAAAAACTGGGTTTGCAGGGTACTGATGTTTTTGCGGATATTGGTTGTGGGATTGGTTATTTTACTATTCCAGCCGCTGAATTGATTGGGAACAATAGCGCCTATGCCTTGGATACTTCCCCGGAAATGCTGGAAGAGGTTGAACTTCGCAGCAAAGCAGCGGGCTTAAACAACATCAAGACCGTCAAAACCGCAGAACTGGATCTGCTGATTCCTGATGAAGCGGTCTCTTTTGCACTACTGGTCAATGTGATCCACGAAATTGTTGATAAGAATCAGTTTCTGGAAGAAATTAGCCGGATTTTAAAACCTGGTGGTAAGCTGGCGATTATTGATTGGGAAAAAGCCCAAACCGAAATGGGACCACCGATTGATCACCGCATTGACAAAGATGACGTCATTGCGATGCTGAAAGAAATTGGCTTTTATTGCCAGAAAACCCAGTCTTTCACTGAAAATTTCTATGGCCTGGTGCTGGTGAAGAACAGTGAAGAACAGTGAAGACCAGGTAATTGTAAAATGAACACAATACTCACGGCAGTTATGTAATTACCTAACAGTTAAGACATCAGAAAGGAAAAAAGATGGATAAAGAGAAAATTGTGATCATCGAAAACGACCAGTTTGCCAAACTGGTCGGGCTGGAACTGGTCAAAGTGGAACTGGGCTATGCCGAAGTCAGAATGGCGATTCAGGAAAAGCACCTTAATGGGGTTGGGATTGTCCAGGGCGGTGCCATCTTTACCCTGGCTGATTTTGCCTTTGCGGCGGCAGCCAATGCTAGCGGAAAAGTAACCGTCGGCATTAATGCCAATATTAACTATTTCAAACCGGCCAAAGGGAAAACACTGCTGGCTAAAGCCAGCCAAACATCTTCTGGCCGAAGTCTTTGCAACTATACAGTGGATATTTTTGATGAAGACAATGCGGTGCTGGTTGCCAAATTCACGGCTACCGGCTTTAGCAAAAACTAATACCCGGTTCGAAAATTTGAAGCTAAGCTAAGTTCAGGAAAGGAAAAGAAGATGAAAATAACCGTAATCAATGGCACCATGCGTCATGGCAGCACCTGGAATTGTAAAGAGTTGCTGGTTCAGAATATTTCAAAACAGGTAGTTACTGAGATAACGGAGTTTTATCTGCCCAAAGATATGTCCAATTTTTGCAGCGGTTGTTTTTCCTGCTTCTTAAAGGGGGAAGACACCTGCCCCCACGCCGATCAGATCCAGCCCATTGTTACCGCTTTGGAAGAGGCCGATCTGGTGATTCTGACCTCTTCGGTTTATGGATTGGATGTTAGCGGTCAGTTAAAAGCTTTACTGGATCATCTCTGCTTTATGTGGCTCAGCCACCGACCCAATCCGAAGATGTTTAATAAGGTGGGTATCAGTTTTGCCACCACGGCCGGTGCGGGTCTTTCCCACACCACCAAAACGATGCAGAACAGTCTGAAATTCTGGGGGGTAAAAAAACGGTTTGCCAGTAAGCAGGCAGTGGCCGCCATGAATTGGCGTGAGATATCCGACAAAAAGCGTAGTCAAATTGAAAAAGACATGGCCCAGTTGGCCCAAAAAGCCACCGCAGCGGTGGCTAATATCGAACACAGCGCTGCGCCCCTGTTTCGAAAAATCATGTTTGTGATGATGAAAGATATGATGAAAAAGAACGACTGGAATCCCACCGATCGCAACCACTGGGAAGCCCAGGGCTGGTTAAGTGGGACGAAGCCCTTTTAAATTTAGACGACCTCAATGGTGGTGGTCATACTGAGAATTTTAGCCAACCGCTCCCGGGGCAGTGTCCTAAGATAGGCATCCAGATTTTGCTGCATCCGGATTTCGGAAGCGGAAAAATCAATGGCGTCAATGGCCGGATGGAGGGGATGACGTTTGGTCAGCACCGCCAGCTCAATGTCCTCCAGCAGATCAAAGATCATGGCTGCTTCGGTGGGCTCCAGTTCGCCGGCGATGAGCAGGTCTTCCATATCGGCCAGGGTTTTAATCTGTTCTTTAATGATGGCCAGCTTGTCGTCGAAAAAACGGCAGGACAAAAACTCCATAATCATTTCCCGATAAGCCTTGTCATCCATTTTAATGCCCATATTGTAATGGACAATGGACTTGATATTAGGATTATACCGGGGCACAAAAACCTTATTAAGAGAGTGGGTGGCCAGACCCTGAAAAACAGTGGGGGTGATTTTCGGGAGGCTGGTTAGCAGGTACTTTTTCAGAGACCGATTGGTTAGTTTCAGATCGGTAATAAGTTCCCGGGCCGCTGTTTCCAACTGCGTTTGGAGCTCAGCCTGACTGTGATTTTTTAATTTTTTATCCAGCGCATTGAGATCGGCCGGGCTGAAATCCAGCCGGTCTGGGGGCGCAGTCAATAACTGACAACCCAGGGCATTTTGGAAAACCTGGGCACAGATATTATCGAGGAGATATTTGTAGGACGGATCATAACCGCTCATCACTTCATGGATAGTATCGGCATCAAAATAGGAACAAAATAGATTTTCATAATAGAGGCTTTCCAGATACTTGATGACGAACTCAACCCCGGCCAGATCCGTGACCGGATGGATCAGTTGATAGTCGATGTCACTGGGGATTTCATGGGCATGAAAATTGATTTCATAGCTTTCAAAAAAGGGCTTAAAACCTTGGTCAATGGTGAGATTGTAGGCTTGATTTGCGGTTTTTAGCTTGCTTTTGCAAACCCGGTTATAAAAATAATGGGCCACATTTATTTTTCGCTTCAGTACCGCTAAACCATATTCATAGAGTTTTTCAAGCGGTTCATTTTGGATATGAAAGATGGCGGTGTCTAGATCGGGCAGTGATTTAAGGTAGATGCCGATGGTAAAGAGGTTGGAAGCCATAATGCCCTGGGCGATTTCAACCCGGATCGAGCTGCTTTGGCCCCGGGTAAACCGCTCAGTATTGTCGGCCAGCAGTTTAAGACACTCCAGTTGAATACGTTCGGATTCTTTAGAACTTAGGACACCCTTGACATAGGCTTCCTGGAGCAGAGACTGAAAATAAAATTCGCCACTGAGCTTGTCGCCATCGATCATAGACGGTTTTTTGATCTTATTCTTCATCTTCATCCTCATCTTCCATCAATTTTTCACTATCATAAAGATCGTTATAATCAGGATCAAGTCCCAGCCGGACATTTTTAGCCATTCGTTCCAGTTCCCGATATTTAAGTTGATCCAAAGAACCCTGACAGACCCCATCAAAGTACTTTTTCATATAGCCAATCAGATCATCATCGCTCATTAAATCCAGGGTTTCATTCTTGAAATAATAAAAGATTTCAACCAGCTCGTTTATGATTTCTGCATAGCGATATTGGGCGATATAGGGGCTGTCGGCAAAGGTCAGAATGACTTTTTCAATAATTCCGCCGCCAAATTCGACCCGGCCAACATTCTTCAGCGAATAGGAGCGGGTTTCAACCAGTTCCAGCGCCTGCTCTTCAGACAAGACCAGTGAATAGTCGGCCGTAATTTTATTGCATAGCAACACTTCCGAAACGGCCTGTTTTTCAATCAGAAAATTATCAAACAGCATCAGTTCAAACGACATATGGTTACCTCCCGGGCTTACACAAAAAATAAATTACCTATTGACAAAGCTGACAAGATATGGTAATATTTATTTGTGAAATAATAAAATGGGTTATTTGTGTTCGTTCATTAGATGATACCACGAATGATTGGATAAATCAATAATTATTAATACAAAACAGGTGCTGTTAAAGAAACGGCAGCTGTTTTTTGTCTTTAGTTGTCTGAGGTAGATAAACCAGCGTTTAGGTAACTTGATTTTTATTAATTCTATTGACGATCATTGCCTAAAAATGGCATACTAGAACTGATTGGATTGCGTCAAAAATCGAAAAATAATTAAGAAAAACCATTTCTTTAAACAGATCATAATGTAAAACTGATATAATATTCAATTATCGTAAAATATTCTGCGCAAAAGCATACCTTTTCATAAAATTAGAGATAACAGGAAGAAATCACCACGGTTAAACGTTAACCTGATGATTGAAGAAGGAAAAATATGAATATAACAGTATTGAATATTGCAGTTATCCTGATTATTCTTTTTTTATTTGGTCTGGGGCTGTATTTTATTCTTAAAAGAGGCAGAAAACGAAAAAAAGAACGGGAGATACGTCGGTTTAATGAGCTGGTTCAGACCTTCATCGAGTCTGAGGAGATTCCGGTATCCCTAAAAGATGATCAATTAAACTATATTTTTATCAACCTGGCCATGGAAGATTTTTATGGGATCAACTCCGAAGATATTATTGGTCAGGGTGATTTCGAAATCCTGGAAGAAAAGATGGCGATCAAAGAGCGAGAAACCGATAAAAAGGTTTTAGCGACCAAAACCTTTGTGACCGATGAGATGTTATGGAAGGGTAAGATTTTTAAAACCACCAAATTTCCAGTGGATCTGCTAAACGGCAAGTTTGGGGTTGGGGCCTATATCCGCTCGGCGTCGGAGAAGAATCGGGAAAAATACCTAAAAACATTGATGTCAATCAGTGATGGGGTTATGATTGTTGATCCCCTGGGTAAGATTGAGATGCTTAATAACACGGCGGAGGAAATGACCGGCTGGCCGGTCAGAGAAGCGCTGGGGAAACACTATTCTCTGGTTTTCGTCCTGGAGGACGAAAAACAGGCGGATCTCGTGCCGGATCATATTGCAGAAGCCTTTCGAGATAACGCCATGAAAGAATTCGACACCCATGTGCTGCTGGTTTCCCGGGATGGAAGAAAATATCACCTGGAAGACAGTGTTGCCCCCATCAGTGACGAAGAGGGCCATATTGACGGAGCCATTGTTATCTTTAGAGATGTTACCGAAAAGAAAGAAAAAAGAGCGGCCATTGAGTATAACAGTTTTCATGATGCCCTCACCGGTTTATATAATCGACGCTTTTTTGAAGAAGAACTGATTCGCCTCAATACCGAAAGAAATCTGCCCCTGTCAGTTATTATTGGTGATGTGGACGGGTTAAAACTGACGAATGATATTTTTGGCCATGATGCTGGCGATGAATTGATCAAAAAGGTTTCGGAAATATTTAAAAAGGTCTGTCGGGCCGATGATATTATTGCCCGCTGGGGCGGAGACGAATTTGCCATTTTGCTGCCGCAAACCGAAAAAAAAGATGCCCAAAGGCTTTCGGATCGAATTAAAGATAATTTCAGCAAAGAAAAAATTAAGTCGATCCAGGGAAATGTGTCCCTGGGTGTTGCGACAAAATATGAGCCGGAAGAAAATATTGAAGTCATTATTGCCAGCGCTGAAGACAACATGTATATGAAAAAAACCATAAATCGGGGGAAAAAGAAGGAAGATACCTTTAATAATATTCTCGATAAGCTGTATGGTGAATTGCCAGCCGAAGCTGAGCATGCCCGGAGAACCAGTGAGATTTGCAAAAAAATTGCCCGCAAAATGAATTTGTCTGAAGCTGAGATTAACAAGGTGTCAAAGGCTGCGTATCTTCATGATATTGGAAAAGTGGCCTTGGATAAAGAGATCGCCAGAAAAAATGAATATGTGATTGATGACACCTATAAAGAGATGAAAATGCATCCGGTGGTTGGCTTTCGGATTCTTAATGCCTTTGATCATACCGTCGATTTGGCCAATATTGTTTTGGGACATCATGAACGTTGGGATGGAAGCGGTTATCCCCAGGGGCTCATGGGTCAAGAAATACCCAAGCTGGCCCGGATTATTGCAGTCGGAGAACGATTTGATGATATGACAGCGGAAACGGACTATCGACCAGCGATCAGCATTGATGATGCACTGGAGGAAATGAAACGGAATGTAGGGACCCATTATGATCCGGAGGTTGTTGCGGCCCTGGAAAAAGTGATTCGTGACGAGCGAACTTATACAACTAAAATAACCCGCTAAGGGTACAAAAAGGCCTCAGTAATATATCATTGCTGAGGTCTTAAATGTTGTTCAATAACTTTGCAGAAAATTTTTACCATGCCGGGATCAAATTGGGATCCGGCACAGGAGATAATCTCGTGGATGGCTGTTTCAGGGGAAAGGGCACTCCGGTAGGGGCGGTCATTGGTCATGGCGTCGTAGGAATCGACAATTGATAAAACTCGACATTCAATCGGAATATCTTCACCGGCGAGGCCCAGGGGGTAGCCGCTACCATCCCATTTTTCCTGATGTTTTAAAATCAGATGGGATATTTCTTTTAGTTCCGAGGACTCATTGGCAATCCGCTCGCCGATGGCGCAATGGGTTTTCATCACCTTCCATTCGTCAGGGGTTAAAGCACCGGGTTTTTTTAAGATACTGTCGGGAATGCCGACCTTGCCGATATCATGGAATTTGGTCAGCAACTGAATCCGATCCATGACATTCTGGGGTAAACGAAGCGCTTGTCCGATAAGGGTGGCAAGAGTATCCATGCGACTGGTATGGCCTTCGGTGACATAATCTTTGGCTTCCAGGGCCTTCATCAGTGTTTTAACCAGATTGTTTCGGGTGCTGGATTCTTTTAGCAGCTTGTTCTGATACATATTGTTGTCGGCTTCCTGAAAGAGAAAGTTGGTATTAACCAGGCCGCAAGGGTGATAGGAATAACCGTAGGAAAGGGATATTTTAAAGGTTGCATCCGGCAGTTCATTTAAGCACTTTAAATGGGCATTCATTTTTTCCAGTGCGGATTCAATGGTATCCGAGTGCTGATTTTTGACAATGACCCCGAATTCATCACCACCAATTCGGGATACAATTCCCAATGGTTGAAAATACCGGCCAATGACCTGACTGGCCGAGACAATCACCTGATCGCCCAGCAAATGTCCCAGCGTGTCATTGACAAATTTAAGGCCATCAATATCCAGTAATAAAATGGTTAAATTCTTGATCTCCCGGTTGTTGAGCTGTTCCAATTCAGCCTCAAAGAAGCGGCGATTGGCGATATGGGTCAGGGTATCTTTATCAACCAGATCCCGGAGTTTCTTTTCCATGATGACCCGTTCGGTCATATCCCGGATCATAATCAGAACTTCATCAAAGCTGGAAATCTGAACCCGGACTTCAAAATAATGAAGTGAATCTTTAAAGGTCATCGAAAAATAATAATCCGATAAAACCCGGGTTCGCATAACCAGATTAATCACCTGTTTTAAATCAGCCATCAGAATCTGACTGCGCATGATTTCCAGAAGGGCATACGATCCGGTATTCAACGAAGGATTAAGGGGGGTAATCTGTCCTTCGCCATTACTGATCAGCAGGATATCGGGGATGGTGGCGATTAAAGCCCGGGTTCGGCTGTTGATTCGCTCCAGATCCAGCAGTTTTGTTTGGAGTTCAGAGTAGTAATTTTTTTTAAAAGAGTTTTCGCCCAAGCCGATTATCGTTTCCCGGGTGATCTCTTTTTTATTTTTGTGATTCCAATACTCGTCCATAAATCATTCTCACCTCTTCTTTTGTCAAGACTCTGGGATTGGTCACCATGCAGGGATCATTGAGAGCGTTTTCCACCAGATAGTCAAGGGTGCTTTCTTTGAGATTCGGCACCATAATACTGGCAGGAATACTCAGGTTTTTCCGCATCGAAGCGATTCGGGTCGTGATCATTTCAAGTAGTAAATGATCACTGACATTATCAACCAGCAGACCAAGTCGTCTGGCGATATCCCGATAGCGGTCAGGTACGGTTTCAAAATTAATGCGGATAATGTGCTCAAGCAGAATGCTGTTACATTCGCCATGGGGTAAATCCAGAAGCCCGCCCATGGAATGGGACATGGCATGGACAGCACCGAGACTGGCATTGGAAAAGGCTAATCCGGCCTGGAGAGAACCCAGCATCAGCTGAAACATCGTTTCAATGCTTCGTGCAGGGGTGACGGATTGTTCGACGGCTTGATTAATCAGACCGATGGATTCCAGGGCATGAACGTCGGTCAGGGCTGAATGGGTATTGGATACATAGGCTTCGATGGCATGGGTCAGGGCATCCATGGCAGTACAGGCGGTTAAATAGGGATCCATGGACATCAGCGGAACCGGATCGATCAGGGCCAGATCGGGAACCACCTTTTTACTGATGATCGCCCGTTTAATATTGGCAGCAGTATCCTTGATAATGGCAAACTGGGAAACATCGGCAGAGGATCCGGCGGTGGTGGGAATACAGATCAGCGGTGGCCCGGGCATCTGCACTTCATCAACCCCTTCGTAATCAAGGACATTGCCACCGTTGGTAGCCACAATACTGATGCATTTCGCACAGTCGATGGCGCTACCGCCCCCAATGGCAATGATCAGGTCGCACCCCAGCGACAAAAAAAGCTCTGCACCGATCATCGCTTCGATATCCTTGGGATTAGGGGTGGTTTCATCGAAAATACACAGTTTTTCAACATGGGGACGGATCTGATCGACGGTTTCGTGAAACCAGTCAAAGTCATGAATATTTTTATCGGTGACAATCAGCGGTTTTTTGGCATTAAAATGAGATATGTAACGACCAATCAACAAGCGGGCATCGACACCAATGATTATTTCCGGGATCACAAATTTTCTTAGTTCCAATAGAGTTTCAGCCATAACAATAACCTCTCATTCTCGTGTGAAAATCTGTTATTTAAGTATAACAGTTGATATTCTTTCTGTAAACATTTCGAAGATGTAAAATATTATAATTAAAAAAAGCTTTATCTAGAATAGGTACCCGTATCCGATGAAAATTAACGTAAATTTAACCGGATGATAATATTAATAACCAGCTCTCATGGTTATAATTTGTGACATCAACAATGGGGAGGAATGTGTTTGGATATCAATCAGAATAAAGAAGAAGAGCGGTTGAGAGGAGAGCTCTTGGAAATACTCTATCAGAAGAAAATCAGCACCGTTTTTCAGCCCATTGTGTCATTGCAAGACGGAACCGTCCATGGTTACGAGGCGCTGAGTCGGGGGCCGGTTGCTTCGTTGCTTCATAATCCGGATATGCTGTTCAAATGTGCCCAGAAATTCAATAAGCTTTGGGAGCTGGAATTTTTGTGTCGGTCAAAAGCCTTTGAAGCGGCCTTTAAAATCGAAAGCGAGTTCAAACTTTTTTTAAATGTGAACCCTAATATTATGCAGGATGTCCAATTCAGAAAAGGATTTACCCGGGAGTATCTGGAAAAATTTGATATTGATCCCAAGCGTATTATTTTCGAGATTACCGAAAGCGAGGCCATTAATCACCTGGCGGATTTTATTAAAACCATTGACAATTATAAAGAGCAGGATTATCGGATTGCCATCGATGATGCCGGGGCCGGGTATTCGGGATTGAATTTGATCTCGGATATTCATCCCAATTATATTAAGCTGGATATGAAACTGATCCGGGATATCGACAAAGACATGACAAAACAATCTCTGGTAAGATGTCTGAATGAGTTTTCAGAATATACTGAAACGGCACTGATTGCCGAGGGGATCGAGACGAAGGAAGAACTGCTGACACTCATCGAAATTGGGGTTTCGTATGGACAAGGTTATTTTATTCAAAAGCCCAATGGAATTCTAAATTCAATCTCAAAGGATGTGCTTGAAATTGTTATGAAAGAGAATGCCAGGAAAAGAAAGTTGTTGGATAATCGGGTTCTTGATGATCGGATTGAGAGCATCTGTAAGCAGGAGAAAACCATATCGCCGGATATCCTCGTTTCACAGGTTCATGAAATGTTTAAAGAAAATGAAACCCGCTCCGGCTTTTGTGTGGTTGAAGATCAGCTTCCGATCGGGGTGATTACCCGAAACGCCCTTTATAAACGGATTAGCGGTCAATACGGCTACATTCTTTATGCCAATAAACCGGTTCGCAATATCATGGATACCGATTTTATGGACGTGGATTGCCTGGCCACCATTGATGTTGTCGGGAAAAATGCGATGCAGCGGGATTTTGATAAAATTTATGATTTTATTGTGGTAACCCGGGATAATCAGTTTCAGGGCATTGTGACGGTTAAAGACCTGATGGAAAAACTGATCGAAATTGAGTTTGTCTATGCGAAACACCTGAATCCGCTGACTGAACTTCCGGGAAACCTGATGATTGAACAACAGCTGGAAAAGGCCCTTAAATCCAAGGACAAAAAAACGATTCTATATTTTGATCTGGATAATTTTAAGGCCTATAACGATCTGTATGGCTTTGAAAATGGCGATCGGGTATTGAAGGAGTTTGCCGAGATCTTAAAAACCCGGATTCCAAGCGAGTATTTTATTGGTCATATTGGTGGGGATGACTTTATTGCCATTGTCCCCAAAAAGAAAACCGAGCAGCTGTGTATCAGTATCATGCATGCCTTTAACGAGGCCGTGATTAAATATTACAGTAAGGAAGACATTGACAAAGGCTATATCACCTCCAAAGATCGCAAGGATGTGGAGGAGAATTTCCCCTTTTTGTCAGTTTCAATTGCCGGTGTGGCCAGCGATCACAGCAAAACGATTTTTGAACTGGCCGAAACAGCCGCAAAAATTAAAAAGAAATGCAAGAAAAAACCGGGTAGTAATTACCTGTTGAGTTAAACCGGGCAGTCCAAAAACAGATGCGCAGAGCGTGTCTGTTTTTTTTCGGCAACAGGACTGAGAGCTTTGATGATTGAAGCTTTTGGCAAATGGGTAAATAGGGTTTGAGATAAAGAAACGAGGTGACCAAAATGGAAAAGGAATTAAGACCCCAGGTTGTGGTCAGTAAATGCATGGGCTTTGATGCCTGCCGATATAATGGACAAACACTACCGGATAAGTTTGTCGAAAAACTAAAAGACTATGTGGACTATCATCCGGTTTGCGCCGAGGTGGAAATTGGCCTGGGGGTGCCCCGCAACCCGATTCGCCTGGTGATGGAAAACGAGCAGCTTGTTTTGTATCAACCGGCCTCGGATACCGAATATACCGGAGAAATGATTGCCTTTAGTGATGCTTTTTTTGACAGCCTGAAGGCCGTGGACGGTTTCATTTTAAAAGGGCGTTCACCATCCTGCGGTACCAAAGACGTCAAAGTTTATCTGGGTAAAGCTAAGACCACGGGTTCGATTAAAGGTCAGGGCATTTTTGCGGGTCAGGTATTTAAACGCTATCCTTATCTGGCCATCGAAGAAGAGGGCCGGTTAACTAATTTTAGAATTAGAGAGCATTTTCTGGCTAAACTCTATACGCTGTGCCGTTATCGCCAGGTGGAAAAAGCCAAAACAATGGCGGCGCTGGTTAAATTTCAGGCCCAAAATAAATATTTACTGATGGCTTATAGTCAGAAAGAGCAGAAAGAATTGGGCCGAATTGTTGCCAATCATGATAAGCTACCACTCGAACAGGTCTTTAGTAGCTATAAAGCCCATCTTGGCATTGCTTTTTTGAGAATTCCCCGGTATAGTAATTATATTAATGTGATGCTGCATATTTTTGGTTATTTTTCAGAACAGCTTTCCAGCGGTGAAAAAAACTTTATACTGGATAGTTTTGAAAAATATAAAAGTGGGAAAATCCCCCTCAGTGTACCGATCAATGTTCTTAAGTCTTATGTCATTAAATATAACGATCCCTATCTTCTGGATCAGACCATCTGGGCCCCGTTTCCGGAAGAACTGATGGATATCAGTGATTCGGGAAAGATGGCAGAACTAATCAGTAAATAAGCAAAGACTGGGGAGTATAAAAAATTTGAATTTTTAAGCCGAACTGTTCTCTGACTGGATTCTATGGTATGATTTATATGAGGTAGTAATGAACATTTATGAAATGCCCGAATTGCCCATCAAAGATGAACTGATCTCGGTGCTGGAGCACAATCAGACGATCCGGATCGAACGGATTATCAGTACGGGGCAGCAATCAAACTGGTATGATCAGCAGGAACACGAATATGTGGTTTTGCTGGAAGGCAGGGCTCAGTTAGTCTTTGAAGATGACCGGAAGGTCACGTTGGTAAAAGGGGATACTCTTTTGATTCTGCCGCATCAGAAACATCGGGTCGCTTATACCTCGACAGATCCGCCCTGTATCTGGCTGTGTGTATTTTATTAATAGGGTCGTTCATTACCCAATGGGCACAAACCGTAAAGATTAGATTCAATACCAAAGGATAAGCACGGAGATAAGAATGAAAAATGAAATGACAGGCAAAATAAAGATCTTAAAAGACGGGCCCTATGTGGTTACCGGGAATATTAAACTTTCTGAGAAAATAATTACGTCCCAGGGAAAAGGCTATGTTTATCGGGAGGGGCGGGAGTTGCCGCAGGCGAAGACCTATACCCTGTGCCGCTGCGGAAAGTCAAAGAATCCGCCTTTTTGTGATGGCGCCCATTCAAAATGCGATTTTCATGGCGATGAAACCGCATCAAAAGCGGATTTTATCGATCGGGCTGAAGTCCTTACCGGGGCTGATCTGGATATGCTCGATGACCACCGTTGTGCGTTCGCCAGATTCTGTCATCGTAACGATGGAACTGCGTGGGAGCTGATCAGGCAGTCCGATAATCCCACCCTCAAAAATGAAGCCATTAAAGCCGCCAGCGAGTGTCCGGCCGGGCGGTTAGTGGCAGTAGAAAAAAGTGGCGCATTCATTGAACCGGAATATGAACCCGAAATTGTGATTCTTCAGGATCCGGAGCGGGGGGCCAGTTGTGGTATTTTTGTTAAGGGGGGGATTCCCCTTCAATCGGCAGATGGCAGCCTATATGAAAAGCGCAATCGGCTGGTATTGTGTCGCTGTGGCGAATCGGTCAATAAGCCCTTTTGTGATGCGACCCACATTCATATAAAATATCTGGATGACCAGGTGTAAAACTTGGTATATTTTATGTAAAAAATGATACCAGACAAAGGTTCGTTTAACCTTTGTCTGGTATTATACAGGTTCAGTCAAGATTGATAATGCTGCTTTTTATCAGCTGATTGGTAACTGCAGAATTTTCGGACGCGTTCTGGAATGAGGAAGTGGATGGATTTACAAAAGGTATTCTTAAATTTAATCGTATATGCATTACCGATCATTGCGGCCGGCTATAGTGTTGTGGGAATAAAACTCTTAAAGCAAAAAGTCGAGGGCCAGTTTAATTATTTTTCGGCCCTGATGTTTTCTTCGGCAATTTATGCATTGGGGTACTTTCTGTCGCTCAACTCGCAAAACATTGAAATGATGATCCTGGCCCGGGATCTTGCGAATCTGGGCGTGATATTTATTCCAACGTTTGGAATCTTATTTGTTTCCCAATTTGCAAAAGTCAAAATTTCCCAGCCAATTAAATATTTGCTGGTAACTCTCTCAGGGGGACTCTGGATACTCTATATTACCAATCCGATTCATCATCTGGCGTTTAACTGGGTGGAATTGATCAAAGTTAATGGTTTTTCGGTTGCCAGTACCTCCAAAAACATTGGCTATTATCTGATTCTTGCCTACTACATTGTTTTTCTGCTGTTTTTAATAGTCACATTGATCAAAGCATATCAAAAAACGAATTCCCCAAGTTTGAAAAAAAGTTATCGTTTCATCCTTGTGTCAATACAGGTGTCATGGCTTGCGGTACTGGTGATCCTGATGGGGGGTGATAAATATGTCGATCCGACGCCAGTGGTGATTTTGTACATTTCAGCCATGATTGGTTTAAACGAAGTAAAAAATGATTTATTTGAATTGGAAATCAATCGTTGGAAACAAACCTTCTGGAATATCGGCGAGGTCGCCTTTCTGATCAATGGTGATGCGGAGATTATTTGTATGAATCCCGCTGCCAGGCTTTTTTTTGCGGGAAACAAGGAAAGTGTTTCTGAAATACTGAGAATTCTAAATCGGGGGGATCATAAACGCACGCCGGTAAAGGTCAGAACGGATGAAACCATCCGCTGGTTTTATGTAAATAAAAATGATTTCGATCTTAAGCGAAAGCTGGTCAGCTATATGCTGGTGGATTTTAGCGATCGTCATCAGGCAGAAATAGCTTTAAAAGAAAGTGAAGAAAAACACCGGCTACTGATCACCCAAATGGCCCAGGGACTGGCGGTGCACGAAGTTATTTTTGATCAGACCGGCAATCCTGTGGATTTTAGATATCTGGATGCCAATGAAAGCTATGAAAAGCTGGTTGGTATGAAACGGAAGGAGATTATCGGCAAGACTGCCCTGGAAGTGGCACCGGCTATGGATAAGCAGTGGATCTTAAAATACGGTCAGGTAGCCATGACCGGTCAGCCAGTGCGGTTTGAGTTTTATGACCAGTTTGTGGGTAAATATTTTGAAGTTGTTGCCTATTCACCCCGATTCAAGCAATTTGCGGTGATTATTACAGATGTTACGGAGCGCAAACAGGCTGAACAGGAAATCCGATATTTGAGTTACCATGATTATCTCACGGGTCTCCATAACCGGCGGTTTTATGAAGAGGAACTGGAGCGGCTGGATGTTCCGGATAATCTGCCTATTACGATGATCATGGCCGATGTCAACGGTCTTAAACTGATAAACGACTCCTTTGGTCATGCGATGGGAGACGAGTTGTTAAAAAAATCCGCCCGATTGATTACAGAAGCAGTTCCAAAGAACAGTATTGTTGCCAGACTGGGGGGCGATGAATTTATTGTGATTTTACCACAGACGGATATTTTTCAGGCAGTTGAGGTGATCAATGACCTGAAAGCAAAGACCTTAAATGAAAAAATCGACGCCTTTGATATTTCGATCTCATTTGGTTGCGAAATAAAGGAAAGCGAAAACCAGGACATTCAGGAGATATATAAGCGGGCTGAAGATGACATGTATCGGCATAAGCTCTATGAAAGTGCCAGCATCAAAAATAAAACCATCGAACTGATTATGAATACTCTTTATGAAAAGAGTTGTCGGGAAATGCTTCATTCCCGGAGAGTCAGCGAGATCTGTAAAGCCATTGCGATCGAGATGAACCTGAGTAAGGATGCGGTTAACCAAATTGGGGCGGCCGGGCTGATGCACGATATTGGCAAAATGGGGATTGATGAAAAAATCCTCAACAAGGTCGGCCATTTGAATTTCGAGGAGTGGCAGGAAATGCAGCGGCATCCTGAAATTGGTTATCGGATTTTGAGTTCTTCCAGTGAATTTTCCGAAATGGCAAGGTATGTCTATGAACATCATGAACGCTGGGATGGGAAAGGCTACCCCAAAAAATTGAAGCAGGAAGAAATATCGATGCAGGCAAGAATTATTGGGGTGGCGGATGCCTATGATGCCATGACCTGTGATCGCTCCTATCGTAGCGGATTGAGTCAGGCCGATGCCATTCATGAACTAAAAAAGCATGCCGGTACGCAGTTTGATCCGGAAGTGACACGGATCTTTATTGAAAAAGTGCTGACTAAAAAATGATAATTTGTTGTCAAATCACGGATACCGAATTAGAAAAAGAACGGCAGGTAAAAGTTACCTGTCTACAAAAAAGCAAAAAGAGCCTGAAATCTGGCTCTTTTTTAGGTCGAAAATAAATGAAATATCATTGATTTAACGACCATTTCACTTCAGTTTCGCAATCATTTCTGATATTAATGAACGAAATCATTGGGGATATCGGATCGAACGGATTTATGTATGCGACATAAGTAGGCTGTTGGATGGAGATTTTTGATAATGGTTATTTTTTAGGCTTTAATAATCACTTCGAAAGTAAAAAAGCGATTAAAGTAGTGGGAACGGATAGGAAAGAAGGTTATGATGAGGATAGGATATGCATGTTTAACGGTGGGTGTGCTTAATACGGAATTGAAAACGTGCTTGCTGAAAAATGCGTCCGAAGAAAAATTGACTGAATTGATTAAGCACAATTTGAACGCCCTTGAAAAGATGATTGACTATAATATCGAAAATCAGATTGAGTTGTTTAGAATCAGCTCATCACTGATTCCCTTCGGATCAAATCCAGTCAACCGGATTGCCTGGTGGGAAGTTTTCGAAAAACAGTTTAGGAAGATCAGTAAAAAAATTGCTAAAAGTGGCATGCGAATTTCCATGCACCCGGGACAGTACACCGTTCTAAACTCGGCGGACGAAAATATTGTGGCCAATGCCATTACCGATCTGGACTATCATGCCTGTGTCATGGATAGCCTTGGGCTGGGTCCGGAAAATAAGATTATCCTCCACATCGGGGGAATTTATAATGATAAGAAACAGGCAATTAAACGCTTTCTGAAAAATTACCAGCGGTTGAGTGAAACGGTTAAAAAACGGCTGGTGATTGAAAATGATGATAAATCATATACCATCAGTGATGTTTTAATCATTGGAAAAGCCCTGGACATCCCGGTGGTTTTTGACAACCTGCATCATCAGGTGAATCCGTGTGATGAAAAGCATCCGGATACATATTGGATTGATATCTGCAAAACTACCTGGAAAAGTCAGGATGGCAAGCAAAAAATCCATTACTCCCAGCAGCATCCCGATAAAAAACCGGGTTCGCATTCCAAAACCATTGGAATAAACGAATTTATGGCCTTCTATCAGGATTTGGACGGCAGAGATCTGGATATTATGCTGGAAGTTAAGGATAAGAATTTATCAGCGATTAAATGCATTAATTGCACAACTGCAAAGAAAGAAATCAATCGACTGGAACACGAGTGGAGCAAGTATAAATATGCGGTACTGGAAAGATCTCCGTTAGATTATCTGGAAATTCGAAAGCTGCTTAACAATAAGGATAGCTACCCCTGTATGGAGTTCTATAATCTTATCGAATCATCTTTTCAGAAGGAAACCACTATGGGAAACTCCGTTAATGTGGCGCAACATATCTGGGGGTATTTCAGGACGATTGCCTTGCCCAGTGAGAAGAAGTATTTTTTAAAACTGCTGGATCAATATGAAAAAGGGGAAGCCTCCATTAAAAAGGTGAAGAAAAACCTGTGGAAAATGACGGTTAAGTATGAACAGACCTACCTGTTGGATTCATATTACTATGTTATTGTCTGAATAAAATGAAGTGGATCGGATTGTCGAAAAATTTTTCGACGATAAATCAGAAAGTCGTGAAGGGAAGTTCATGTTAAACGCTGAAATCAGAGAATTGATTAAATACCTGAAAAGCATTGTTGCAGAGGAAAAACCGGACAATGATGTTTTAGAAAAATACGGAAAAGATCCCGATTTTATTGAGCTCAATGAGATAGTAGGGGGTATTCGCAGTGCCTGTAAAAAGCATTTTGAGATGATTTTCGACTTATTCCCTGATCCAACCATTATTACCACCATGGAAGATGGAAAATTATTGGCTTATAACCGAGCCTTTTATAAATTGATTCAAACTAGAGGAAAAAACATCATGGCTGGTACAACCAATATTCATGATTTATACTTTGAATTGGACAAACGGGATCAGTTAATTAAAGAATTGAAACGAACCGGTGTCAGTGAGAACATGGAAATCATGGTAAATGATGTGAATGGCGAAATGTTTGTCGGACTAGTGTCGGCCCAGGCCATCACCATTGATGGCGAAGCGCACATCTTGAGTGTCATCCGGGACATCACCGAAATCAAAAGACTGGAAGAGGAAATCAAAAAGCTGTCAATCAAGGACAAACTTACCCAGGTGTTTAATCGTCAAAAACTTGATGAATTTTTGCAATTTGAATTGGAACGCTCTGAGCGGACAAAGGCACCTTTTTCGGTTATGCTGGTTGATGTGGACTCGCTGCGTACTATCAACGAGACTTATGGGCATCAGGTGGGGGATGAGATGCTGGTGGCAGTGGCCGCAATGCTTATGGACAACGTTCGGGTGACCGATATTGTGGGCCGATGGAGCGGAGAGGAATTTTTAGTGATCCTTCCCGATACCGATGAAAAAGGTGCCATTATACTGGCAGAAAAAACCCGGACAATTCTTGAAAAAACTCATTTCAATACCGTTGGAACGCTTACTGCCAGTTTTGGGGTTTCCGCCTATCGCAAAGACTTACTGCCGGCAACCCTAATTTCCCGAGCCCATACAGCCCGAAACCGGGCGAAAGAGAAGGGGCGAAACCGGGTGGAATATCAGTAGTGATCAATAATATAAAAAATCATGGACGAGGTGACCTGTGGAAACAAGACAATTAAAGATTTTAGTGATTGATGACAACCCGGATAATGTGATTGTCTTAAAAGCCATGATTCATGATGTGTTTTCAGATGCTACTGTTTTGATGGCTTTTAGTGGTAGAACTGGGTTTGAAATGGCGGTGTCGGAAGAGCCGGATATTATTCTCATGGACATTATCATGCCGGAGATGGATGGTTTTGAGGTGTGTCGTAAATTAAAAGCCACCCCCGATCTTGCCGATATTCCAGTGGTTTTTGTGACCGCCGCCCGAGGCGATCGGGAACATCGGATTCTGGCGTTGGAATGCGGTGGTGAAGGTTTTATTTCGAAGCCGATTGATGAACAGGAACTGCTTTCTCAGCTTCGGGCAATGGCAAAGATCCGAGGGGCCAATCTTCAAAAACGCAATGAAAAAGAACGGCTTAACAACCGGGTCAGAAAGCAGAATGTGGCCCTGAAGGCCGCCCATTCCCGAACCCTCAAACTGCTGAAATCCCTGGAAAAAGAAAATGAAGCCCGGAAAAAAAGTGAGAAAGCGCTGGTCGAGGCTCAAAAACTGGCTCATCTGGGAAGTTATGAATTTGATTTCAAAAATGACAAAATCAGTTGTTCGGAAGAAGCGCTGAATATTTTTGGGGTTGCTTCCATTGATGAATTAAATACCAAAGAGCAATTTCTTCGATTTGCTCAGCCGGAAGAGATCCCTGTTATTCTTGAAAACATCAATAAGGTAATGGTCGAAAAATCAACAGCTGATTTTATTTTCCGGATCTTTCGTCAGGATGGCGAAGAGCGAATCATCAATATGCGGATGATTCCCCAGTTTGATGAGGAAAAAAACCATATTGGAAATTTTGGAACCGTTCAGGATATTACCCGAATCAGAAAAACAGAGGAAGAAATCAGGTATTTGAGTTACCATGATTATCTGACCGGTTTGTTCAACCGACGCTTTTATGAAGAAGTCCTGATAAAACTGGATACGGACGATAATTACCCATTAACCCTGGTTATGGCCGATGTCAATGGCTTAAAAATGATCAATGATTCCTTTGGACATGCGGTAGGGGATGAATTGCTCCAGAAAGCCTCCAATGTCATCAAGAGCGGCTGTCGTGAGAAGGATGTAATTGCCCGACTGGGTGGTGACGAATTTGTTATTATTTTAACTAAAACGGATGCTGAAACAGCGGCCCTGATTATCAAAAGACTGGAAGTGTTGGCAGCCCGGGAAAAAATTCGTGGATTGAAACTTTCAATTGCTTTTGGCAGCCGCACGAAAACCAGAAAAGAAGAGAATATCCAGCAGATATTAAAAAATGCAGAAGATGATATGTATCGTCATAAGCTCTACGAAAGTGCCAGTATGCGCAGTAAAACCATTGAATTGATTATGAACACCCTTTATGAAAAAAGCAATCGGGAAATGATGCATTCAAGTCGGGTTGGTCACATCTGTGAAAAAATTGGTTTGCGAATGAAGCTGGATCAGGATGAAATCAATCAGATCCGAACAGCAGGACTGATCCATGATATCGGAAAAATGGGGATTGATGAAAAAATCCTGAATAAAACTGGCGCTCTGAGTGATGAAGAGTGGCAGGAAATTAAGCGACATCCTGAAATTGGATATCGGATTCTCAGCTCAGTAAATGAGTTTTCGGAAATGGCCAATTGTATCCTGGAACATCATGAACGCTGGGATGGACATGGATACCCCAAAGGTTTAAAGGGTGAAGAAATCTCGTTGCAGGGAAGAATTGTGGCGGTGGCCGATTCCTTTGATGCCATGACCAGTGATCGGGCCTATCGCAAAGCGCTGGCTTATGATGAGGCCATTACAGAAATCAAACGCTGTGCCGGAAGCCATTTTGATCCCCTGGTGGCCAAAATGCTGGTTGACGTTGTGCATTCGGAAATGATTCGTTAGCGACACCTGCTGATTTTAACATCAGGCAGGATACTGGGGGGATATGGATGGGAACACAGGCAAATAAAATCATTTTGGAGCTGATTCGGATTATGAAAGAGCGTTATAAAAAAGATCTGACGATTTATGATGATGCTTTTCTGATTAAATCACTGGAGCGGCGGATGGCAGGCATTAAGCTCAGCGCTGCAGAATACCCCTTGTATTTACAGCAAAATCGCTCGGAAGCTGATTTATTAATGGCATCTTTTCAGATCACTTACAGCCAGTTCTTTAGAAATGCATTAACCTTTGCGGTGCTGGAAAAGCTGATTTTGCCGCAGCTCTTCAGTCATAAACCGGATAACGGTGAAATCAGAGTTTGGTCGGCCGGCTGTTCCACTGGCCAGGAAGCATATTCGATTGGAATTTTACTGGAAGAGGGGATCAAGTCTGTGTCAGAGCCGAAGCGATTTCGGATTTTTGCCACCGATCTTTCACCGGAAGCCTTAAGCGTTGCCAGAACGGGCCTTTATGATGGCGATGACATTGCAAATATTCGCATGAAACAGCTGAAAAATTATTTTAAAAAACAGGGCGATGCTTATGCCATTGGACCGGAACTAAAAGAAAAAATCGATTTTTCGGAGTATGATTTATTGGATTCCCATTCGAGCAATCCTCCGGATAGCATTTTTGGTGATTTTGACATCATATTTTGTTGCAATCTGCTTTTTTATTATAGCACCGATGTGAGACGGTCAATTATCAGAAAATTAAAACGCTCGCTGGCCAAAGGCGGTTATTTGGTCACGGGCGAGGCGGAATCCATCTTTATGGCAAAAGATCAGGATTTAAAGATGTTGTCTTCCAGTGTGCCTATTTTTCAGATCAGTCGGTAGTGGGATGAACAGGGTATAATACCAAAATTCTTTTGTACAAAAGAAAGACGAACAACCATTGTGCGGTGTTGTCAAAATTGTTGCACCTCATAGTCATGGTCCCGGGAGAAAAGATGAACATTAAAAATTTAAATGTAAAGACTCAGCTTGCGATTGGTTTTGCGAGCATCATATTTTTTGTTATTATATTGGGGATTTTGGTTTATATGCAAACCAATACCATTGTGAATCAGGCCGAAACCATGTATGATCATCCCTTTAAGGTTACCCGGGCAATTGACCGACTGGATGCGGACATTTTGAGTATGCGGGTGGGCGTTCGAGATTTGCTGTTGGCCAATACCCAGGAAGAGCGTAATAGCGCCATTGAAGCGATGCAGCAATATGATGCCGATATCCAGATCCAATTTGATATTGTGCGTGAGCTGTATCTAGGGCCCAAACAGGATGTGGAGGAGGCATATAATGCCTACATCAACTGGGAAACGGCCCGGGCCGATATCGTGGCAAGTGCTCTGGCCGGAGACCTGGAAACCGCCCGAAAAAGTCTGTTGCCGGGCGAAAAGGTGGGAGTCTATCGGGACACCTTAACTGAAAAAATGACAGTAATCGAAAATTTCGCCAGTAATAAAGCCGATGAACTCTATCAGGGCACAACGGACTTATATACCCGAATAAAACTGCAATTAGCCATGATTGTATTAATCATTATGGTGTTATCCATACTGATAAGTCTTCTTTTGCTTCGAAATATTCAGGAACCGTTGAATGAGCTCACCCGAGCAACGGATGCATTTCAAAACGGAAATCATAATGCCCGAAGTGTTTATGTTTACACGAATGAATTTGGGATCCTATCGGCTTCTTTTAATACGCTGGCTGATGACATTCAAAAAAACCTGGAGCTGAATGAACGAACAGCCAATTTTATTAAAATTATGTTAGCGGAAGAAGATGCCCAAAATTTCTTTAGAAAGACCCTCAATACCCTGTCCCGCTATACCGATTCTCAGGTAGCGGCGGTTTATCTGAGAAACGCCGATACGAATCAATTTGAGCACTTTGAATCGATTGGACTGGATGAAGTCGGCCGGGCGGCGTTTGCCGGAGACACCCTGGAAGGAGAATTCGGAGCATCGCTTGCCAGTGGTCATTACACCCATATCAAGGATATCCCGGAGGATTCACGATTTACCTTTTACACCGTCAGTGGGAAGTTTATGCCCCGGGAAATTATCACCATTCCGATTATTTTTGGCGGTGAGGTTATTGCTGTGGTGTCACTGGCCGCCATCGGAAAATACAATCAAAAAGCCATTGATTTTATCGAAAAGACCATTAGCACCATGAGTGCCCGAATCGAAGGGATTTTAGCCTATCGGACCATCAAAGTCTTTTCCCAGAAGTTGGAACATCAGAATCGGGAGCTGGATGCGCAGAAGAATGAAATGGAAGAGCAGTCGGTGGAACTCATTCATCAGAATATCGAGTTGGAAATGCAGAAAAAAGAGCTCAATGAGGCGAACCAACTAAAAACAAACTTTTTATCCAATATGAGTCATGAATTGCGGACGCCGCTTAACTCGGTCATTGCCCTATCCGGAATCCTGAACCGGCGACTTAAAAATGAGATTCCCGAAGAAGAATACAGCTACCTTGAAGTCATCGAACGGAATGGGAAGAATCTGTTGGCACTGATAAATGATATTCTTGACATTTCCCGGATCGAGGCTGGCCGGGAAGAGGTTGAGATTACCACCTTTAATATTAACCAATTGATTGATGAGGTGGTGGAAATGCTGGCACCTCAGGCCCGTGAGAAAAATGTGATCTGTCGCAACGGATCGGGAAACACGGCCGTCTATATTAACAGTGACAGCGATAAGTGCCGTCATATTCTGGAAAACCTGGCTGGCAATGCGGTAAAATTCACCGAGCAGGGTCAGGTGGAGTTATCCATTGGTCAAGATGATGAAAACATAGAAATTCGGGTTACTGATACGGGCATCGGAATTGATGAAAGCTATCTGCCCTATATTTTCGATGAGTTCAGACAGGGAGATGGTAGTACGTCCCGTAAGTTTGGGGGGACCGGGCTGGGGTTGGCCATTGCACAAAAATATGCCCACCTGTTAGGGGGAACCGTTCGTGTGAATAGCGTGGTCAATGAGGGCTCCGAATTTATTTTGTCACTGCCGATGCATTACGCACCGGATAAAAAGGTAGGAGAACCCGCCTATCAAAGACAACGGGGAAGCGGTCAATCAGCAACGAGTATATCAGCACCCCAATTGTCCGGAAAACCTTCAGAAGATCCCTCAAGCAAAACCCTGTTGATGGTTGAGGATAGCGAACCGGCGGTGATTCAGATTAGAGATTTGCTGGCTGAAAGCGGCCATACGATTAAGGTAGCCCGGAATGCCAAAGAAGCTTTTGAAATCATGGAAGAAGTGATTCCGGATGCCATGGTTCTGGATTTGATGATGCCGGGAATTGATGGATTTGAACTGCTTCAGACCCTCCGGGAAGCTGAAGCGACAGCGCATGTACCGGTGCTGATTCTGACTGCCAAGCATATTACCCAGGACGAACTCAGATATCTGACGAAGAATAACATTCATCAATTGATTCAAAAAGGTGATGTCAACCGGGATGAACTCAAAAAAGCCATCGATTCCATGCTTTATCCGGTAACGCATAAAAAAGAGATTAAGCCCCGGAAACCCCGGACGGATCAGCGTAAGCCATTGGTGCTGGCGGTGGAAGATAACCCGGACAATATGATCACGGTGAAAGCTTTGCTAAGCGATCATTTTCGGGTGTTGGAAGCAGCCGATGGTCAGGAGAGTATTGAGATGGCCAAACAGTTTGTTCCCGATCTGATTTTGATGGATATTGCCCTACCGGGAATTGATGGGATCCAGGCCTTTAAAGCGATTCGGGCCGTGCCGGGATTGGAGAAGATCCCGATCATTGCGTTAACCGCCAGTGCCATGACCCAGGATCGGGAAGGAATTTTAGCCCAGGGCTTTGATGCCTTTATCCCAAAACCGATCATTGAACGGGAGTTTTTAAAAGTAATACGGGAGGTACTCTATGGCTGATAGACAATTGAAATTTTTAGCAATTGATGATAATCAGGATAATCTGATCACCATGCGGGCACTGATCCGGGAAGCCTTTTCCGAAGCCAGGGTGCTGACAGCCACCACCGGAATCGAGGGGATTGCGATTGCCGGGGCAGAAGATCCCGATGTCATTCTACTGGACATTGTGATGCCGGAAATGGATGGCTTTGAAGTATGTCAAAGACTTAAGAGCGATCCTCAGACAAAAGAAATTCCAGTTGTTTTTGTCACCGCCATTAAAGGGGATCGGGAGCACCGTATTCTGGCGCTTGAGTCTGGTGCGGAAGCATTTTTAGCCAAACCCATCGATGAATCAGAATTGACTGCCCAACTCCGGGCGATGGTCAAAATAAAAGCCGCCAACCGTCAAAAGCAGGACGAACAAGGTCGCTTGACCCAGATGGTGGAAGAAAAAACGGCGGCCCTGAAGGCCGCCCATATCAAGACCATGGAACTGCTTAACAGCCTTAAAATCAGTGAAGAAAGAAACCGCCGACTGATTACTCAGATGGAGCAGGGCCTGGCCGTACATGAGGTTCTGGTCGATCATAATGGGAAACCAGCAGATTGCAACTTTTTGTATGTTAACCCCAGCTTTGAACGGCTGACCGGATTAAAAAGTCAGGATATTCTGGGGAAAACCCTATCAGAAATCATGCCCGATTCAACGAATTTTCTGGTTGAAAAATATGCGCAACTAATCAAAACAGGCGCATCAATGCGCTATGAAATGTATTTTGAGCAGTTTGCAAAATACTTTGAAGTGGTGGCCTATTCCCCAGAGCCCCAGCAGGTGGCGGTGATTATTTCCGACATTACCGAAAGAAAACAGACCGAAGAAAAGATCCGCTACTTAAGCAATCATGATTATCTCACCGGGGTTTACAATCGCCGCTATTATGAAGAAGCCCTGATTAACATTGATCGGGATGAAAATCTGCCGCTGAGTCTGGTTATTTCTGATGTCAATGGTTTAAAGCTGGTTAATGAATCGTTTGGGCATGCCTTGGGTGATGAGTTGCTAAAAAAAGTGGCCGGGATCATCCAGGCAGAGTGCCGGAATCAGGACGTGGTGGCCCGGCTTAGTGGGGATGAATTCATTGTACTGCTACCCCAGACGGATGAGGATCAAACGGCAAAAATTGTCAAACGGATGAAAGTCGCAGCACTGGAACAATCCGTTGGAAACATTGATTTCTCGATTTCGTTTGGCTATGAAACCAAAACCGAAAGTCACCAGACTATTCAGGAGGTGCTAAAGAACGCTGAAGATAACATGTATCGTCACAAACTCTATGAAAGTGCCAGCATTAAAAACAGAACCATCGATTTGATTATGAATACGCTTTATGAAAAAAGCAGCCGTGAAATGCTGCATTCTCAGCGAGTCAGTGAAATCTGCGAAAAAATCGCAGCAAAAATGAATTTTGATCAGGATGATATCAGTCAGGTAAAGGCCGCCGGATTAATTCATGACATTGGAAAAATGGGGATCGATGAAAAAATACTCAATAAACCTGGGGGACTGAATCCGGACGAATGGAAAAAAATCCAACGACATCCTGAAATTGGCTATCGGATTTTAAGTTCATCCAGCGAATTTTCAGAGTTGGCCAGATACGTACTGGAGCATCAGGAACGCTGGGATGGAAAAGGTTACCCGAAACAACTGATGGGGGAAGAAATCTCAATCCAGGCTCGGATTATCGGGGTGGCGGATGCCTTTGATGCGATGACCTGTGACCGGGCTTATCGTAAAGGGTTGAGTGTTCATGAGGCGGTGGCTGAAATAAAAAAATGTGCTGGCAGTCAGTTTGATCCGGAAGTCGCCAATGTCTTTATCGAAAAAGTTTTAAATGAGTATCCCGCCCAAGTGATTGATTAAAAAATACTCAATGGCGATTGTTGATACGATAAAACTCCAGGCAGGGTTTTAAGCAAGTGCGTCGATAACCTCCATTGAGTAGATCACTCAATGAAATATATAAATCACGACTAAATTTGAAAAGAGGTTTGCTATGTGTGAAAAAAAACAGGATGTCATTGAAGCGGTAATAAAGAAGTTACAACAGGGGAATCAGGTCTTTGTGACAGCGGAAAAAAACCCTGGTGATGTTTCTCCAAAGGTACGAAGCAAAAATGTGGAAGCGGGTCAGAAACCCGATGCGGTAGTTGTGACCTGTTCGGATTCCCGGGTGCCGCCGGAACATATTTTTTCGGCTGGAATCGGTGAGTTGTTTGTGATTCGAACGGCTGGCAATGTGATTGGTGATTTTGAACTGGGCAGTATTGAATATGCCGTTGGTCATTTGGGGACATCCGTAGTGTTGGTGCTGGGGCATAATCACTGTGGGGCAGTGGCTGCCGCCATGCAGGGGCATGGTCACGGGTATATTACATCGATTGTGGAAGAAATACAACCAGCCATTGTAGGCGAGGAAAATGTTGCTACATGTGAAAACCTTAACATTGATAATAGCATTAAGAGAATTCTTCAAAGTGAGGCCATTAATGAACGAATCAATGCGGGCGAGGTCAGGGTTTTGGGTGCAAAATACAATCTGGAATCGGGAGTCGTGGAGTTTTTCGGGTAATCGCTTAAAGTAAAACGTAGTTATGGTGTGCCAGTGGGGTTAAAGAAAAAGGAGACCAAGATGAAACGAAAACTGCTAATACTGATGGGCGTGTTTGGAATGGCGGCTCTGTTATTTATGGGCTCTGGTTGCAAAAAAAACGAGATATCAAAACCATCGACAGAGGTGTTGAATTCGTTTGACACATCCTTGGTTGAAAAGACCAATGACTTTGGATTCAATCTCTATAAAAAGCTGGCAACGGAAAAGAAAAACAGCATGATCTCACCTGTTGGCATCTCCCTGGCCATGGAAATGGCCTATAATGGCGCAACCGGAGAAACCCGGGAGGCGATGGCAAAAGCCTTAAATATTCAGGGCATTGATGGTGACCGTCTAAACGAAAACAATCAGGCCCTGTTGTATTTTTTAACCTCGACAGACCCCAAGCTGACCTTAAATATTGCCAATTCGATCTGGATGAGGGAAGACTTTAAATTTTCAGAAGCGTTTGTCAAAACCGTGAAGCAAGATTATCAGGCGGATGCCCAAAAATTGGATTTTGCTGATCCCAAGTCGGCCGATGTCATTAACAAATGGGTTAAAGATGAAACTCAGGGCAATATTGATCAGATTGTTACCCCGCCCATTGACCCGGAAACGATCATGTTTTTGATAAATGCCGTCTATTTTAAAGGAGCCTGGAGCAGTCCTTTTGAAAAGGATCTTACCAGCGATCAGAGTTTTACTCTGGCTGATGGACAGAGCGTGACGGTGCCGACAATGTACCAGACCGGTTCCTTTGACTATTTAAAAACAGCCAGTTTTCAGGCCTTGCGGCTTCCCTATGGTGAAAATGAGCAGATGGCCATGGTGTTATTTTTACCCAATGAAGATTCCAGCCTGAGTGACTTCCAGCAGCAGCTCAATCAGGATAACTGGTCAAACTGGATGAGTCTTTTTGAAAAAAAAGAGGGCAGCCTGATGCTGCCGAGGTTTACTTTGGAATATGAAAATTCATTGAACCAGGCCTTAACGGATCTGGGAATGGGAGTTGCTTTCCAACCGGGAAAAGCGGATTTTTCGGGAATGGCAGCAACCGACACCGCAGCTGATATTTATATCAGCGATGTTAAGCACAAGACCTTTGTTCAGGTAGATGAGGCCGGTACCGAAGCCGCCGCCGTGACATCGGTGGAAATCAGCGTTACCAGCATGCCTGCCTATGATTTTGAACTTAAATTCGACCGACCTTTTTTCTATGCCATTCAGGACAGCAAAACCGGAGCCATTGTTTTTATGGGAACGGTGTTTGACCCAAGTAAATAATAATTAATTCCGGTGTTATTATGACTGATAGCACCGGTTTTTTTTCTTTGGTTTTATTTAAGATTCCGGTCTGTTTTCAGCATTATTCCATAAAAACATTGTAATTTCGGGCATAAAAAAGTAAACTAAATGATATGAGTTTATTTTTTGTTTCAAGGAGATGTGATCGCAATCGGATCGGTCTTCGAGACAAAGCGACTTAAAATTACAGGCAAGAGAGAGGGAAAAATGGGGTTTGTAGAAATTTTAAAGGCAATCTTTCTGGGGATTGTGGAAGGTGTAACCGAGTGGCTGCCAATCAGCAGCACTGGGCATATGATATTAGTGGATGATTTTATAAAACTGAATATGTCCGACCCGTTCATTGAAATGTTTTTATACGTCGTTCAGTTGGGCGCCATTCTGGCAGTGGTTTATATCTATTGGCATAAACTGGTGCCGTTTTCATTTAAAGATAAAAAAATAATGATCCGTAAAAACACGGTCATCCTCTGGTCAAAAATTGCGGTGGCTTGTATTCCGGGAATCCTGGCCTATTTGCTGCTGGATAGTCTCTTCGATACCTATTTTATGAATTCAATCGTTGTGGCAGCGATGTTGATTCTCTATGGGATTCTTTTTATTGTGATTGAAAATTACAACAAAAAGCGTAAACCGGAGATTGTCAAGTTATCGGAACTCAGTTATAAACGGGCCCTGCAGATTGGTGCCTTTCAGGCTTTATCGATTGTACCGGGGACATCTCGATCCGGGGTAACCATTCTGGGGGGGATGATTTTGGGGACATCCCGAACGGTGGCTGCCGAATTTACCTTTTTTATGGCCGTTCCGGTCATGTTCGGGATCAGTTTATTAAAACTGATTAAATTTGGTTTTGCCTTTACCCTTTGGGAAGTGGTAATATTATTAGTAGGAATGATCTCGGCCTTTATTACTTCCATATTGGCCATTAAATTTCTGATGACCTATATTAAAAAGCATGATTTTAAAATTTTCGGCTGGTACCGCATTGTACTGGGTGTCATCGTGTTGCTCTATTTCTTTATCACCGGTAATTAAGATAATTTGAAATGGCATTTGATGTTGAAAGGAAGAAAAAATGATTAAGATTGATCAGGAAAAATGTATTGGTTGTGGCGCATGTGTTGAAGATTGCTTTACCCGGGATCTGGTGATTGAAGCGGACAAGGCCATAGTCCTTAACAAAACCTGTATTAAATGCGGCCATTGTATCGCCATCTGTCCGGTAAATGCCGTCAGCATCACCGACTACGATATGAACGAAGTGAAGGAATACGACGCTGCAAGTTTTGATATTGAACCGGAAAAACTGCTGAATTTTATTAAATTCAGACGGTCGGTTCGACAGTTTACTGATCAGCCCATCGAAAAAGAAAAACTGGAGGCGATTATTGAGGCTGGCCGATTTACCCCAACTGGCGGAAACCGTCAGCTGGTGTCTTTTGTGGTGGTTCAGGATCAACTTTCAGAGTTGACCGGACTGGCCCTGGAAAGCCTTAACAATCTGGGAAAAGTGCTGCTGGCCGATAGGGAAAAGACCCCACCGCTGATTGCCTATTATGCGGAGCGGTGGCTGCAGATGTATGAAGGCTATCTGGCAAATCCGCAAAAAACCACCGATTTGTTTTTTAATGCCCAAGCCGTTGTGATTATCGTCTCGGAATCACCCATTGATGGTGGCCTGGCTGCATCGTCGATGGAACTGATGACCCATGCCCAAGGACTGGGAATGTTCTACAGTGGCTTTTTTGTCCGGGCTGCGGCCAACAGCGAAAAAATAAGACGTTTTCTGGGGATTGAAGAGACCAACAAACAAGTGATTGCCTGTCAGGTGATGGGCTATCCCAAGGTCTCTTATCAGCGCACCGTGCCCCGAAAGAAGCCGGTAGTATCCTGGCGATAAGGCGATCAGCCGGAGTGTAACAGCGTTTAAAATGAGGTAAAAGATGGCCTATCTGGAATTTCGGAATATTTTCTTAAACTATGATCAGCGGACGATCTTTTCCGGTTTTAATCTGGAAATTGAGCGTCAGGAAAAGGTTCTGCTCTGTGCGCCGTCCGGCCGGGGCAAGACCAGTCTGGTTAAAATGCTGCTGGGTTTTGTGGTACCGGAAGCCGGGGAAATCCTGGTTGACGGGATGCGGCTGACCGGGAAAACGGTTAATGACATTCGCCGCAAAATTGCTTATGTGAGTCAGGATGCTGATATTCCCAGGGGAATAGTCAGTGAAGTTTTCGCGAGCGTTTTTAATTTTCCGGTCAACCGTCATTTAAGTTATCAGGAAACGGTTTTACGGGACTGGCTTAAAACCATGTCCCTGCCGGAAGATACCCTCGAGAAAAACATCGATGCCCTTTCCGGCGGCGAACGGCAACGGCTGGCCCTGGTTCTGGGGATTCTGCTGGATCGGGAGATCTGGATTCTTGATGAAATTACCACCGGTCTGGATCAGGAGCTGAAGAAAAAAATGGTGGAGCTGCTTTTAAGCTACGACAAAACCATTTTAGTGGTCTCCCACGACGATATTTATAAAAATCAGAGACTCCGGGAGGTGAGCTGGTAATGGGCGTTCAGGAAATACCCTTTTATACCCCTTTTTATCTGCTGATTTTTGTGCTGCCGATGGCCATTATCAATTTTAAACTGGGAATCGGCCTTAATAAACGGACGATTTATGCCCTCTTCCGGATGACCATCCAGCTGGTGCTGGTGGGCTTTTTTCTGCAGTACATCTTCTTGTTCAACAACCTCTGGGTAAACTCGGCTTATGTTTTATTTATGATTGGGGCAGCCGGTTTATCCACCGTTAAAACCTGTGGATTAACCGTCAAAAAACAGTTATTACCGATTGTCATTGGCTTTGGTCTGCCCAACCTGGGGATGATTCTCTTTATCAATCAATTTGTCATCGGCCTGGACAACATCTTTGACGCCCAGTATTATATTCCCCTGATGGGAATGCTGCTGGGCAACAGCCTCAGCGGCAACATTATCGGCATCAATACTTTTTACAATGGCTTAAGGCAAAATGAACGACTCTATCAGTATCGGCTGGCTTTAGCCGCCAATCAGTGGGAAGCCACCCTGCCCTGGTATAAAGAAGCCGTTATTGCCTGTATGAACCCCATCATTGCTTCCACCGAAACTATTGGTCTGGTATCCCTGCCCGGCATGATGACGGGCCAGATTCTTGGCGGTTCGATGCCGATGACAGCCATTGTCTACCAGATTGTGATCATGGGTGCGATTCTGATTTCCCGTTATTTCGGCATTCATTTCTCGATTTTATTAACCCGGAAGCAGGCCTTTGATGACTATGATCGGTTAATCCGGTAGAATCGATGCAAAAAATTCCCATTAGTCAAATAATTAGTTCATTTATTTCGCCCTCGCAACGTGGTAAACTATAGAATATTGAATTCGTTTAAAAATGCGAGGTAGCAGATGTCCTATAAAGATTTAACACCCAGTACCGTCATTGAATACATCAAAGTAAATACGGATATTTTTCCAGCTGCGGCTAAACTTGAAGTTTATGAAGTTGGCGGCGGCGAAGACGACGGCGATGGTTTTGTCAATCACATCTATCGGGTATGGGATGAAAGCGGGCGATCGGTTATTCTCAAACAGGCCAAACCTTACCTGAAACTATTTGGCGAAGGGGCTCCGCTGACGGCCAAGCGCAACCAGCTGGAATCGGAAATGATCAAGTTAAGAACGGCTATCACTCCGGAATATCTGCCGGAAATGTATCACCTTGATCCAGACAATAATCTTTTTATTTATGAAGACTGCGGACGCCTGAAAATTATGCGTTTTGAATTGACCAAGGGGAAACGGTTTCCTAAATTCCCCCAACAGATGGGTGAATTTTTGGCCAAATCGAATTTTTATACCTCTGAGATCTATCTGGATCAGGTTGCCCACAAGGTACTGGCATGTAAATTTATGAACCCGGAAATGCGGGTGATTATGGAAACCATTTTGTTCCTGCGGGAATCTTTTATTGAGGGAGAAGTCGATTTACCGCCGGGAGATCCCAGTCATCTGGTGATGAGTGATCTGCTCTGGGAAAAACGGGAACTGCGGGTTGAGCTCCTGAAGTTGCGGGGCATTTTCATGAAAAAGAGTGAGTGTCTGGTGCATGGCGATCTGCATACCTCCAACATTATGATTGACGAAAATGAAATGAAGATCATTGACATGGAATATCCCTTCATGGGGCCGTCCTCATCTGATAGCGGTTATCTGTTGGGGAACCTGATCTATGAATATATTGCCTGGTTCCACCATGATGAAGGAACCAAAGCGTCTCGGAAAGCCTATCGTCAGGAAATACTGGGCTACATCCGCGATTTCATCAGCGAGTATCAGCGGGTTTACTGTGCAAGCTGGGATCAGGATGCTAAACCAATGTATCGTGAGTATACCGAATATCGCGATGAGCTGTTACGTACCTACATCAAAGAGGTCTGCGGTTTCGCTGGTTGCCAGATTATCAGTCGGGTCGGTAACATTGTGCCACTGCCGGATTTTGATGTAATTAAAAACCCGGTCAGCCGCAACTGTGCAAGACGTCTGTCGTTGCTGATTGCTGATGCGTTGGTTATGAAACGGGAAGAAATGGAATCGGTAGAAGACATCATTTCCTTAATCGAAACCATTACCTACCGCTATTTTGATGTGATGAAGGCGTTAAAGAACCGCAGTAAAAGCGGCCAGGCAAATTAGAAGGAATCATAAACTCAAGCGATTTTTGGCTTGAGTTTTTTGTTTGCTGAAATGTCGGCAGGGGAATGTTTATTTTTACGGAAATGTGGTAGAATAAGAATACGAAAATAGGTTGGAACGAACGGAAATCTTTTTTATAAAAAAGGAGGGCTAAAAGAAACAAGGGGTTATAAAAAGCCGGATGAGTAACTGAAAGCATGTCTGAAATCGGTTGCAAGTAAATTAGCCGGTCAAGCTGCAGTTAAGAATTTAGGATAACAGGCAGAAAGGGGATTCCAGCTATTCGCGTAAAATTATCATTCAGGAGGAAAAAGTCATGAAAAAAAATAAATTAACACTTTATCTTGTGGCCATAACGATTATGATGGTTTCGGTTCTTTTGATGGGGGCCAGCTGCAGCGCAACATCAGCCAACGTCAGCAATGCAGTGATGACAACCGGGGTAGATGACAGTTCATTGCCGATTGATGAAGTCACTTCATTTCCAGTCAATACCGACGTTTATGTAGCAGCGGAACTCCACAACGCCCCGGATGATACCGATATTACCTTTATCTGGTATCTGGAAGATCAGGTAGTCGATTCTGTGACCATCAATAACGGTGATGTCAGTGATGCACCGCTGTGGGGCATTCTGCCAGCTGAGCTGGTTACCACACCAGGCAACTATGCCGTTGAAATTTATATTGATGACCGGGAAGATCCCGATACGGTTACTGAATTTACGGTTAAGTAAAAAAATAAAAGCGCAGGTCGCCTGCGCTTTTATAATGCCCTTAAAAGGCTGCGTTAGATAATTCAAACGGTGTTTCCTGATAAACGTAGTAATTCAGCCAGTTGCTAAACAGCAGGTTGGCATGGCCCCGCCAGCGCACCACCGGTGGCTGAGTCGGGTCGTCATTGGGGTAGTAGTTGATGGGAATATTGATTGGTTTACCCTGGGAAACATCACGGTCATATTCACCTTTTAGGGTTAGGGGGTCGTATTCGCTGTGGCCGGTGACAAAAATCTGGCGACCGTTTTGGGCCATGACAATATAGACCCCGGATTCAGGGGATGCCGCCATGATTTCCAGATCGGGATGGGCCTCAAGTAGTTCCCGGCGGATTCCGGTGTGTCGGGAATGGGGCACATAGAAGGTATCGTCAAAGCCCCGAAAGAGTTTGACATAGGCCTGTTCCAGGTGGTGTTCAAAAACACCAAAGGCTTTTTCGGGCAACAAATACTTCTCAATTCCATAATGATAATAGAGTCCGGCCTGGGCACCCCAACAGATATGCAGGGTGGAAAAGACATTGGTTTTGCTCCAGTCCATAATCTCGGTGAGCTCGTCCCAGTAGTCTACCGCTTCAAATTCCAGGGTTTCAATCGGGGCGCCGGTAATAATCAGGCCATCAAACCGCTGCTCTTTGATATCTTCAAAATAACAATAGAAAGAGCCCAGATGTTCGGACGGGGTGTTTTTACTTTCATAGGTTTTTGTTTGCAGTAGGGTTACCTCAATTTGCAGCGGTGTATTTCCTAAAAGCCGCAACAGCTGGGTTTCAGTGGTGATTTTAGTCGGCATCAGATTGAGAATGGCAATTTTTAAGGGCCGGATATCCTGATGACTGGCCCGGTCAGCATCCATCACAAAGATGTTTTCATTGGTCAGAATCTGACTGGCGGGCAGATTAGTGGGTATTTTTATCGGCATTGGTTCACCTCCGGGTGATTGATTAAAAACTAAAGCGCCTGAGAAAAGGCCTGATCGAGATCAGCCAGAATGTCGTCACTGTGTTCCAGTCCAATCGACAATCGGATCATATCTTCAGTAACACCGGCAGCAATCAGGTCATCACCAGACAATTGCTGATGGGTGGTGGTGGCGGGATGAATCACCAGCGATTTGGCATCGGCAACGTTGGCCAGATGGGTAAACAGGGTCAGGCTGTCAATAAATTTACGGGCGGCGGCGATGCCGCCTTTGATGCCAAAGGTGAAGATCGAACCAGGGCCTTTTTTAAAGTATTCGTCAGAAAGAGACTTATATGGATTATCAGAAAGTGACGGATAGTTAACCCAGGAAACCTGAGGGTGGTTGGTCAAGTAAGAGACCACTTTCTGAGTGTTTTCAAGATGCCGATCCAGGCGCAACGACAGGGTTTCCAGACCCTGTAACAGTAGAAAGGCATTAAAGGGACTGATGCAGGCACCGGTATCCCGGAGCAACTGAACCCGGGCTTTGACAATAAAGGCCGCGGCACCAATGTCGGTGGCGTAGGTAATGCCGTGATAGCTGGCATCGGGGGTGGTAAACAGCGGGAAGCGGCCGCTGCCAGCCCAGTCAAAACTGCCGCCGTCAACGATGATGCCGCCGATGGTGGTGCCGTGTCCGCCGATAAATTTGGTAGCCGAATAAACTACGATGTCGGCACCAAAATCCAGTGGCCTAAATAAGTAGGGGGTGGCAAAGGTGTTGTCAACAATCAGTGGCAACCCGTTATCGTGGGCGATCTGGGCCACGGCTTTGACATCAACAATATTAATAGCCGGATTCCCCAGTGATTCGATATAGATGGCCTTGGTATTTTCATTGATGGCAGTGCGGAAATTCTCAGGGTCATCCGGGTTAACAAAGGTCGTTGTAATGCCGAGCCGGGGCAGGGTGGCGCTTAAGAGATTGTAGGTACCACCATAAAGGGTGGATGCGGCCACCAGTTCATCTCCGGTACCGGCGATATTGAGAATGGTGGCAGTAATGGCTGCCGAGCCGGAAGCAAAGGCCAGGGCACCGACGCCGCCTTCTAAAAGCGCCATCCGTTCTTCCAGCACACTGGTGGTGGGATTCATAATCCGGGTATAAATATTGCCCGGTTCTTCCAGGCCAAATAGCCTTTGGGCGTGTTCGCTGTTGTCAAAAACATAAGAGGTGGTCTGATAAATGGGAACCGCCACCGCATGGGTGGTGGGATCAGGGCTTTGACCGCCATGGAGTTGGAGCGTTTCAAATTTTCGGGTATCCTTCATAATCGTATCTCCTTATATCATTATTAATAAATTACATATCATTCCAGTAGGAATTATAAGCAATATAACATAAATAACCAGATCTTGTCAATATGTAAAGCAAAGAATGAAAAATTAACACGTTTTTAATCACTATTTATTTGACATTGATAAAAATTAGGTCTATAATAAACCAAAATACACGTTACAGGTCAACAAGGTTGTGGAAAAGTTCATTTTCTTTGTTGTAAGGTGTCCTGAGAGGAATATCATGGCAGAGTTAAGAAGAAACTTAAATGAATATTATTACGTTAACACCCAAAGCTATTGGTTTTTTAGCTTTGGTTATTTTGCGTACAATCAATTAAGTTCCTTTGAGAATCCCAACCCATGAGAAATTTTTAGCGATACCGGTGTATTGAATAAAAGTTGATTTTTAGGAGGCTTCTTAGGAAGTCTCCTTTTTTTTCGCAAGTCAAAGGCCAAAGATCATGCTGGCAATTTGGATGCTGACTGCGAATCACCAGAAATCAGTAAGGCGCTTTCTGGTGGTCTTCGGTGCACAGAAGATAAAAATGGGGCCGAGTGATCAGTTCGTAAATTAATGGAGGAAGAAAATGATAATAGTTGTTAAACCCAACACCAAAGAAGAAGATATTCAGAGGTTAATCAAGATGATTGAAACACAGGGATTAAACATTCATTACTCAAAAGGTGTGGATCACACCATTCTAGGAATAGTAGGGGATACAACCTTGGCAGATGTGGAAAAAATCCGTTCAAACCGTATTGTAGAAAATGTACTTAGAGTTCAGGAACCCTATAAAAAAGCCAATCGTCTCTTTCATCCCGATGATACCATCATTAACGTCAAGGGCCGAAAAATCGGTGAAGGGACAATCAGTGTGATGGCTGGCCCCTGTTCGGTGGAGAGCGAAGAACAGGTTGTAGCGATTGCCAGAAGTGTCAAAGCTTCCGGAGCAACCTTTTTGCGGGGCGGAGCTTTCAAGCCACGAACCTCACCCTATGCGTTTCAGGGCTTGGGATATGAAGGATTGGAGTTACTTAAGATCGCCAGAAAAGAAACCGGATTGCCAATTGTTAGCGAACTGATGTCGCTGGAGCATTTGCAAGCTTTTGAAGATGTCGATATTATTCAGGTAGGTGCCAGAAACATGCAGAATTTTGATTTGCTCCGGGAATTGGGAAAAATTGACAAGCCGATCTTACTTAAACGGGGGATGTCATCGACGATGCAGGAATTCCTGATGTCGGCTGAATACATCATGAAGGAGGGCAATGATAAGGTAATTCTCTGCGAACGGGGCATTCGCACCTTTGAAACCGCCACCCGAAATACCCTGGACATCAGCTGTATTCCGGTGCTCAAGCAAAAGAGTCACTTACCGATTATTATTGACCCCAGTCATGCCACCGGGCTGTCCTGGACGGTTGAAGCATTGACCAAGGCCGCCATCGCTGCCGGTGCCGATGGGGTGATGATTGAGGTTCATAACAATCCGGAAGAAGCCCTGTGTGACGGCGAACAGTCGATTACCCCGGAACAATTCCATAAAATTATGATCACGGTCAAAAAATACGCCGAATTTGAGAACAAGGTGATGTAATGAAAAAACGTGAAGATTCCATCGTTGGCTTTATCGGCCTGGGTCTGATGGGTGGGGCTTTGGCCATGGGACTCAGGAAGCAGGGGCCCCGAGAAATCTGGGCTCATGATTTAAACCCGTCGGTGATTAAAAAGGCCTTGGATCAGGGCGTGATTGATCAAGGGGTCTGGGACTCAGCGGGGCTTCAAAAAATGCTGCCCCAATGCGATCTGGTGTTTATCTGCCTGACCCCAATGGACACCCTGGCTTTTTTAGCCCTGTACATGGAAGACTTCAAGCCGGGGGCGATTGTCACGGATATTATCGGGGTCAAAGAAGTGGTCTTTAAAAACCTCGGCAATCTATTGCGCAAAGATATCGATTATATTCCCGGACACCCGATGGCGGGCAGTGAAAAAGAAGGCTTCGGCGGGGCCGATGATCGGATCTTTAAGAACCGGAATTATATTTTGACCCCCTTACCCTCCAATCAGCCGGAGAATATTGGGTTGATCCGGGACATTGTTACGGATCTGGGTTTTAATCATATTGTTGAAACCACCACCGAAATTCACGACCAGAAAATAGCCTTCACCTCCCAGCTTTGCCATGTGATTGCGGCGGCCCTGGTTGATTGTGAGGATGATCTGTCGATTACTGATTTTGAGGGCGGCAGCTTTGGTGATCTGACCCGGATTGCCATGATCAATGCCCCCATGTGGACGGAATTGTTTATGTGCAACCGTAAAAATTTGCTTGATCAGATTGAGAAATTTGAGACCAGCCTGGCTGCCATGAAAGACATGATCCGTTTGGATGAAAAGGAAGAATTGATTGATCGACTTCAATCAGTACGGGAAAAACGCATTGCCATGGGGGAGATTCGGGCGGCGAAAAGCTTAAAAAATCTGTGAGTTTGCTTAAGAGATGCGCTGTGAAAACTATTACATCAGCCTGAAAATGATTACGCTATTGACTTAATTAAATATGGGAGTATACTCTAGGTAAAGAAACATTTGAAATCATAATTTTTAGTGGGAACAAAACGAAGAGGGTAAAAGTTAAATAAATAATTGGAGCAAAAAGATCATGAAATTATGTCATCTGCCATCCCTTGGTATGAGAAACATAAAAACGGTGCTGGCAGTATTCATCTGTGTGGTGGTATTTGCAATAATGGGACCGGAGTTTAATCCACTGTTTGCTGCAATTGCAGCGGTGCTTACCATGGGGCCGAGCATTGAAAATTCCATCGAAACTGGTTGGAATCGGATATTGGGAACCATCTTTGGTGGAGCAGCGGGACTGCTGGGCATTTTTGCCGCTAACTTAATTCCTTATGAATTTGCCTATGTGGCTATTATTCCGCTGGGTATTATGTTACTGATCTATCTATGTAATAATTTTCATAAAGCAGGTGCCATTGTTATTACCTGTGTGATGTTTCTCAGTGTCATGACCACCTATCCCCAGGACGCTGGCAGCTACATGCTGGCAATGTTAAGGCTGCTGGAAACAGCATTTGGGATCATTGTGGCGTTTTTAATCAATCGTTTTATCAAGGTTCCGGAATGCGACGAAAAGTCAGCTGATGAGGGATCAGAAACAGAAAAAGAGCTGGTCACCGAGGCAGAAAAACCGGGTAATGACCATCAGAAGTTTAAAGTATCAAGTTTTTTGTATATGCTATTCAAACCATAGGTTTTACGTTTATTCTGGATTTTTGTGACGTCTGGACAAACTAAAATATAATTACCCCTCCCCTTAAAAAAGAGACCACCCGAATACCAGGTGGTCTTTTTTTAGTAAAAAAAATTATTTAAGATGACCGATTACCGTCAGTTTTGCGTTGAAGACCGCCGCCAGTTCGGGTAAGGCAAAAGGTTTGATACTGGCAATTACGGTGGTAGCCGGACCGGCAGAATCCACTACATTCAGATTATTGGGCATCGCTTCAAATTGGTACTGATGAATGGCGGCAAGATTGGTGGCTTCGTATAAAATTCCCTTGGAGCCGCAGGGGACAATCTCATTAACAGCGGGATTTTCGGTTAAGGTTTTAAGATCCTGATAATCGGCGATTTCCGGATCACCTTCGAGAACAAGAGCGGCCCCGAATTTGGGTTTGCCAATGCAGATCACTAAATCCCCGGGTGCAGAGGGGGTGATTCGTAATCGCTTGGCGATGCCCACAACAAAAATGCCAAAGCCGGTCATACAGGTTTTGAAATTTTCTTCAGTCGAACCGTTAATGGGTAGTTCCCCGATGCCAGCCCGAGCCAGTTCTTCCTTAATTCCCTGGATCAGGGCGGCGCCAGTGGGCTCCATTTCACCGACGATGGTGTTGGAAAGACTGATAATCTCGGTGCCGCAGGATAGCAGCTCAAAAAGACAGACCCGGGCGGCAAAAATCGAAATATATTTAGTGGGAACACACAATTCGTCCCCGGGCTTCTCTCCGACACCACCACTGCTGTCACAGGCCGTGACCAGGAGGGTATCGGGAAGCTCAATGACCGACAGGTCACGATATTGATAAGTTTTCATCAGATCCTCCTTTGGGGGATTGGTTTGCTAATAGTGAAAGTGTCCTGGGCTTGGTGAGTCATTTGGTAATAGTGGCAGTAGGGTAAACACTAGCCGGTTAAACCTGGGTTGAGGTTACCGAAGCGACCTGATTTTTAACTGACAGTGGTAAGGCTTTAAAGATCAGAGCGGCAATCAGAGCGTTGATGCCGCCGACTAGCGCCAGAGGAAACATCATTGCGATAACTCCGGGCCAGGTTAACATTGGAATCAGCAGCGGCGAACACAGTAACAAAAGGATCGGGCCGTTACAGACGGTGGCAACGATAACGCTGACAATCAGAGCGACAATTTCGCTACTGGCCTTTTTAACAAAAACATAAGTATACCAGGTGGCTACCATGATTAACCCCATTCCCAGGCCAATGGCCAGGTGAACCGGTAGGGTCATCGGGAACCCCGAGGTAAGGGCGGTTAAGAGATGACCAATAATCGCAATCATTGCGCCCGCCACAGGGCCCATCAGCAGGGTGCCTAAAAAAGCCGGTAGTGAATCAAAGGCAATGGTGCCAAAAACTTTTAACTGGGCGCCTACAAAAGAAAGGGCAATTAAAAGTGCCATAAAAACTAATTGTCGGGTGTTGATTTTCATAACGAACTCCTTGATTTTTATTATAAAGCATTTGATGGCCAAAGAAAAGACGAACCGATTCCGGTGCCAAACAAAAAAGCCCACATCCAATACAGATGTGAACTTTACCGTCGTCCAAATGGAATCATTTTTGGCAGGTCTCCTGAGTCCGTTTCATCGCATATTGTCCCTTCCCGTGAGGTGGTGATGACAAGTGCTCCAACGATACAGTGGTGGGTCCCTACAGGATTTTAACCTGTTTCCCTATTCTCCTTTTACAAGGCACCAAAAAAGCTTTATTTACATGGAAGCATAATAGCATATCCGGGATTGGCTTGTCAAATTAAAATTGACCGGGACTAATAATCAGTACAAGCAAAAAAGCAAAGCGGGAATGAAGAATTTCGGGATTGGGGGTAAATTCTGGTGTAAATCAAACCCGAAAAAACCGGACCAACCGAAAATTATCGCCAAATATTCCAGCTATAATTCATTGTCTAAAACCCTTGGAGTATGATACAATACAGCTCAAAATGATTAATACTATGAGGTATAAAAATTGATTCTAATGATCGACAACTATGATTCTTTCACCTATAATTTAGTCCAGTATCTGGAGGGACTCAATGAAACGGTGATCGTAAAAAGAAATGATAAAATCACTCTCGACGAGATTGCTGCGATGGCACCGTCGATGATTGTTTTATCACCGGGGCCATGTACCCCCAACGAATCCGGCATCTGTCTGGATGTGGTTCACCGTTTTAAGGGACAAATCCCGATTCTGGGAATTTGTCTGGGACATCAGATCATTGGTCAGGCCTTTGGCTGTACGATTACCAAAGCGCTGGAGCCAGTGCATGGCAAGGTTCATGCCATTGCCCATGACAATGTCGGAGTCTTTGACGGTCTTAATAATCCCCTGAAGGTGACGCGCTACCATTCTCTGGTGGTGGAAAACCGGGATATTCCCGATTTTTTTGAGATTACCGCCAGAACCGATCAAAATGAGATTATGGGGATGCGCCATAAGGATTATCATATCGAAGGGGTGCAGTTTCATCCTGAAGCGATTCTCACCGAAATGGGCATGGAATTACTGGATAACTTTTTTCAAGCGACAAAAGAAAATGGTGTGCGATGCTAATACAAGAAATAAAAACCGACCTAACAAGTTTTGAAAGCTATCTTTTATTTAAGGATGAGCCCTACAGTTTCTTCCTCGACAGCGGGAGAGACCCGGACAGCTTGGGACGTTATTCATTTATCGGCGGGGATCCGCTGCTGGTCTTCACCAGCAAGGATAATGACATCACCATTAAAACCAAGACGGAGACGAAAACGGTTACTGGCGATCCTTTTGATGAACTGCAAAAACTATTAAAACAGTATAAAATGGATTATTCATCGCCGTTTCCGTTTATTGGCGGGGCGGTCGGTTATTTTGGCTATGATCTTTGTCATCATCTGGAAGCCTTCCCCCGGACGGCAGTGGATGATGTTAATGTCCCGGATTGTTTTATGGGCTTTTACGATGGCATTGTGATTATCGATCATAAAGAAGAAAAAACCTATGCGGCGGCTCTGGGGATTGAAGAAAACGAAGCCGATATTGTCAGCCGCTTAGCCGCTCGATTTGCCGGTGATCCCAAGGTCGCCATTCGTTCGGACTTTAAAATCAATGAAAATCTGAAATTCCGGGGTAATTTTACCAAACCGGAATATCTAAAAGCCCTGGATGCGGTGCATGAATATATTTTAGCTGGAGATATTTACCAGACCAATCTGACTCAGCGCTTTAATGCTGATTTACAGTTAAGCCCATTGGAATTATACAGTGAACTTAGAAAAATTAACCCGGCTCCCTTTGCCAGCTATATTGATTTTGGGGTCGGTCAGATTGTCTCCAGTTCGCCGGAGCGTTTTATTCTGGTTCAGGGAAAAAACATTGAAACCCGACCGATCAAGGGCACCATGCCCCGGGGCAAAACTCCGGCAGAAGATGCGGCCAATCGTGAGACCCTGGTCAACAGTGAAAAGGACAAAGCCGAGCTATTGATGATTGTCGATCTGGAACGGAATGATCTCGGTAAAATTGCCAAAACCGGCACCGTCAAGGTACCGGAATTGTTTAAGCTGGAAGAATATCAGACCGTTTTTCACCTGGTCTCCACAGTGACGGCCGAACTGAAGGACGAATTGGATGCCATTGACTGTGTTAAGGCGACCTTCCCTGGCGGTTCAATTACCGGGGCACCAAAGATTCGGGCGATGGAGATTATTGATGAACTGGAGCCGACCCAGCGAAACATTTATACCGGTTCGATTGGCTATATTGGTTTTAACGGTGATCTGGATCTGAATATTGTCATCCGGACGATTGTCTGCAAGGATGGCAAAGGCTATTTTCAGGTCGGCGGCGGAATCGTCTGGGATTCCGACAACGAGTCTGAGTATCAGGAAACCTTCGATAAGGGTCGCGCCCTGATGGATGCATTGAAACGGTATTAAATACAACTGTGTTACTTAAGTGCCGTGAGCTTTACGACCAGTTTCGCACGAAACAATTGTTACACTGTACGGCGGACAGTTCGCTGAACTGTTCGCCTACACGTTACACAATTGTTTGTGGAAACTGATCGTAAAGCAATAGTTGTTTGTAATTTAAAGCTATGCAGTTTCCGAATAGAGGGAGAAAAATGGACTACGTCAGTTATAACGGGGAAATTTCAAAAAAACCGCAGATCCCGCTGGATCAGGGCTTTCTTTATGGCTATGGGGTGTTTGAAACCATCAACGTGGCCCAGGGCAAGCTGGTTTTCTTTGAGGATCACATGGAACGGTTCAAACAGAGTGCCCTGGTGATGGGCCTGAAGTTGACCATTCATCCTGATCAGATCCGAAGCGAGTGTCAGCAGATTATTGACAAAAATGCGATGATTCGGGGTGGCCTAAGGGTTACCCTCAGTAAGGGACTAACCGCTGATAACCTGCTGATCACGGCCCGGGAAAACCATTATGACCGTCGGATGTTTGAGCAGGGTGTAAAAATTTGCACCGCTGATACGATCCGCAATGAAAAATCCCGGTTAGTGAGTATTAAGTCCAACAATTATCTGGAGAACCTGCTGATATTAAATGAAGCCAAAGCCCTAGGCTTTAGCGAAGCGGTTTTTTATAACACCCAGGGCCATCTGGCTGAGGGGTGTATGACCAATATCTTTTTAATCAAAAACGGCCAAGTTGGCACCCCGGCAAGGGATTGCGGGCTGCTGGCCGGGATTGTCCGCAACCGGGTAATTGACTTGCTAAAAACCAATCAGATCCCGATCGCAGAGGGGTACTACAGCAGTGATTGCTTGCTGGCAGCGGATGAAGTTTTTATCACCAATTCGCTGATGGAAATCATGCCGGTGAAGCAGTTCGATAAACGATGTTACGGGGTTGGCCCAGAAACCCTGACGGCCCGGATCGATGGGTTATTTCAACAAGCCTGGGGGCAGCGTTGAGAAGTTGTAGAGTTTGAATGATTAATTAACGAAATTAAGCACCAGCCTTGCCATGGAGAGAAAAATTCATGGCAGGGCTTTTTGTTGATGAAAAAAGCCTAATAATTTGTGCCAGCTTTTGTCGATTGGACGAAAACTGTGTTAAAATACCTTTAATAAGCGAAGTAAATAGTAAAACCAAGGCAATGGTTGTTTTGGCATTGCAAAATGGCAAGCGGCCAATTAATTTTAAGAAGCATGAGGTGATAAAATGAGTACACAATTGGATCGTGAAAAAGCACTGGCATTATTAAAAGAATACAATGAAAGTGAATCACTGGTTAATCATGGCCTGGCAGTTTCAGGGGTGATGGAACATTTTGCCCGGCTGGAAGGGGAAGATCCGGACTACTGGGGCATTGTTGGACTGCTGCATGATCTGGATTATGAAAAGTACCCCGATCAGCACTGTGTTAAGGTGGTCGAAATTCTGGAAGCCAACGATTACGAGCGCGCTTTTATCAATAGTGTGGTCAGCCATGGCTTTGGTCTTTGCGCTGACGTTGAGCCCACCCACCAGATGGAAAAAATTCTCTATGCAACCGATGAGCTGGCCGGACTGATTACTGCCTGTGCCTATATGCGGCCATCCAAAAGCGTTAATGATCTGGAACTGAAATCGGTGAAAAAGAAATTTAAAACTGCCAGTTTTGCCGCCGGGGTTAATCGTGAGGTGGTTACCAAAGGCGCCGAAATGGCCGGTTATTCGCTGGACGAGCTGATGCAGGAAACGATTCTGGGTATGCGGGCCGTGGCCGATGAGATCGGCCTGGGAAGTAATGAAGCTTAATCTCCCGGTTGCGGTAGAAAAGGCCTTTAAACAACTGGAAAGCTGTGGATTCTGTGGATATCTGGTGGGCGGCTGTGTCCGGGATTTTCTGCTGGGCACCCCGCCGACGGACTTTGACATGACCACCGACGCCACCCCAGATGAAATTATCGCCTGTTTTTCTGACCATCGGGTCGTTGAAACCGGCATCCGCCACGGCACCGTAACCGTCATGATTGAAGGGATGGCGATTGAAATAACCACCCATCGGATTGAAGGTGATTATTCGGACAATCGCCGTCCGGATACGGTAGCATTTACCCGAAATCTGGCCGATGACCTGGCCCGGCGGGATTTTACCATCAATGCGATGGCCTATCATCCTAAAAAAGGTTTGATTGATCTGTTTGCGGGCAGTCAGGATATTAAGAATAAAATGATCCGCTGTGTTGGCGATCCGCACAAGAGAATGGCCGAAGACGCCCTGCGGATTCTGCGGGGCCTGCGTTTTGCCGCAGTTCTGGGCTTTACCCTGGAAACGGAAACCGGCATAGCAATCCGGCAGAATTGTGGACAACTTTGTTATATTTCGGCGGAGCGGATTGCCGCTGAACTGGATAAACTGATCTGTGGAAAAAATGCCAAAGCGATCATCCTGGCCGAAACCACCGTACTGGGGGTGGTGATCCCGGAGCTGTTGCCAGCTAAAAACTTTGATCAGATGAATCCCCACCACTGCTATGATGTCCTGACCCATACGGCGGTGGCCATGGAAACGCTGGCGCCGGTGCCCCGGTTGCGCTGGGCGATGTTGTTTCACGATCTGGGAAAACCCGCAACCTTTACCCGGGATGAAGCTGGTGTTGGTCATTTTAAAGGTCATAGCAAGGTATCGGAAGCGATGGCCCGGGAGCGATTAACTGCTCTGCGGATCCGTAAAAGTATTATTGATTCGGTCTGTCTGCTGATAAAATACCACGATACCCTGATTGAGTCTGATAAAAAGAGTGTCAAGCGGTGGCTGAACCGTTTGTCGGAGCCCCTGTTTCGGGATCTGATTGCAATTAAGCGGGGTGATAACCTGGCCCAGGCGCCAGAGTATCGTGATCGGTTGGCATCGCTGCAAAGACTGGAAGTGCTGCTGGATCAGGTGATTGCCGAAGCGGCCTGCTTTTCACTAAAAGATCTGGCTGTTAACGGTCATGATCTGATTGGCCTGGGGATCACCAACGGGGCTGAAATCGGCCGGATTCTCAACCGTCTGCTGGCCGGTGTTATGGATGAAGTTTATCAAAACGAAAAAGAAAGTTTAATGGAAAAAGCAAAGGAGATACACAAATGCTAATTGACAGCCATGCCCATATTGACGATCAGAAATTTAACGAGGACCGGGAAGCGGTGCTGGAAAACGCCCGGGCTGCCGGAGTGGAGTTGATCATTAATCCCGGTGCGGATGAAGCCTCCAGCTTCCGGGCCGTGGCCATGAGTGAAAAATACCCGATGGTTTATGCCACTGTGGGGATTCATCCACATGATGCCAAGGATTACGACGCTCACAAACACGATGCCCTGTTAAGGGAATGGGCAAAAAAAGAAAAGGTGGTGGCGATTGGCGAAATTGGTCTGGATTACCACTATGACTATTCCCCCCGGGATGTCCAGCAGGAGGTCTTTATCCGCCAGCTGATCATCGCCAAAGCGGTGGCGCTGCCGATTGTGATTCATAACCGGGAATCGATGGAGGATATGATTAGGATCTTAAAGGAATATTTTGCTCCGGAGTACGGTGGCATCATGCACAGCTACAGTGGCTCGGTGGAAATGGCCAAGGTCTTTCTGGATATGGGCTTTCATCTGTCGATTTCCGGGCCGCTGACCTTCAGCAACGCCCGGAAACTGCCGGAAGTCGTCGCCATGATGCCCCTGGAGCGGTTACTGATCGAAACCGACAGTCCCTATCTGACACCCACCCCCCATCGGGGCAAACGGAATGAACCGGCCTATGTGCGTTTTGTAGCCGCCGAAATTGCCCGGATCCGGGGGATGGCGGTGGAAGAGGTGGCCGAAATTACCACCTGTAATGCCAAAAGAGTGTTTGGTATCAGTGAAAAGACGAAATAAATAAAAAAAGCAAATCAATTATTCATTTTCCTTGACAATCAATGTAAATTCAGATAAAATGTTTAGCGTACCTTCGGGACAGAAAATGAATAAAGGGGTATCGCCAAGCGGTAAGGCAATGGACTCTGACTCCATCACTCGCAGGTTCGAATCCTGCTACCTCTGCCAAATGAAAGCTAACCTGCTTTTTAAGATACCTTAAAAAGCAGGTTTTGTTATATCTGTGCAGCTGGAAAGACCCGTTGCACAAAGTAATAATCAGGAGAACAAGATGACGGATCAGAAAATCAGCGCTTTTGATATTTATGAGTATTTGCCGCATACCAACTGTAAAAATTGTGGTGAAAATAACTGTATGGCTTTTGCTGAAAAACTGCTGCAGGGTAAAAAGAACATTGGCGGCTGTTCAGCCCTTAGAGGTGACCAGTATGAAAAAAACCGCCAGGAAATTCAAACACTCATCGATGTAACCAGAGACTAAAGAGCGGGCAAACAATCAGCATTGTTTGCCCGCTCTTATCTTTTTTAGTATAATCTAAATATCGATACAAAGAAATGATCCCGACTCGTCTGATGAAGATTGACCTGTGGTAAGCGGGATTGCCCAACGAAAGAATCAGGTCAGCAAGGGAGAAGAAATGGAAAACCAAAAAAACCGGATTTTTATCGCCGATGTCCGCAGCTTATCTAAACCCCACCGTTTAGCAGCAGCCCTGAGGGCGGTATCAACAGAACGGCAGAAAAAAGCCCGGCGGTTAAAAACCCCGGCAGCCAAGGCGCTATCGGTGGGTGCTGAAATATTATTGCAAAAGGCGGTAGCCCAGAGTTATGGTATCGATGGCCCACTGGTGCTCGAGGCCGGAGCATCTGGTAAACCATGGCTGGTTGATTATCCACAGATCTGCTTTAACCTCTCCCATTCCGGCGATTATGTGGTCTGCGGTCTGGGTTCCCGACCAGTCGGGGTGGACATTCAAAAAATGGCTCAACCGAAACTAAGGCTGGCTAAACGTTTTTTTGCCCCGAGTGAGGTAGACTGGCTCCTGACCTTGCCGCAGGAAGAACAGCAGCAGGGTTTTTATGATCTCTGGGCGCTAAAAGAAGCGTATATGAAATACACCGGAAAGGGCTTTGCTTTACCGCTGCATACTTTTGCGATCGATTGTCACCGGGAAGCGGCAATAACCGCCGCAACGGCTAGCATCTCTGAAGGGGATAGAATATCCGTGGTGATTAAAAATTATCCGGAGCTGGAAGGTTATGTTATCTGGGCTGTCACGGATACAGGTGCTTTTCAGGAGTGTCTGGAATGGATCACATTATAGGAGCGAATTAATGGGAATATCAACAAATCAAAAGGAAAAACTGCAAACCCTGTTCATTACCTTTTTTAAAATCGGTCTGTTCACCTTTGGTGGCGGTTATGCGATGATCCCACTGATCGAATACGAAACAGTTGAACGGCATCGGTGGATAAAAAGCGAGGATATTCTGGATATTTTTGCCATCGCCGAAGCCACCCCCGGAGTCATTGCCATCAATACGGCAACCTTTGTTGGTTACAAAGTGGCTGGTTTTTGGGGTTCTTTGTTGGCAACCCTTGGGGTGGTGATTCCGTCCTTTACAATTATCAGCGTAATTGCTCTGTTCTTCCAGGAGTTTCAAAGCCTGGAATGGGTAGGGTATGCCTTTAAAGGGATTCGGGCCGGGGTTATTGTGTTAATCCTGGGGGCGGTGGTTAAAATGGGCAAAAAGGGGGAGTACACACCCCTGACGGTGTTGATCTTGATGCTGGCCTTTTGTCTAGCTTCCTTTACTGACATCAATGTCATTTACCTGTTACTGGGTGGTGCTGTATCGGGCCTTTTATATCAGGTCTGGTTAAACCGAAAACAAGCGCATGATAAACGTGACGAGGTGAAAAAATGATGTATCTCGATTTATTTATCACCTTTTTCAAAATCGGCTTGTTTACCATCGGCGGCGGATATGCGATGATTCCGCTGATTCAGCAGGAAGTGGTGGCTCACGGATGGCTGACGCTATTGGAGCTGACTGATTTTATTGCCGTGGCGGAATCGACCCCGGGGCCCTTTGCGGTAAATATTGCCACCTTTGTGGGCATGGAAATGGGGGGGCTTCCGGGAGCACTGACCACCACCACGGCGGTGGTGTTGCCTTCATTTATCATTATTTTGCTGATTGCCAAAGCGTTTACCAACTTTCAGCAGAACAAATGGGTGCAGGGCGCTCTTTATGGAATGCGACCGGTGGTAATCGGGTTGATTGCCTCGGCAGTATTGCTGTTGATGTCCAGTGGGTTTATTGGTCATGAGGCCAAAATTCACTCGGTCAGCGATTTCTTTGCCAGTCTCCAATATCTGGAAATTATTATTTTTAGTATTGGTGTCTTTGTCTATTTCCGCTACAAACTCCATCCGATCAAACTGATTCTGATCTCTGCGGCCTTGGGGATGTTGTTTTTTGGGGTAGTGCCGATGTTTTATTAAGTACCGAGATCTACTGCTATGCAGTAGGTCTTATTTTTTTGTCAAAAACGCCGATGCGATTTTGGCAGAAATGACTTAAGGAATAATTAAAAGGGTGTGATGATCACAGAAACATCACAAAAGCATGATATATTAAAAAAATTGACACAAAGATGTCATAATCGCCTGCTATGATAAATAAAAAAGGAGGAATTGAGATGACTGTTATCATTAATGTATTAACGGCCTGGCTAAGCGTCATTTTTGCCGCTTTGTTGGCCATCATCTACTTATTGCGAATTGTCAATAAGGGCACCAGAAAAAATGAATTCATCGCAAAAATCAATCGAAATCTGAGAAATTCACATAAAACCATGGGAATCGCTTTTGTGATCACCGCCTGTGTTCATGGGTTCTTTTCCTCGGGAGCAATTCTGTCATTTAACTTTGGAACCCTCTGTATGATGATGGGAGTTCTGTTGGGACTAACCTATTTTCTCAGAAAAATGCTGCGGGGTAAGTGTGCCTGGATTAAACCACACCGCTGGTTAACCGTGGTACTGATTGTTTTTCTGGGGGTTCATCTTTGGGAGGTTGGCGGAATCATGGGCCCAGAAGCTTTTTTTAACAGTTCGTTAAAGGAAGTGGAGGCTTCGGTGGAAAAATTATATGGCACAAAAACGGTTTCGGCGACAGCCGCTGATCAGAGCAATTCCGTAGCAGCAGAAAATTCCAGTGCATCGACAACGGAAAGCACCCCGGTAACGACACCGGATGCCTCGGTGACCGATACGGTGGTGACCAAAGCCAATCTATTTTTGGGTAGCGTCGATTTGCAGGATGGCACCTATACCGGGGTGGCCGAAGGTTACGGACCGGAGCTGACCGTTAGTGTGACGGTGGCTGAAAATGTGATTACTGATGTGTCGGTGGTTTCTCATAATGAAAACAATGTCAAATATTATGGCAAGGCCATTGATGCGGTACCGGCCGCCATCATTGCCGCCCAGACTCCGCTGGTTGATACCGTTTCCGGGGCAACTTATACTTCAACGGGAATTATGCAGGCCGTTATCAATGCACTGGAGCCAGCCGTGATTTCGGGAACCTTACCCAGCCTGTAAGATGGTAAAGTTGATGTTAGTCACCACGAATAAAAAATCAGAATAACCTGTTTAGACAATTGAAAGTCTTTTCAGTTGTGGTCATAAACGACAAGACACCCCTGTTCTTTAAGTTTCTTAACGAATGAAATTTAAAGAACAGGGGTGTTTTTTAATATAAAATTATTTCAATATTTAGGCAAAAAGAGGGTAACAATATTTAAAAAGCGCAATTTGAGTTTAGTTAAAAAATTTTAAGGAGGGTCAGACATGCCGAAAATGTCAAATATTGAAACGATCAAACAGAGGGAACAGCCCACTCTGGTTATTCGAACGATTACCAGGGTCGAAGAATTGCCGCAGTTAATCGGTGAGAGCTACGGAAAGATTGTTGCCTATCTCAACGAGATCGGGGAATTGATGACTGATGTACCATTTGTTGCTTATCATAACATGGATATGCAGCAACTTGATGTAGAAATCGGATTTCCGGTCGCCAAACCATTTCCCGGACAGGGCGATGTCAAACCGGGCCTGATTCCGGAAGGAAAAACCATCTTTTGTATGTATCGGGGGCCTTACGCTGAAATGGAACCGGTTTATGGGGAGATGGCACAATGGTTTGAGACCAATCACTGTCAACCGGAAGGAATTGCCTACGAATATTATTATAATGATCCGGCGTTTCCGGAAAGCGAATGGCTCACTAAAATTGTAATGCCGATTAAGAATGAATAATCAGCTTTACAAAGAGGTAACTTCTCTGTCAAAAAATGTCAACTCGCATGTTTTTGCCAGACAAAAGCTCTTTTTTTTACCAGGGCATTGGTTTGACATAGCATGACTAATTCTATACAGGAGGAAGAAAGATGAAATTTGAATTAAGAGATTGGAAACTGGATGATGCGGAAAATTTGGTTCGCTATGCCAATAACCCCAAGGTTGCCTGCTTCTTGCGAAACTCGTTTCCATCACCCTACACGTTGGATGATGCCCATATGTTTATTGACCAGTGTATGCACCGTGACCAGACCAAACAGTCAATTAAAGCCATTGTCATTGACAATGAACCGATTGGTTCGGTAGGATTGCTGCTGCAGGATGATGTCAGCTGCAAGACGGCCGAATTGGGGTATTGGTTGGGCGAACCTTTCTGGGGAAAAGGGATTATGACCAAAGCGATTATGCAAACCTGTGAAAATGGTTTTGCCAATTTTGATATTTTTAGAATCTATAGTCGTCCTTTCGTTGATAATATCGGTTCCCGAAGAGCCCTGGAAAAGGCAGGCTTCCAGCTGGAAGGAATCTGTAAGAAAGCGATATTCAAAAACGGTAAGATCACTGACTATTGCATGTATGCCCTGATTAAATAAATAGAATAATAAAATGGCAAAAAGATGCTGGATGAGGTAAAAATCATTCAGCATCTTTTTGATTAGATCATTTGTATCGCTTCCATCGGGCAGGCTTTGGCGCAACGGGCGCAGCCGGTACAGCGATAGTATTCATCCAGCACCGGATAGGCTTTCTGGTAGCTGTCGATGTCGGTTTTTCGTAGGACAATGCAGCTTAAAGGGCAATCGCCGGAGCAGATCCCGCAGGCCATACAGAGCTCATAGTTGATAACCGGTTTTTTCTTATCAGCCATGGGTTATGCCCTCCATTTCCAGATCGCAAAAGCCCAGATCCTCCAGGGTCGTTTTGGTGGGGATGCCGGTTTTTTTGTCCCAACCCATAAACTGGTAGTGAATGCCCATCATTTCATCCATGTTAAACTGCTTACCTTTTAATGGTCCTTCAGTCAAGGGCGGTTTGCCGCTGAGACGGTCATTCATTTTAAAATCCCGGGGATTGATCCCCTCCCGGACGTTAAAGGCCTGGCGCAGGGTTTGCATCCGCAGACCGATGGTCATGTATTCGTTGGGGGTCTTATTCCAGCCGGTAGCAGCATTGAGATAGTTAAATAGTTTAAAGTGATTCAGTCCGCTGACCAGCGCAAAAAAACAACCACCGGAGCCATCCAGAATTTGTTTGATGCAGGCATTAATCATGGACTTGAGGCCGACCTGATTGGTCGCCTCGTATTCGCTATTTTTATCCTCCCCCAGTTTGACCTTGGGCGCCCAGGTGACATCCTCCCAGATTCGCATATAGGTGTAATAGCTGCCAGCACCGATGGTGTGGCGGCCGGGGGTGGGGTCGCAGGAATAATGAATACCGAGGATTGGATCGAGCCGGGGATCATGCATACCGGGTTCCTGACCACCAGCATGGACGGCCAGGGGCGCTGATTCGACACCTAAAATTTCACTGGCTTTTTTAACACCGTGTTGTAAAATTGCCCCGAAACCGGTTTCGGCAATCATCTGTTCAACCAGGGTAATGATGGCAGCGGCATTGCCCCAGGAGAGATCCAGGCCGCCGGTGACTTTCGGACTTAACCAGCCTTTTTCATAACACTCCATAGCAAAGGCGATGGTGTTTCCCGCAGAGATGCTGTCCATCCCACCCCGATTGAGGAGCTCATTGATCGTAAAGATGGAATCCCGGTCTTTATTGAGAAGCAGGGCACCGAAGGCGGCGACTGTTTCATACTCGGGCTTGTGGGTATGGGTGAAGCGACCTTTGCTTACCGCGCTGATATCGCACAGGCCCCCACAGCCGATGACACAGGAATAACAGTGATATTTCTGCGTTTCATGTTTTTGAATAAGATCCGGATTCATTTGACGATACTTGCGATAGGGGAAATCGGTGATCGAACCCTTCCAATTCTTTACAGGCGTGTCACCCATGGTCATTCCCATGGTATTGGTAAAACCAGTTCCCCATTTTTTGATAATGGCCGTGGATAACATGCCGTCGATAGGGATTGCCTTATCCGTGGCAACCATGGATTTGCCCATCAAAGGCAAGATTGCCCCGGTTGTCATTGGTGGTAAGTTGGAAGCTTTGATTTTTCGGGCATAGTCCTGGCTGATGGCTCTGAGGGTTTCTGGATTCTCAGAACGGATCATCTTTGAACCTGCCAGAACTACGGCTTTTAGTTTTTTTGAACCCATTACCGTACCCACCCCGGAACGGGCCGCCATCCGGCCACCATCGTTGGAAATCCCGGCGATTTGCGATTGGTGTTCACCAGCTGGGCCAATGGTGGCAATTGCCAGCTTTTTGTTGGCGGTAATCATCTGATTGATGGCCGCTTCGGTGGCGACGGTATCCAGCCCCCAGAGCGTAGCGGCATCCATGAGCTGGGGGCCGGTGTTATCAATATAGAGCAGCATCGGTTTGGGAGCCTGGCCTTTAAAAAAGATGCCATCATAACCGCATTGTTTAATGGCTGGCGAAAAGGTGCCACCACAATTGGCATCACCGAAGCCCCCGGTAAGTGGCGATTTGCAGACTGCCAGCCAGCGGCCAGTCATAAAACTGCCAGTGCCAGTGAGGAGGCCACTGACAAAGCCGAGAATATTGTCAGGCCCCAGGGGATCAGCTCCGCTAGGTATATATTTGTATAAAATATAGGCCCCCAGACCGACCCCGGAAAGAAAATGTTCATATACCGTATCGGGAATTTTGATTTCGTCAAAGGTGGAATTTGAGAGATCCACCATCAGGATTGTTCCGCAATAACCTTTCAAAAAATACCTCTCATCCTCCCGCCAGGGGCAGTATAAAACTGATCACATCGCCGTGTTTTAACGGGGTGCTTAATTTGACTCGTTGGTAATTGACATGGCAGATCAGCAGCGGCTGCAGCACCAGGGGAATTTTCAGCCGGCGGTAAACAGTCAATAATCGAGCGCCTGGGGGTAATGTCATCATACCATCCTCATCCAGATGGGTCAGGCTGGCAAGGGGTGGGGGAAAGACCTGGACTTTCATTTAAGCCTCGGGAGTTCTTTCCGGGCAAAGCAGTCTCAGGATGTCGCAGCATTCCTGATAATTCATGATCCGGGGAACCGGGTAGGTGGGATTACCTTCTTTTAGAATCCGTTTGGCCAGTTCGGGAATATCCTTTTCTTTCAGAGCGTAAATGGTGGTGGGGATACCCATATGGAGGTTCATCGATTTGATTTTTTCAATGAAAAGTCCCGCCAAGGTTTCGTCATCATACATGGCTTCGCCCAGACCGGCATAGAAAGCCAGTTCGGCCAGTTTTTTTTCAGCGTCTTTTTTGGAAAACTCAAGAATGTAGGGCAAAATAATGGCATTGGCTAAACCATGGGGAACCCCGTAAAAGCCACCCATGGCATGGGCAATGGCGTGGACATAGCCCACATAGGCCCGGGTGAAAGCCAATCCAGCATCAAAGGAAGCTTGCGCCATTTTCAGACGGAGCTCCAGATCCTGGCCATTATGATAGGTATCTTCAAGATTATTGATAATAATTTCAGTGGCATTCAGAGCTTTTTCTTTAACAAAAGCAGTGTCGTATTTTCCGATGTAGGCTTCCACTGCGTGGGTTAGGGCATCCATTCCGGTAGTGGCTGTCAGGGAAGGGGGCAGACCGACACTGAGCTCCGGATCAAAAACCGTAGCCAGGGGAACCAGTTTGGGATCGCTAATTACAAATTTCTCATGATTTTTAACATCGGTGATTACGGCACAGATGGTTGCCTCAGAACCGGTACCGGCAGTGGTGGGGATGGCAAAAAAAGGCGGCAATCTCCGAGTCAACTTAAACAGCCCCCGCATTTTTTCAATACTTTTGCGGTTGGTGACTTTGGCGGCAATAATCTTGGCGCAGTCGATGGGAGAACCACCGCCAAAAGCGACTACACCCTGGCAGTTGGAACTGTAATACAGAGCCAGACCGTCCTCGACATTTTCGAAAGTGGGATTGGGTTGAACCTTGTCAAAAACGATGGCGTCGATGCCATTGGTTTCCAGAGCACATAAAAAGGAATCCAGCAAACCCATTTTATACAGGGGTTTGTCGGTGACAACCAGAACTTTATTCACCCCGGAAATCGCAATGATTTCGGGAAAACGGCGAACCATGCCAGGGCCCTGGAGGACCGGAGGAATCGGCAGGGGCAACACCTGGGCGACTTGCTTCATGACTAACTGAGAACTGCGGTAAGGAGCATTTTGAATGGTCTTAAGTACTCTTTGCATCAGATAACCTCCATTTTGTTACAGTAGCATTGATTAGAGCTTTAGGGATCGAAAGCACAAGGTCAAGTTTATTATCGTTCAGGAATCATCCCTTGGCTTAAATATGTTATTCATTATATCACAACGAAAAATAAAGAAATTAAATGGCTGAAACTTAAGTTTTTATAAAGAATTTTGACATTTTTGGGATAAATCCGGGATCGGGTCGGTTTCGACCCGGAACCCGGTGATGACAGGTCATTATAAAGGCTTAAGTAAACCAGTAACGACACCAAAAAAAGGCGGGTTATTCAATACAGCCCTGGGGGAACTCAGGGGAGCAGACAATTTCTTCATAATCCAGCTCGGCATTGTTGACCATCCAGAGGCCATGAACATCACAATAGGCATAAACCCGGATAACATCCAGTGATTCGACGGTGAAGAAGGCTTCCGGCGGATGTTCGGGGGTCAATTGCACATATTGGCCACCGTTTCGGGTTTGAACAAAGATCCATAAAATGGAGTGATCGGTTGTCATCGGATGGGGAATGCTTCCTACCTTAACCTGAAGCTGGTGGTCCGAAAAAACAAGCACTGGAAGGTGTTTTTCTTTGGCGGCATCAACGGTATTGGGGGCCAGTAGCGTCTGCGAGTGATTGCAGTATTGAGTCAGGGTGCCGTTTAGTTCCAACAGCACGGCGTTGCAGTCGTTGCATTGGTAAAATAACTTGGGATCCATACGATTACCTCTTTCTTCTTGATTTTAGATATAGCTTTTAATCAAGGTCTCGATAGCGCTCTGGGGAACGTGTTTATCAACAAGGGGAATGTTATCAAAAAGTTCCGGGCGCTTATCGGCGTAGGTGGGGGTGGCTTGTTGATAAAGGATGCCAATCGGAATGGTGTCACCGAATTCCATTGCCTTTTCGATGGCGGCCAGTTTATTGGTTGGATCATGGCGATCATCCAGGGGTTTCACCCGTTGCTTGTAGTAGGCAAAGGTGTTGATTTTATTAAAGCTGACACAGGGCTGGAGGATATCGACCAAAGCGTAGCCGGGATGCTTAATTGCGGCGGCCATCATGTCGGCCAGATGTTTTTTGTCGCCGGAAAAGGAACGGGCCACAAAGGTGGCGCCTGCGGCCAGGGCAACCAACAGTGGATTAAAGGTTGCGCCCATGTTACAGGCAGCCGCTTTATGAAGCGGATCGCAGGGGTCGGAGGTGGGCGAGGGCTGGCCCTTGGTCAGGCCATAGATCTGATTGTCGTGGACAAAATGAGTAATATCGACGTTACGGCGAATGTTATGAAGAAAGTGATTACCCCCTTCGCCGTAGGAATCACCATCACCGGTATTGACAATAACGGTCAGATCATTGTTGGCAATTTTAATGGCGGCTGCTGCTGGCAGAGAACGGCCATGAAGCCCACTAAAGCCATTGGCGGTAATGTACTGGTTGGTTTTGGCGGCTTGACCGATCCCTCCGACCAGAACTACCTGATGGGGTGGGGTAGCCAGCTGATTCAACACTCCGGTGAGGGTTTCGAGAATGGCGAAGTTGCCGCAGCCAGGGCACCAGGCGGTATCGTAGGTGGTAAATGCTGGTTTGTTCATGTCAAAAGCCTCCTTTAAGATTTTTAATACCATTGAGAATATCGTCTACAGATAACTGGCGGCCATCATATTTGAGAATGCTGTGGTCGCAGCTGATCAGTGCTTCTTCCCGGATTAACGATGCCAGTTGGCCAGTGGCGTTTTGTTCGACATTGATTATTTCGACCACCTGGGCGGCAAAATGACGAAGCCGTTCGGTTGGCAGGGGATAAATATCGCCGAAAATCAGGGCCCCATAGTTATTTTCGTTTTGATTGAGAATGTCAACGGCTTCTTTAATGGCCCCACTGGTGGAACCAAATCCTACCAGCAGTGACTGGCATTGATGGGAGCCCCAGAATTCCGGTTCGATCAGTTCTTCTTTTAAGGCTTTTAATTTATTTTGCCGTTTGTCAACCATCTGATTGCGGATGGTTGCCGATTCGGTAATCTGTCCCCAGGGATCATGTTCATCACTGTCCACCCGGACCAGGGCTGGGCTTTTCCCCGGGATGGCCAGTGGTGAGATGCCGTTTTCGGTGAGGGCGTAGCGTTGATATGGCGGATCGTCCGTTGCCGGAACCGCCGGGTCTGGTTGGTCAAAGCGGACAATTTTGTTGACATCAAAAAGCGGGACGGTGGTGGTGGAATCGGCCAGATACTGGTCGCTTAAGAGAATGACCGGAATCTGGTATTTCTTGGCCAAAGCCAGACTCCGGGCAGTCTGATAGAAACAATCGGCATGATCCCGAAGAGCGATGACCATCCGGGGGAATTCCCCCTGGGAGGCCGAGATGACAAATTTCAGATCACTTTGTTCAGTTCGGGTGGGAAAACCGGTGGCCGGTCCGGGACGTTGGACATCAACTGCCACCAGCGGGATTTCAGCAATACCGGCAAAGCCCAGGGCTTCCACCATCAGCGAAAAGCCTCCGCCGGAGGTGCCAGTCATGGCAGTGGCTCCGGCATAGGCGGCTCCAATGGCCATGTTGATGGCGGCAATTTCGTCTTCAGCCTGTTCGACGGCAATGGCCATGGAGCTACTTTGAGCATTAAAGAAATCAAGCAGACTGGTCGATGGTGACATCGGATAGGCCGAGTAAAACCGGATTCCGGCGGCTACAGCCCCTAGGCCAATGGCGGTATTGCCGGACAGTAAAAGCTGTTCTGACGTTTCAACTGGCGATAGATGATGAGTGGCGTTTAACAAATCATAACCCATTTTGATGGCGGACAGGTTGACTTCGACCAGATCATCCCGGAGACTGGCTTTTAAAATATCCGCAGTCTGGTCAAGGGGCATATCAAAAAGTTTCAGCAGGGCTCCGGTAGCCACGCTGTTGATGACCTTGGGATTGCCAAGGTTGGCAGCAGTCTTTTTCAGAGGGCATTTAATGGCCCGGAAGTCATCAATCGCTAACGATTCATCGCATAAAATAAAGCCATCATAGGATAATCGGGACTGGTGTTCCTGATAGGTGTTCTCATCGATGGCAAAGATTCCGTTCAAGGTGTCCCGATGGGCGTGAAAGGGTTGATTACCAAAGCGGATCTGGGTGAAATTGTGGCCACCTCGGACCCGGGACATAAAATCACGGATTGTAAAAAGATGACAACCCGATTGTTTCAGCATTTTTTCAAAAATTGCGGACATTGTTTCAATGCCATCGCCAGCGGCGCCGCCTAAAAGTATGTTATACATACAAAACCCTCCATTCAAAGATAATAGCCCAAAAGAAAATAGGCTTTGTTACTGATTACCCAATTATTGGAGTTCTAAAAGAATGATTCTGATTTTCTTGCATTTTAATTCAGGATGGCTAAAAAGTTTTGATTTGGCTGATCAAAAAAGATAGAATAGGCAGTAGCAATGAATTCGAAATAAAAGGGGGAAAATTATGTCAACACAAACAAAGCGCCAGCGATCGCTTGCAGTTTTGGCGGTTTTGATTCTAATGGGGATGCTTCTGGGAGGGTGTGTCCAGTCAGCAGCGGTGGTGGATTACAGCGAGCCGGAGAACTGGGCCTATCTGCCGATTGAAAGCGACCGCAACAAGGCGTGCGATGTATTTTTTGTGGCGCCGACTGTTTATCTGGGCACGGCTGAGGTTCATTCCATGGATCTGACCGACGAAACTACCAAAGCCCAGTTTTTGGGGGCTACCACGATGGAAAAGGGACTGTATGACGGGTCAGCCAATTTTTTTGCCCCCTATTACCGCCAGGCCGGACTGAATGCTTATACCATGGAGCCAGCTGAAGCTGAACCGTATTTTGATCTGGCTTATGCCGATGTCGCCCGAGCGTTTGATGTTTACATGGAAGATTACAATCAGGGCCGCCCCTTTGTGCTGGCTGGGTTCAGTCAGGGATCAGAAATGCTGTTGCGGTTGCTGGAAGAGAAATTTTCCGATCCGGCCTTAAGCGAGCAACTGGTGGCCGCCTACTTAATTGGCTGGCGGGTGACGCCGGCGGATCTGGCTCAGTATCCGCATCTGAAAATGGCCCAGCAGGCCGGTGATACCGGGGTGATTGTCAGCTTTAATTCCGAGGCGGTGGGGGTCGAAACCTCGTTGATCGTTCCTGATCAAACTCTGGGGATTAACCCTCTGAACTGGAAAACCGACAGTACCCCGGCGACGGCTGCAGAAAATCAGGGAGCCGTCTTTACCGACTACTCCGGGGCCATTATCAAAGAGATCCCCAACCTGACGGGGGCCTATCTGGATCCCGCCCGGGGTACACTTCGGGTTACCGATGTCGCAGTGGCCGATTATCCCCCGGTGCTGGATATTTTTTCGGATGGCGTGTACCATCTTTACGATTACCAGTTCTTTTATCGTAACCTCCAGGAAAACGTCACCCAGCGGATTGCTAATTATCTGAGCAAGGCATCCTGAGACTTTCTTAAGTGATTTATTTTGTCTTGTCAATTACAAATTAATAGGCTATAATATACAGGTCGTGCTAGATGGAGAGTTAGCGGTGCTTTGTAACCTGCAATCCGCTGTAGCAGGGTTGAATTCCCCATCGAGGCGCCAGGGTTTGAGGTCTGCCAGAGGAAAGTGGCGTTGAGAGTTGGACCCTTCGCAATAGAAACTTATGAACCCCGTCAGGTCAGGAATGAAGCAGCGGTAAGTAGGATCTTCTATGTGCCGGAGGATTATCTGATTTGAGCCAACTACCTGTGTAACGCTTGGAAACTGGTAGTCGAAGTGGGGTGCACGACAAAAAAGTCTATTGAATGCCAAACAGAGTTTGGTATTCAATAGACTTTTTGCGTTGCGTCAGAATCATGATACTTAATGGTCATCATGGAATAAAAATTAGGGATAAACTATATTTTAACAAGCATTCTTGCTATAATGAAAAAAGTTCAATCTGACGAGAGTCGGATACCGCTGTGGCGGAAAGAACCGTTAAGAAAGTTTAAATTAAGAATGTGAGGAAAAACCCATGCGATTTTTTCAAGTGAAGCCAGCAATTTATTATGGGGAAGGTTCCCTGAAACAAATTGAGAAACATAATTTTAAAAATGTCTGCATTGCCACTGACCAGGGCATGGTCAAGTTTGGTTTGCTAAAAAAACTGACCGATGAACTGGATGCCAAAGGGATTAGCTATCATGTTTTTGCTGATATCGAATCCGACCCTTCCACCGAAATCGTCGAAAAGGGTCTGATGCATATAATCATGAATAAACCCGACGCGCTGATAGCCATTGGTGGTGGATCGGTCATTGATGCCGCCAAGGCGATTATCTTTTACTGTGTCAATTTCAAACGGATCTTTTTCGAAGACCGTTATGTTCATAAACCAACCTTTATTGCTATTCCGACCACCGCCGGAACCGGCTCTGAGGTCACCGAATATGCAGTCATCACCGACAAACAGAAGAATACCAAAATTCCCTTGACCGATATCCTGATGATGCCGGATGAGGCGATTCTTGATCCGCAGCTGATTGAAAGCGTCCCAGCCGGGGCCACCGCCGCAACCGGAATGGATGTCATGACCCATGCCATTGAAGCGTTTATTTCCACCCAGAACAATCCCTTTGCCCGGTGTTATGCCAACAAGGCCGTGGAACTGGTTTTCCGCAGTCTCTATCCCAGTTATGTCAATGGCTCGGATCTGGAAGCCAAGGGCAGCATGCAGATTGCCTCCTGTATGGCCGGGATTGCCTTTAACAGTGCCGGTCTGGGTATTACCCACAGTATTGCCCATGCCTTCGGTGCGATGTTCCATCTGCCCCACGGATTGGCCAATGCCATTGTTCTGCCCTATGTGATCAAATTCAACGGTCAGGATGAAAAGGTTCAGCATCAGTATGCCCGGTTGTTAAGTGGTTCTGGTATTTTGAATGTCTCCGGTAACGCCACTGAAACCCTTTTTAACAGTGTGGTAGCGCTCAGTGCTTCATTGAATATTCCAGCTTCGCTAAAAGCCTCAGGGGTTTCGGAAGCGGATTATCTGGACGCCCGGGAAGAAATGCTTAATAAGGCGATGGCTGATATCTGCACGACGACCAACCCGGTGGAAGTGACCAGAGAAAAACTGGGAGGCGTTATGGATCAGGCCTATTATGGATCCTAAATAAATTGCCAAAAAAAAGTATCAAGCAAAAAACACCCGGTTAAAGACCTTTGTCTTTAACTGGGTGTTTTTTGCTTGAGGGGGTTATTTCGATAACCCACTAGGCTTTAATCAAGGGAATGATTTTAGATAAAACAACGGCGTCATCATCTTTATAGGTATAGTAACTTTTAATAGTAGGGGTATTAAAATCCAATAACGGGATTGAAATCAGCGAGTGGTTTTCTAAGTAATGAGAAATCAGACTTTTAGGCAAAAAACTATAGCCAATACCATCTAATAAGAAGGGAATCAGTTTACTACTATTGTCAATTTCGAATTTGAATTGATGGTGGGGTGGAAATAATTCACGGATGAATAGCCCGACTTTCTGGAGGGCAAAATTACAGAAAAGATAATCAAGAGCAATCAGATCTTTCTGAACAATGCCGCCAGCAAAATCGGCATTGCTTTTGGCGGTTACTAGAATCAGCTCATCTTCTTTGAAGGGTGTACAAATATAGCCGTTTTTGGTAAAAGGAATATAGGTAAAAGCGATGTCGATTAAACCGTCCTGAAGAAATGAAAGTATTTCAAAGGAATGATTAATAATGATTTTGGTAGACATATTCAGATCGTTGGTCAGCACCGAACGGATCAGGGGATACAAATAATTTTCGTAAATCGAGTTGGTGGTTCCAAAACGTAGTACTTTGCGGCTAAAATTAGAGGCATTGATTTGTTCGATGGCACTTTCTTCCAATTCCAGAAGACGCTTGGCATAACCTAAAAATAATTGTCCCTCGGGTGTTAAGACAACCTGTTTTTTATCCCGAATCAGCAGCGGTTTTCCCAGGGATTTTTCCAGCTCAGCGATCCGGTTGGTAACGGTGGATTGGGCCACAAAAAGCAATTTGGCAGTCTGCGTAAAATTCTTGGTGGATGACAATTGGATAAATGTTTTTAAATGCTGGGTATCCATAAGAACTCCTTGATCAATAATTCGAATTAATAAGATCGATAAGATCTATTTCACAAATTATACAACATCAATTATAATTAAACAATCAATCCAAAAAAGAATTCCCGGGAGGATCAAAGATGGAAGATTGGAATGTAACACTATATCGTCAATTTGAAAAAGAGCGGGCACAACCGTCAATCGATCTGGTAAATAGAATCGAAGGCGATTCCTTTAAACGGATCATCGATATTGGGTGCGGATCGGGAATGAGTACGTTGCCATTGCGAAATCGCTTTAAAGAAGCTGAAATTTTCGGAGCAGATTCGTCACCATCAATGTTAACTCAAGCAAAAGAAACGGTGGAAGATGTAACCTGGCTGGAAAGAGACTGCAGCAAACCGATGGATGATTTAGGACAGTTTGATCTGATTTTTTCAAACGCTGCCCTGCAATGGTTTGAAAATCAGGCAAAGGTGATAAAAAACTTAAGTGGCATGTTGCTGCCAAAAGGATTATTAGCGGTTCAAATCCCCTATTTTTCGGCGATGACGATTGCTGATTGTATTAAGAAAGCCGTGCAGACATATGATCCAGATATATTCAAGGGAATTGAAAAAGACTTACACCGGTCTTATGCACCGGGATTTTATTACGATATATTGACCAATCATTTTTGTAAAATCGAATTATGGCAAACAAACTATTTTCATCAGATGAATGGCCATGAAGATATTTTAGAATTTTGTATGAGTACCGGCTTAAGGCCTTATGCCAATCGATTCGCAGAGAATCAAAAGGCTGAATTCTATAGTAAAGTATTGAATGAGATAAAAAAGGGGTATACTGTTCAGAAAGACGGAAAGATTCTGTTTGAATTTAAGCGGATATTTTTTATTGGGATGAAATAGCCGGATCGAATGCAGAAAAGGAAAAGAGGATTAAATATGATGACGATTGTTTTTTATGGATTGGCGGCCATTGGGCTCGTTTTTTCCTTGGTCAAAAGCCGGGAAAAAACAAAAATGGCCTTAATCAAGGCGTTAAAAGCCTTTGAGAATATTTTGCCCCAATTTTTGGGGATTGTGTTGCTGATTGGGGTGATCCTCAGCCTATTGTCACCGCAGCAAATTTCGCAATTGATCGGAGAAAACTCAGGATGGGTGGGGGTGGTCATTGCCACAGTGATTGGCTCAATTACATTAATACCGGGTTTTCTGGCCTTTCCCCTGGCAGTGGCACTACTTCAAAACGGCGCAGGTTATATGCAAATCGGCGCTTTTGTATCCAGTTTGATGATGGTCGGAATTGTGACCATGCCGGTTGAAGTTTTATATTTTGGGAAAAAAGCCACATTGTTAAGAAATGGCATGGGATTGGTCTTTTCGATTCTGGTTGCAATGGTCATTGGAGGTATAATGTCATGAAAAAGAAGAGCATTGAATTAATGAAGCGATATCGCTTTTTTGCGATCATGATTGTCGTCACCCTCGCAATTTTGGTGGTTAAGCCGGACATGGGGGTTAGGGTTTATAGTCTGGCATTCAACAGTGTTTTTGAAATGCTGGGCGTTTTGCCGCCAATATTTATTTTGATTGGCCTTTTGGATGTCTGGGTAAAAAAAGAAACCATGGTTAAATATATGGGCAAAGATTCAGGTATTATCGGGGTATTATTGGGCTTTTTTCTTGGCTCCGCTGCCGCAGGTCCACTTTATGGTGCTTTTCCTGTTGCTGGAGTATTTCTTAACAAGGGCAGTCGGCTGGCAAATGTTTTTATCATTGTCGGCGCCTGGGCATCGATGAAAATACCGCTACTGCTGTTTGAAGTGGCAGCCATGGGCTGGCAGTTTACCCTGATCAGGTTGATTATGGATATCTTTGGCGTACTCGTGATTGCCTATAGTATGGAAAAAATCCTCAATGATGATGATGAGCGCCAGATTTATGAATTGGCTCGAAAGATGTCACAATAGATTTAAAAATAAAAGGCACTCACGGCAATAATACTGCGAGTGCCTTTTGTTTTTTTAGTTAAAGGATTACAAATAAAATTAGGACAGTGATGCAGCTAAGCCAAATAACGCAATCATCGCGACAATTGCAATAACTGCAAAAACGATGTTGATGATAATCAGTACCAGACCAATGGTTTTGCCAGTCTTGGCTTTTTTATTATCCGGATCAGCCGCATATTCTTTTTTGCCGTAGACAAACGCCATGATGGCGGTAACCAGACCGGCCAGACTGACAATCGAGGCGATGGTACTCAGACCGACTGTCGTCAAAATGATATTGACGCCAATACAAATTAAAGAAATAATGCCAAAGGTAAACCCCTTCATTCCATCTTCAAAACTCATAATCATACTCCTTCCCTATTTCAAATTTGTTTCTGAGTTCATTATACCCGAAAAGAATAGCTGCAAACGAGTAATTTATTAGAAAAATCAAGATTTAACAAATTTTAGTGGTCGGGTAAATTGCTCGATGTTTTTTTTCAGCGATCTAACGAGGACATTGTGAGCGCCTGACTGCCAACAGACTGGATAAAAAAATACATTTCAGCTATAATGAAGTTATGAAAAATTTTGAAACCTTTAAACAGTCCTATCAAATAAAACTGAATCCCCAGCAGGAACAGGCGGTGGTTCGGACCCGGGGCCAGAGTCTTTTACTGGCGGTGCCGGGCAGTGGTAAAACGACAGTGATTATCTGCCGGATCGCCTATTTGCTGGAGGTTTTACAAATCGATCCGGGGGAAATTCTGACCCTGACTTTCAGCCGGATGGGGGCCCGGGATTTAAAAGCTAGATATACCAAACTGTTTGGCGAATCCCAGGCAAAAACCCTCCATTTCAGCACCATCCACAGCTTTGCTTTGGGGGTCATCCGTCATTATGAGCGGAGCTACCGGCGCCGGGCCCATACGGTACTGGGGAATATCACGCCGGTGATCCGGGAGTTATACCGGCAGCTTTTTCAGGAGCATCCGGGGGAAGTTGAACTGGGCGAAATTTGTCAACGGATCGGCTTTTGTAAAAACATGATGCTGACCGAGGCAGAAATAAAACTGCTGCCACCACTGGAGGTTGATTTTCTGGCAATCTATGAAGCCTATGAAAGCTATAAACGCCAGGAACAACTGATGGATTTTGATGACATATTAAAATATGCCTGGGGACTATTAAAAAAGTACCCTGAAATGCTGGCCTTTTTTCAGAATAAGTATACCTATATCCATTTGGACGAAGCCCAGGATACGTCAAAGATTCAGTTTAAAATCATTGAACTATTAACCGGGAAAAACGGGAATCTTTTTATGGTGGGGGATGAGGATCAGAGTATTTATGGTTTTCGGGGCGCTTTTCCTGAGGCTTTACTGACCTTTAAAGAGACCTGGCCCCAGGGCGAGGTCTTGCTGATGGAAACCAATTACCGCAGCACCCGGCAGATAGTTGACAAGGCCAATGCCTTTATCAAGCTAAACCATGAGCGCTACCAAAAAGAAATGGTGGTGCCTGGGGACAGGTCGTTTACTGGGGTGCCAATTGCCCGGGAATGGGTGACGTCCAGCGAAGCTCAGTATCAGCTGATCATTGAAGCAATCCGCCGGGAAGGCAAGGAAATCGCGGTGCTCTATCGCAACAATGAGTCGGCTATTCCCCTGGTGGATCTCTTCGATGTGGCTGGAATCACTTATCAGATCAAGGAACATAGTCCACAGTTTTTCGGTCATTTTCTAATTAAGGATATCCGGCTTTTTTATGAGTTTGCAATTAATCCGGATGATATCAATTTATTCACCCAGGTTTACTATAAGATGGATACGGCCATCTCCCGGGAAACCATCAACCAGCTGGAGCGGCGACATAAACCTGGCGAAAATGTCCTTGACACCCTGATCAAGATTAGTGGCGACCGGGCCTGGCAGGTTAAACGGCTCAAAGAGCTTAAGGACGGGTTTGAAAAACTACAGACGGTGCCGCCGCAGCGGGGAATTGTGATGATTCTGGATAGCCTGGGGTACCGCTCTTATCTCAATTTCCGGATCAGTTCCGGGCAATCAGAAGAAAGTATAGAGCAGAAGCTGACGGTGCTTAAAATTCTCGGGGGTCGGGTTAACAATTTTCCAGACTTTTTTGCTAAGTTGGAAATGCTGTCTGAAAAGCTGCAGGAGCCTCAAACCAGAAAAGCGAAAACACCCCGAGTGACCCTGTCGACCCTCCATTCCAGCAAAGGGCTGGAATTTGAAAAGGTCTTTATCATTGATGCCACCGAAGGGCAGATTCCCAATGTCTCCAATACCCCGGAAGATGCCAAGGCCTACGCCGAAGAAGTCCGGCTCTTTTATGTCGGCGCCACCCGGGCCAAACAGGAGCTGATATTTCTCTGTGTCAAACACCGGGACAAGGACATCAAACCATCGCCATTTATTTCTTATTTAATTGATGGGCTGCCCCGCAAAAAAGCGGCGGCGGAAAAACCGGGGCTTCGGCATCGTGAGAGTTTTGGCCGTCAGCAGGGTAAATGGCAAGATTATCATACCGGTGTGGCCAGCGGCGCCACCGTCGATCTGCAGGCTTATCAGCAGGGTCGGGTAGTGATCCATCAGCGTTTTGGGGCCGGTACCATTCTGACCCGTAACGGCAATATTGCCAGTATCCATTTTGAGAGCGCCGGGGAAAAGAAAATGAATCTGGCTGTCTGCCTGGAAAACGGCGTGATTAAATGATGGGTTGTATTTAATCAGGTTGTGGCAAACTGCCGTACCGGCCAATTGTTAATCTGTTGTATGCTGCAGACTCGGACAGGCTATCGTCATGTCCGCTCTGATGCATACAACATGATTTGTCGTTACTGGTACAGCTGTTGTAAATCGTCAAATCAGCAATGTTTTCTTGACAAAAATATAAATTAGGGCTATACTCAGAAAAAACAAACCGGTGATGGTGGAGTAAAGTCAGCAGCGCATTTAAAGCGAGTTGGGGATGGTGAGAGCCAAACAGGAAGCGGACTGGCATAATGGGCACCTGAGGGTGTGAGGAAAGGGCAGGGCCTGAGTATTTCACAACGTTTCATCCACGTTAAGGGATGGCAGATGTGATGGCATTTGCAGATCAAGTGCACAGGTTAGATTAGCCTGTGAATAAAGGTGGTACCGTGGGTTATTTTGACTCATCCTTTTATTGTTGCAGACAATAATGGGATGGGTCTTTTTTTATTACAGGAAAGAGGAAAAGAATAATGGAAACATTAAAAAATTTACAAGCGCTGGTCAAGCGACTGGAAGAGAAGAGTCCTTTTTATCAGCAACGGTTTAAAGCCGCTGGAATTGTGGCGGATGATATTAACGCCATGGCTGATTTTGAACAGCTGCCCTTTACCGATAAGGGTGATCTCCGCAATGCCTATCCCCTCGGTTTACAGGCGGTGCCGGACAGTGAGGTGGTGCGGATTCATTCTTCATCGGGAACTACCGGTCAGCCGGTGATCATTCCCTATACTGCCAACGATGTGGCTGATTGGGCGGAAATGTTCGCCCGTTGTTATCACTATGCCGGGATGACCGAGGAAGACCGGATTCAGATTACCCCCGGCTATGGGCTCTGGACTGCCGGGATCGGCTTTCAGGCCGGGGCCGAGAAAATGGGCGCCATGGCGATTCCGATGGGGCCGGGGAACACCCAGAAACAATTGCAGATGATGGTCGATTTAAAAGCTACAGTGCTGGCCTCGACCTCATCCTATGCTCTGTTGCTGGCCGAAGAGGTGGCCAACCAGAATCTGGGCGATCAGATTCATTTAAAACGGGGTGTCATCGGTTCGGAACGCTGGGGCGACAAGATGCGCAGCCGGATTGCCGAAGAGCTGGGAATTGAGCTGTTTGATATTTATGGCCTGACCGAAATCTATGGTCCGGGCATTTCCATTGACTGCAGCGAACACGACGGGCTGCACTACTGGTCGGATTATCTGTATTTTGAAATTCTTGACCAGGAAACCCTAAAACCGGTGCCGGAAGGCGAGTACGGCGAACTGGTGATCACTACCTTCCGAAAGGAGGGGGCACCGCTATTGCGCTACCGCACCCATGATATCACCCGCTTTATTCCCGGCCCCTGTGCCTGTGGCTCCGTTTTTCCCCGCCATGACCGGATTATTGGCCGCACTGACGACATGGTCAAGGTCAAGGGGGTCAACATTTACCCTGGCCAGATTGACGAGCTCTTAAAAACGGTGGCGGGGGTCAGTAGTGAATATCTGGCCACGGTCGATCATCAGGACGGTAAAGACCGGGTTGTTCTGGCGTTTGAAGTCTTAAACGGCATTGATCAAAAAGCAATCGAAGAGGAGGTCAAACGTCAGTTTAAATCCCGGGTGGGCTTAAGTGTCATTCCCCAGGCCAGCTCGATTGGCTCCTTGCCCCGATCCGAGAAAAAAAGCATCCGGATCATTGATCGTCGTTTCAGTTAAGTAGACAACCCCGGGGATCAGATCGTTTCGAAAAGCCGTCTTTCTAAAAAGTTGCCAGAAAAATTGATTTTTTATCCGGAATTGGGTATAATGAATTCGGCCACCTTGATTTAAGAGGAGAAAAAAATGAAAACAAAAAAACAAAAGAAAAACCGATTCAAAATCGTTCTCAACGAACCCACTGGCGAGAGTTCCGGGTGTAAGATCATTGAAGATACCGAAACAGGAATTAATTACTTATATCATTTTGATGAATTTGGCGGCGGACTCACGGTACTGATTGATGAAGAAGGTGAACCTTTAGTTGCCCCTGAAAAATAAAATACCCAGACCCTGAAAGAGATTTTCTTTTTCAGGGTTTTTGTATGCATTTTATTTCCGATAAAAGTTTATTTCCATAAAATAGGTGTATAAACAAAAAAGGATATAAAAAACTGAACCCAAGAATTTAGCACCGATGTGTTTGGCAGAGACCAGAATAAAAAAATGGAGGAAAAAATGAATACTTATATTGAAGATATTTTTGCCAGAGAAATACTGGATTCCCGGGGAAACCCAACCATTGAAGTGGATGTGATACTGGAAGATGGCACCATGGGCCGCAGCATTGTTCCATCAGGGGCCTCCACCGGGGCTTTTGAAGCGGTGGAACTGCGGGACAAAGATTGCAGTCGCTATCAGGGTAAAGGGGTATTAAAGGCGGTCGACAGCGTGGCTTATGCCCAGGAGTTTCTGGTGGGCATGGATGCTTCCGATCAAATAGCCGTTGATGGAGTGCTGATTTCTCTGGATGGCACTGAAAACAAAAGTAAGCTGGGTGCCAATGCGATTTTGGGGATTTCCATGGCTACGGCCCATGCGGCGGCCAAATCATTAGGGTTGCCCTTTTATAAATATCTGGGTGGCGTTAATGCCAAACTGCTGCCGACCCCGATGATGAACATTTTAAACGGCGGGGAACATGCCGACAACAATGTTGATATTCAGGAGTTTCTGATTATGCCGGTGGGCGCCCGGGACTTTCGGGAAGCGGTGCGGATGGGCTCAGAAATCTTTCATCAGCTCAAAAAAGTGCTTGGCGAAAAAGGGATGGCCACCTCAGTGGGCGATGAAGGCGGTTTTGCCCCGAATCTCAAATCCAATGAAGAAGCGCTGCAGTTGATTGTAGAGGCCATTGAAGGCGCTGGCTATCTTCCGGGTGAAGATGTCCAACTGGCGATGGACGTAGCAGCTTCGGAAATGTATAATGAAGAAACCAAAAAATATTTTTTGGCTGGTGAAGGGGTTGAAAAAACTGCCGAGGAAATGATTGCGTTTTATGAAATGTTAATTGACAAGTATCCGATTATTTCAATTGAGGACGGTCTGGACGAAGAGGACTGGGATGGCTGGAAAATCATGACCGAGCGGCTGGGAAAAAAGGTGCAGCTGGTTGGGGACGATATTTTTGTCACCAATACCGGGCGGCTTAAACGGGGCATTGATACCGGCGTGGCCAATTCAATTCTGGTCAAAGTCAATCAGATTGGGACCCTGACCGAAACCCTGGATACCATTGAAATGGCTAAACGGGCCGGTTATACCGTGGTGGTTTCCCATCGCTCCGGTGAAACCGAGGATGTTACCATTGCCGACCTGGTGGTGGCCGTCAATGCCGGACAGATTAAAACCGGGGCACCATCCCGAACCGACCGGGTGGCAAAATACAATCAGCTGATGCGGATTGAAGAACAGCTGGGTCTGCTGGGTGACTACGCCGGGAAAGATGCGTTTTATAATATCAAATAAAGAAAACACAAATAAGGAAGTGAAACAATGTATTTAAAAGGATTGGGTATTGCCTGTCATCCGCCGGTGTTGATCCCGGAGGTTGGGCAAGGCCGAGAAAATGAAGCACAAAAAACGATCCGGGGATTACGGGATCTGGCGCTGAGGGTGGCCGAAATTAAACCGGAGGTGATTGTTTGTATTACGCCCCACGGCAATGTATTTCGCGATGGCGCAGCAGTGGTTTATGAAAATCAGATCAGTGGTGATTTGCGAAATTTTGGATATCCGGAGATCAGCCTGACAAAAGACTGCGATATGGGGCTACTGGATGAGCTGAATGTGGGTTTTGCCAAAAATAACTGCCACACCATTTTTTTGAATCATAAAATTGCCAAAGAGTATAAAATTGGTCTGGAGCTTGATCATGGGGTGTTGGTGCCGCTTTATTTTATCGAAAAATACTATCGGGCCTATAAAATTGTCCATATCACCATCGGTGATCTGAGTTTGATTGAGCTTTATAAAATGGGGACAGTGATCCGGGAAGCCATTGAAGCCCGGGGCAAAGAAGCGATGATTCTGGTTTCGGCTGATCTTTCCCATTGCCTTAAAGATGAGGGGCCATATGCCTTTAATCCGATGGGGCCGTTGTTTGATGAAAATATTGTTAATGGCATCAAAACCAAGAATTACTACTCGATTCTAACCGTTCCCCACCAGGTCTATGAACCCGCCGGTCAATGCGGGTTAAAACCGATCGTGATGGGATTGGGTGCCACTGATGGTCTGGATACCGAAGCCACGGTCTTTTCTTATGAAGGGCCTTTTGGGGTTGGTTATATGTCGGCCTTTATCGATTTGACCGATAAAAAAATCCCCAGTCTGCTTAGTCGTTATGAAGAAGATAAAGTGCTTTCCTATAAAGAACGGCGTTTAAACGAAAGCCCCCTGGTAGCATTGGCCAGGGCGACCATCAATACCTGGGTACAACGGGGCCGGAAGCTGAATTTTGATCATTACAAAAGTCAGGTTGAAATCGAAGCCGATGTTCTGGGTGAACTGGAAAACAATCAGGCCGGGGTTTTTGTCTCGTTGCATAAGCATGGTGAACTGCGGGGCTGCATCGGCACCACCGGTCCGGTGACCGAAAGTATCGCTCAGGAAATTATCCGCAATGCCATTGAGGCATGCACCTATGATCCCCGGTTTATGCCGGTGGAAGAGCAGGAACTGATGGAGCTGGAAATCAAGGTGGATGTCCTGGGTGTGCCCGAAGTGGTAAACAGTTTGGCCGAATTGGATGCTAAAAAGTACGGGGTTATTGTCGAGAAGGATCTCCACCGGGGTTTGCTGCTGCCTGATCTGGAAGGGGTCAACACGCCGGAAGAACAGATTGCCATTGCCAAACGAAAAGCCGGCATCGCTGAAAGTGACAGCGATGTGATCTTGCAGCGCTTTCAAGTGATCCGGCATCAGTAAACATCAAAAATTGGTCAATTGATCTAAAAGTTTTGAAAAGGCAACCGGTAAGGCCAGGTCATCGATCTCGGACAGCGCCTTAAACTGATAGTCTGTGCGTGTGTGCGCCTGGTTGGAGACGAGGTGGGAAGTTGACACTGGTTCCCGGATTGCATTGTCCAAATCAAAACCATAGATGGACATCTCCCAGACAATATGGGAAAAAACATGGCGGTTGGTGCCGATAAAGATAGGTTCATTTAGCTCGTGGAAATTTTCTGCGAGCTTTTTTTTGATGTCCTGGCCATGACCAGCCACGGTTTCGGTAATCGGAAAGGACCACAGACCGGATAACAGACCAGAATCTGGCCGGCGCACAAAAAATAGGCAACTGTTTTGTTTGACGATGCCAACTTCCATTTTTTTAGTGAGCTGCTTCGTTTTTTTCTTTTTGACCGGAAGCTGTTCGGTGGTTCCGGCGGCATGACTCTGACAGCCACTGCGGATCGGGCAGATCAGGCATTTGGGACTTTGGGGAGTGCAGATCACGGCGCCCAGCTCCATCAGTGCTTCATTAAAATCGCCGGCGGCATCCGGTAGAATGCCTTCAATAAAGGCAGTCATCCGCTTTTTCGTTTTGGCATCACCAATATCATCAAAGCTGTTGCCATAACGGCTGATTACTCGGAGAACATTGCCGTCCACGGCACTAACCTTCTCATTAAAGGCAATGCTGGCGATGGCACCACCGGTATAAGGGCCAATGCCCGGGAGCTTAAGCAGTTTGGCAAAGGTTTCGGGCATGTTACCCTCATAGTCAGAGACAATAATCTGGGCCGCCTGATGGAGGTTGCGGGCCCGGGAATAATAACCCAACCCCTCCCAGGTCTTAATGACCTCATCGACCGAGGCTTGCGCCAGGGAAAAAACAGTGGGGAACGTTGCTATAAATCGGTTATAATAGGGTATTAATGTATCAATCTGGGTTTGCTGCGCCATAATTTCCGAGATCCAGATATAATAGGGGTTCCGGGTTTGGCGAAAGGGCAGATCCCGCTTCGCTTTTTGAAACCATTTAAGTAGATCGGTCTGTAACATTTCAATTTGCTGCTGATTTATTTTGATATCGAGCATTTGGTCTCCGTTCGTTAAAGTTCATTCATTTCAAAGTATAAAATAAGGCACAAGATGTAGTATAGAACAGTTTCCTAAAAACTATCTTGTCCGGTGTCAAACAGCCCCGAAAGGCCAGGACAAGAATTTACCCCATCCCCCATTATGGCATTAGAATGGGCGAAAACACGGTTTGTAATTGGGATGGGGTCACCATTTAGACCCGTAAACGCCACAAAAAACTTGACATAAAATGGGTAGGATGGTAAACTTGCTGTAACAAACGTGTAACTTTTATTTATGCAATTTTGACAAAATGAAAGGTTTTATTTATGAATAGAGAGAGAGAAACCGGTGGTTTTCTCAAGAAATATCCCGGCGTCAAGATCGGAATCATTGCTTTGATTCTGCTTCTGGTCGTGGGTGTTTCCAGTGCTTTTACCGTTGAAAAAGAAGTTTCGGTCAACTTCGAAGGCAAGGTATACACTGCCAATGGAAAACTACTCGAATCCCTGGAAGAAGTTCTGATTGCCAATGAACTTCCGGTCAGTGACGAATATAAATATAGCGTGCCGTTGACAACCTTGTTTAAAGATGTCATTGATGTAACAATTGAAAAGAAGATTTCCGGAAATATCCAAGTTGATGGAAAAACCATTGCCTACTTGTCAGGCGGCGCCACTGTTGGTGATGTTCTTGAAGAGAACGGGGTCAAGCCGGATGAGGATGACAAGGTTGAACCGGGATTAAATACCCCATTAACTGAGAAAACCGGAACAATCAAAGTAACCCGGATATCCTACGTGGAATCAACTGGCATTAAAGATGTGCCGATGAAGGCCACCATCAGAGAAAATCCTGAGTTGCCGATGGGCACCCGAATTGTTGTTCAGGTTGGACAAAACGGCAAAGCCAACAAGAAAGAAAAGATCCGCTACGAAAATGGTGTCGAAGTCAGTCGGGAAGTGATTACCTGTGAAGTCATTATGCCAGCGGTGGAAGAAATTATTGAAGTGGGTCCCTCGACAACCATAACAATGCCGGAGGCGGTAGAAGTATCTTCGGTTATTGGGAATGTCAATGTCGAAAAAAGTGCTACCGGTGACGGCAGTACAAGCATAAATCAGGAAAGTGGTTTTAAAGGGAGTATGGTGGTCAGTGCCACTGCTTACACCGCCACTGGCAATAACACTGCTTCGGGAACTGTGCCACAGTCAGGCCGAACGATTGCCACCTGGGGAGGAATTCCTTTCGGAACCAAAGTTTACATCCCGGCGCTTGGCGGTATTTATACCGTTGAAGATCGGGGTGGCGCAGTCGGCTATGGTATTATCGATATTTATATGGATAGCGAAGCTGAATGCGAAGCCTGGGGCCGACAAAACATTGAAATATACTTTGTTGAGTAGTAAAAAAGACGATGATTTTCATCGTCTTTTTGTTTGCCGATTTTTAGCGGAGCAATGGTGGTTTGGAGGCAAATGTAAAATGGCGGACCGAAAAAGGTGATGTTGGGAAAAAATAGAGGTATCGTTTTTGTACTCAGAAAAAACATTATTCTAAAAAAATACACTTGTACTTTGTATACAATGCTTGTTATACTACTCCTATATACGAAATAGCGTGTTGTTTTGCTATGGAACTCGGAGGAAGACATGGAAATTAAAATTGTTAAAACAGCAAACCCCAAGGAAAAACCAGAAGAGGACTCGTTGATCTTCGGTGTCGAATTTACGGACTATATGTTTGAGATGGACTATACTGAAGGGATTGGCTGGCATGATGCCGTCATTAAGCCCTACGGCCCCATTGAGATCATGCCTTCAGCCATGGTGCTTCACTATGCCCAGGAAGTTTTTGAAGGCTTAAAAGCATATAAAACGCCAGCTGGTGAGATTCAGCTGTTCCGACCAGATGAAAACTTCAAACGAATGAACCGCTCCAATGCCCGGATGTGTATTCCGCAAATCGATGAGAATTTTTTGCTGGAAGCCTTAAAAGCCTTGGTTAAGATGGATGAAAGCTGGATTCCTAAATCCCCGGGAACATCGCTTTATATCCGGCCATTTGTTTTTGCCACCGATCCGTTTATCGGGGTGCGGGTTTCCAAACGCTACAAATTTATGATTATCATGTCGCCAGTGGGATCTTATTATAAAGGTGGGATGGTTCCCAGTCGCATTTATGTGGAGTCAGAATTTGCCCGAACGGTTCGTGGTGGTACCGGTGAAGCCAAATGCGGTGGTAATTACGCTGGTGGTCTGGCGGCTCAGCAGAAAGTTCATGAAATGGGTTTTGAACAGATTCTCTGGCTGGATGGCGAAAAAAGACAGTACATCGAAGAAGTGGGCACCAGTAATGTCTTCTTTTTAATCGATGGCGTTTTTGTTACCCCGTCACTGGAGGGAACGATCTTAAACGGCATTACCCGAAAAAGTGTGATCGAACTATTAAAGCACTGGGGCGAAACCGTGGAAGAACGTCGGATCACCATCGACGAATTATATCAGGCCTATCAGCAGGGAAAAATCACCGAAGCCTTTGCCACCGGCACAGCGGCCGTTATTGCGCCGATTGGCACATTAGGGTGGAAAGATGTGGAGATGACCTTTAACGACGGTAAAATCGGCGAATACTCGCAAAAAATATATGATACCCTCTATGATGTCCAAACCGGCAACAAGGAAGATCCGCTGAACTGGATTGTTAAATTATAAAAATTAAAAATTTAAAAAAAGTTTATCAAAACACTTGACAATAGGCGTCTTCACTGGTAATATTAGTCTTGCATTTTGAATTACGAGAGGTACCGAAGTGGTCATAACGGGGCGGTCTTGAAAACCGTTAGGGTGCAAGCCCACGTGGGTTCGAATCCCACCCTCTCGGCCATCAAATGCTTGAAAAGTAAATAATCACATTTGCATTATTACCTTTGGAGAAGTACTCAAGTGGCTATAAGAGGTGCCCCTGCTAAGGGTATAGGCCGTTAACGCGGTGCGTGGGTTCAAATCCCACCTTCTCCGCCACCATGAACTACGCATCAAATATGATGTTAGATAGAACCTGTTACGAAAGTAGCAGGTTTTTTTGTTGGAAAAATACAAAAAAAACATTGGTACCTGTATTCATGGATTGCGTAACGAGAATTTCTGTTTTTCCTTAAATATGGAATTTTTACCTTGCGATACAATAAGGTAAAATCGTTGTAATTAATTTCGGGAATCCAGATTATCAGATATCATATTCTGGAAAGAAACTGGAAGGATTCCGAACCCATTTGTAAAATGCTTTATGTTTTTATTAATTATCAGCATCAAATCAAAAAATCTGGGGTACGCCTTTTAGGTACGACCCCAGAATGAAAATACCACCGATAACTATGCTAGTAGGCTGGAATAAAATACAGCATGTTACTGTCTTTGACCACAAACATTGTCCCAATTACGGCCACAACCAGCAATGTTGCTGATAGGTGTTTTTATAACTTTTTTAATTTTCAACTTTTTCATTTTTCATCACCTCCTTTCCAAAAGTTTGTTCTCGTGCTTTTGCTTTAAAGCAGTCGCTTTTTTCACATTCTAAATAATCTCCATTTTCCAATTGTGCAATACCGGCACATATTTCAGGGCAAAATCTACAATATGAATGTTTGTTGTATCCATCAAAATCTTTGTTTTTCATAGATCGCCATTGGTTTAAATCTTTATGTTCCCAAGCGGCCTTTAATCCACTATAAATATTTCCCAAATTGAGTAGGAAGCTTACACAAGGATGAAAGTCACCTTTGCTGTTACAATATAAACCATATCGACCAGCATTACATGGAAAATCATTTGGATTTATGTAATTTTTGGTAGTCGAATAATAGCTATCAGGATCATTACATAATTGTAAATATTGTTCATAATCTAACGACAAATCAAGCGGTTTCGTGTTTGAGTTAAGTTGTGGCGTCATTGTAGTGTCTAAAATTAAAGTACAGTTCATTTTTTTTGAATAATTCATCAAGTTTTTATAATCATTAAAATTATCTTTCATCATAAGAGCTTTTAATTCTACTTGAAACCCGTGATTAATAAGAATTTCGATTGCATTGATTGTCAGTGCATGAGAACCTGTTTTTTGTGTAATATAATCATGGATTTTTTCACTGGTGGAATATAAACTTATACTGATTTTTCTGATATGATATTTTTTGAGTTTAGTTGCAAAGGAAGTATCAATATTTATAGCATTAGTATATAAATCTACACACATACCTTTTGAAGTGACGTATGCTAATATATCAAAAAAATCTGGCCTTGACGTTGGTTCACCGCCGCTTATTACAATTGTGAAAACACCTAGATTATATGCTTCATCTATGATTGACTTTATGTTATTAAGAGTTAATTCGGTCTCATGCGAATATTCTTCAAAGGGATGATAGCAGTGTTTGCATTTTAGATTGCAATCTTTGGTGATGTCAAAGTGAAGGTTAAATAAATATCCATTTTCATAAAGAGTGTCATGGAAATCTCTTAAATCTGTTGAATTGTCTTCTGACCTAGAAGTTGATTTTTTTAGAAGTTCAATATTATTATTAAGCGTACTTTCTGATATAAGTTCTTGGAGGAATTCTTCGAATTCTTTCTGGTCTAAATCATTTTCTTTTAAGAAATGTTCCAATTGAGAAAGAGTACCAATGGCCATGAGCTCAAAAAGTTCGGCTGACAAATCTTCAAGAAGTGTTGTTGAATGAAGTTTCAAATTATATGAGATTAATTGTGATGAAGAATGACAGTGGTACATTTTGAAAATAACTTTGTCAAAATACTCATTTCTGTCATTAAGAAATTTTACAAGCATTATCAGTAGCACTCCTTTTTTATATTTTAGCTGAGTAATCTTCAATATCCTCTGGAAATTAAATATTTAACGTCTGATTTAAAATTTAGACGGAGAAATAAAAAGACAGATCAAATGGTTTTAGTTCAATCTAACCTATGATTTTGATCCTAATCTAGCCTATTATTGAGGATATTATAAGGAATATCGCTGTTTCAAGTGATTCATTGTTTATTAAATTAAGATCTTTTAGCTCACCAATGAATATGAATACACTGATATTATATAGTAATAGCATTCGAAATGCAATTTAAATAATAGTGCATAAAAGATTGCAAAAATGACGTATATCAGTGAAAGCAATTTGCACGTACAATGGTTATAAAAGAAATAAGGAGGTTACCCAGATGTTTGTTGTCAAGAAACCGGTAACCGTCAATAAGACCATACGTTTGCCAGAAGAACTGGTTAAACGACTGGAAATAATTGCTAGTGACAAAGATATCTCGCTGAATCAGTTAATCGTACAATGTTGTGAGTATGCTCTAAAAGACTTAGCAGATGATCCGACAGTGAAAGGTCAAGAATCATAACCTATTGTCAAAGATCAGTTTTGATAAGATCAGTATATAAGAATACCATGGACAGAATTTGTCTTTTGGTAAAAATAAATTTCATATGATGTTTCGTTCCTTTAAACTGCAAAATGATTCTTCAGAGCCAATAATAATATGGTCGAGCAATTCAATCCCTAAAATTTTCCCGGCATCTTTAATACGAGTGGTGATATCAATATCTTCCTGGGAAGGTTCAGGATCACCAGAAGGATGATTGTGAAACAAGATGATGTTGGCAGCATTTGATAGAATGGCTGTTTTAAAAACTTCCCTGGGATGCACCAATGAACTGTTCAAGGTTCCCACACTAACAACGTTAATGGAGACCGGTTGGTTTTTATTATCCATGCAACAGACGATGACCTGTTCCCGATCCAAGTCTTCCAAAAACCGTTTGCCAAGATCCGCAGCTTCTGAAGGTGTTGACAGCCGTCTTAGATCATAAAGGATACTGCCTTCTTTGACTATTTTCAGGGAGATTACGTTGATACGTTTTGCAGATGATTCTTTTTTCATATCAGAATTCCTTTCATTTTTAAAATAATAGCCCAAATCTCCGACAAAAGAGATTTGGGCTTACGTTTTGTCTTTATAATCATTTAAACCGTTTAAACAGCAGGATTGATTAGTTTGCTTTTCTCACGGTCGTCAATAGCTTTCTGTTCTTCTGATTTAAAGCCACGATAGTCCTTCCAGGATTCCAGAACCCATTCATTTCTGACACAGGGTGTTAAGGGATGGAGAAAGTGACGAATACCATGATCCTTAATGCAATAAACTTTATCAAAGTAGATTGATAACAGTGATAAAACCATTTTTTCACGATCACCGTGCTTCTTGTTATTTTCAGTTAGCTTGCCCCATGCAAAGATGATCTTTCCGCCCTCATCCTTAAAAGTTTTGTCACAGCTGGCTTTAATACAGGCATCGGTGGTTTCGTCCCACAAACCAGTCGGATCTTTAATTTTTTTAACATCGACGCCAACTTTTGAATAGAGATTCAACAATTCAAATGAACCGAATCCTAAAGATTCGATATTGTTGGTAATCAGCTGAGTAGTTAGATCGGAAGATACATTCGACAGTTCACTGGGCGAAATAGAAATGACAGTAGCAGTTGGCAACGTTTTGTCCCATTCTTTTCTTAAGTTGTAACGATGGGTTCCATCATCAGAAAATAGAGATTCTGTCTTAATAACAGTCTTTTCAGATTTCATAAGTGTTTTCCTCCATTATTTCCGGGGTGTTCGAGGTCTTCTCGTTGCAGGTTTTGTTGAAACGTAGAGGGCTATGGCTGCAACGGCACCTTCGAAAAAATGGACAGAACTGAATGCGGTTAAAGCAGTAGTAAATAAAAACATTAAAAACTCCTAATAATTGTATTTGGATTTAAGGCCATCCATTAGCCATGAATGAATCGATCTTAAGCAGTTTGCAATGTGTGATCAAGGGCAACTAAGACTGTAAGAGTTCCAAAGAATCCGACAACGTACCACATAATGAACACCTCCTTTCAAATTTTTAAGCTTTTCAATACTCGGATGCCAACAAAAAAGTGTGATGATCCCCATCATCAATGACATATACCTTGGTATTGATGATTAAATCCTTCGGTAATTCCAGAAGAAGCGTTTCTTCAAAAGCAGGGACTTCCTGTTTGTGAATAATCTTTTGAAGAACAGTGCCATTTGACCAGATCTCCTCCAATTCAAAAATTTGCAGATAATCCATTGCTTCTAAGGCATGCCTGGATTTTTCCAGGCAGTCAGAAATAATGACCTGAGTAATGACAGGTATTTCTGATTGGAATCCTTTGGTCATGTAAGCCTGGTTGTTAAACATAATTAAACCTCCCAAATAAAAAATGACTGGTTGACCAGTCGAATGAAAAACAAATGAAAAATTTCAATCCCACCTATCCCACGCTGGAATCGATTTGTCGAAGAAAGCCAGCGGGAGCCAGGTTTTTGGGCAGAACCAGAAAAATGTTATAATCAGAACCGGCTAAATAAAGACATCCGAGATGGCCGTTTGCTGCTTCAACATATTCGAAAGTTGCATTAATCAAAGACGGATTGATTTGATTTAACGCAGCCAAATCATCAGCAGAAGTTAAAACGATGACGTATCCGCCTAAATCTTTAATTGGATCACGTTTCGTTCCATAGCACTGATCCAAAGTGATTAAAACATCCTGAATCATGATCTGAACAGGGGCAGGTAAGACCGAAAATGCTGGACAGTGTTTGGTGTCGGTTAAATGATATAGATAATGCATTGATGGGTACCTCCTGAAGGAATATTAATTGATTCATTGACTGATTAATGGATCTCACAAAGGAACACAGGAAATTCTCTTGGATGAGCACGATTAAGGCAAATAAAAAGTGCCTAGGTAAAATACCTAAGCACCAAGGGTATTGGGATATTGCACTTCTGCAGCAGGATTTGGAACAGGAAGATATGATCCGTCATACTGCTTATCAGTTAATTGATCTCTGGTTACAGAGTGACTGACAGCATAGCTTGAGGTATCTTCTGATTCAACGACGGGAATTTTCAGAAAGATTTCCACATTCTCGGGATGGATGATAATCTTTTCAATAATGGCTGAAATGGCCATCTGGACGTCACGAATATTATTTGACTGCATAAAACTGGAAATTTCAGACAGTTTCTCTTTCAGCGTTTCATAGGGGACAGGTTTGGTTTCCGAGATGGTTTGAAGTTCATCGATTTGGATATTAAGCGTATTTTTAGATTCAATCAGTTCTTTAAGCTGGGTTTGAAGCGCTTGATCATAAAGACCATCCGCAATGGCCGATGAAAGATTTTTAATTTTCTTATTGCACTCCACAACCTTTCGCTGTAAGGACAGAATCTGCGAATCGAGATTCTTATATTTTTCAGATCGGGATTTATTGAGGTAATCGGTCAGACTTTTTGTATTCTGCAATAAGACCTTTTGAACAAGATCTAAAACAATGGTGTTCAGTGAAGTCATTTCAATGCCCCTGTTCTGACATTTCGCATTTGAATCCCGGTGTTGTCCTGAACAGATATAATTGGCGTAACTCTTATGCCCGGGTCTTTCGTTGCGATAATGCGATGTATATGAAGCACCGCAGGAACATTGCAAAAGACCAGATAAAAGATAGTGGCGCTTGGCACGGGCCCGACCAGATGATGCATTTGGATTTTTGCGAATCTGTTGAGCCGATTCAAATATGGTTTCATCGATGATTGCCGGACATCCATTTGGGATTCTAATGATTTCGCTATCGTTTTTAAAGCTATGACCGTTTCGTTTGCCATGTTTATCTTTGGGTGCACTTTTATTAAAAACAAAAACTCCCTTATACTTTTCGTTTTTCAGAATGGAGAGCATCGTGGTTTTGGTTATAGGCAGCCCTTTTTTAGTGCGGTTCACACCAGCTTTTGTCAATGAGTCGATTATTTCTTTGTAAGTATACCCTTTACTTCGCATATCGAAAATAATTTTCACGGCTGAGATCTCATCCTGATTTGCAGCCAGGACTAAATGCTTGGTTTCAGGGTCAACATCATAGCCCAGAGGTGGTTGTCCTCCGCAATGACGGCATTCTCTGGCTCTGGATTTCTGTCCCCGGAGTACATTTTCAGATATTTGAATAACATCATTCTCTGCTGACCAGGCTGAAATCATTTTAAGCAGTTCGGCCTGATGGCTCATACCATAATTTTCAGTGACTGCTACAAGTGCAACGCCGTATTGATCCAGCAGATCTTCATATTTCATTTGCAGCCGCAAGTTCCGGGCAAACCGATTATACTTATACACAAGAACCGTTGAAAATTCGTGATTCTCGGCATCTGCAATCATCTGCATGAATTGGACACGCTGGTCTTCCTTTGTGCCGCTGATTGCTTCATCGACATAATTTCGGATAATCGTATAGCCATTTCTGGCTGCAAATTCTTTACAGGCATCCAATTGCAGATCAATACTGGCACCGTCATTCTGCATTTTTGAAGAGAAGCGGGCATAGACAACAGCGGTATTCGTGTTTTTTTCAGATTTACTCATTAATTCAGATCCTTTCTTATTAATTTTTCTTTCATAATTATAATATGTATATAAAAACCGTATTGTTACGGTAGCTGAGGAGCAAGGCATTATTCTATTTTAAAATCTTAAAAGATTGAAAGGGATCGGCCTACCGCTTCAGGCAGGCCAATCGTTTTATGAACATAATAAACGTTCAATAATTGCAATGATGGGTTCAAAATAGCTTTGAGACGGTACTTCCACAGTTTGGAGTGATTGAATGCGGATCAGCTGCACTGGTTCGAGGTTTTTAATCTCTTCACGGGAAACAATGACTTTGCTTTGGTTAATTAACATAGGTCAAGCACCTCGATCTCGTCATATGAATCATCGATTACCTGATAATCAAGAAGATAATCATGACCAGGGTGTCGTTTTTGAATGATCAGCGGATCACCGGCATTTTCAAAAAATTGGGTAAGCTGTTCCCAGAATTTACGCTTGCTGGTGCGAGGTTTATAATTTTGTATAGCCCACTGCTCATAGGCCTGATAGATGCTGCTTTTTAAAATTATTTTCTGTTCTGAAGGATCAGCTTTCTCATAAAACAGCCCAAAGAAATTTAAGATGGGATTGGCATTTTTAAAGAAATCACGTTTAGCATTTTCAATGGCTTCACAAGGTGTAAATTGATATTTATTGGCTTTAAGCCGTTCCAGCCCTTCTAAAGCCCATAAGAGAATACCATCAATTTCTCCAAGAAGCTTTTCTGTCAGGTTGATATCAGCTCCTTTGCCGACAAATTTGGCTGGAAAAGGTGTAATATGCAATCTTCGTTCAAAACCGTACTTTATATCGGTAATCAGTTCTGGCATATTGTTTGTCAGAAAAAGAAGTTTTATCGATGGTCTGACAGTTATTGCAGTCTGCCCTTTGCGATCAATGGTGACCTTGTCATTGGTGCATAGAAGTTTGAGTCGTTCAGTTCGAAATAAACCAGACACCTCTGATTCATTGGCAAGGTTAAGCTTTTTACCAAACATCGGTTCAAGACCAAAGCGAGAATTCAGATCATGAAGGGTGACTGATGAAATATTGTCAGTGCCAACCATCGCTTCAATGATATTTCCCAGTGTACTCTTACCGGAAGAACCATCGCTGACCCAGAAAAAAACTTTTTCGGCTTTCATCGAATTTGAAATGATGTATCCGACCTGTTCCTGAAGATTCAGCGACAGGGATTGATCGGATTGAGTAATTTCATCAATAAATTGAAGAAATCTAGGGTACTGAGCATATGGTTGGTAAGTAATGGGTAATACATAGGTTTTGTAAAATTTGGGGCTATGAGGGATCAACATTTTACTGCCCAAAAGAAAAATACCATTCTTAAGTGTCAGATACTCACCGGAATTCCAGGTATGAACGGTTGTTTTAATCTCACGCATCAGGGCTGTCAGCAAAGCTTGTTCTCTAGAACTGTCCCATAAATGGACGCCCTCATAGTAATTTAACAGATAATAAATAATTCGTGCCATCCTGATATATCCGGTTTTGTTTCTTAAAGCGCTGCAGATTTCATAATAGCCAGAGTTATTATAAATGGCAAAGTCAGTTTCAGAGCCCATGACGATATTGTGAAACATATTTTTTATAGCTTGAACACAGACAGTGATATTAAGGCCAGTGATGGTAATAGCTGTATTTTTTTTCTGTTCAAATATAAAGCCGATGCTTTCTGCCCATTCTAATACGGGCAAATCGTTGGGATTGATTTTTTTTAGATCGATAAACTGACTCAGTTCGAAGTCTTCTGAATCAGTGATCTCATCGATTAAATTAGCTTGATTAAGCTTTAGGTCGTTATTTGTTTCGTTTTCCATTTAAAGATCCTTTCATATTTCGGAATACAGGGAGAAGAGACAAGCTCTTCCCCGATAATTGTTGATCAATTCACTGGTTAAAAATCAGTTGCAATGAGGAAATTTGCCAGAACTGGGAAAGGTGGGAGTTCAATATCATCGCGTACAACATAATCAAGTGTAGCTATTCCAGAGCATTCATCATCAGACTCATTTATCATGGGCAGATCAAACAATTCACGTAAAAAGATGTCTGGGGATTTTATCGTTGGTGTTGAACAAGGAATGCTAACATATTCTTCCATAAAAAAGCAGTCATCATCATCATTTATATTTTTTAAAAAGAAGGTCACAGCTATGCAGTCAGTATCGTGGCTCTCATCTTGATAACGCAAAATTGCGTCTTTGTAATCTATTTTGAAGTAATAATTTCCAGGCTTAGCAAAAATTGGAGCTGCAGGCTCTGGTTCCCACTCCAGGGGATTTTCTGGATTATCAGGATTGATCCAGACTTTAAGACAGGGAGTGATTTTAGAATACAGCAGGTTTTTGGGAATATTCAACAGAGATTTTTCTCCGTTGGCCAGCATTAATGTGTTTTGATTAGTTTTTGATACAGTTTTCATATAAATTTCCTTTCAATTTATAATTTCATAAATCGGGAGGAGCGTGCCCCCCGATGGTTAACATATTAAGATAGTGCTTCGAACTGGCTGAGATGAGGCCATCTTGTGACGCCATCTGATCCGGTTGTATAAGTGATGATTGCGGTTCCTTCACGCCCAATCAGATCTTTTAAATCTGCACTTTTAAGACCGAAAGCGCTGAACAGATCCTGGCAAAATATTTTTAAACGACCGTTAATCTGTTCGCCAGGATTTAAGTAGAATGTCTCGGTAATCACTAAAAACTTTTCATCACCATAGTAGCCATTAAGACTCAAACGGATTGAAGTTTTCATTCCGTATTTGGTAGGCTGATTGTTGTTGATTTGGTAATCAACGAACTTAAATCGAAGCCGAGTTCTCTCTTGAGGCATTGCTGGTTCCAGATCGACGAAAAACCCATCTTTATCAGAATCAAACGGGGAGATGATTGTGCTAAAATCTGTATCTGTCAGAGGTGTTAATAGTGACGAACCTGAATTTGGGATCTGAGTTGAATTGTTTTCGATAGTATCATCACCATCCAGCCCCAGAAAATTTGAAACGTCCGTTTTGACTTCAGAAAGTGTGTTTCCTTTGTTATCTTTTTGTAGCATTTGATTTTTCCTCCAAAATTTTTAATTTGAATACTTAATTTCCGTATGAACTTCCACAGGCAGATCTTTGATCAGAAAGCTCATGCCTTCAATCATAGACTGCGTTAAAATTAATTGTCCGATTTCGACGTCTTTTTCTGGAACGACGATCTGGATCTCATCGTGAACTGTGTGGCTGATGTACCAGCCAGGTTTTAGATTCTTATAAAGAAGAATCAGTGCCAGTTTTAGGCCGGCTGCTGCTGAACCCTGAATTGGGTAATTGAGACGGCAGTTTAAAGATGGAAATGAAGTCCACGATAACCCCTTCAAACCATAAACTGGATCAGTTTTGAGTACGTTATTTTGCCAATTAATGATGCCATTGTATGTCGAAAAAAAATTGTCTCGATAGCATTTAGCATCCTTATATGTAATGTCAGAATTAACAGTGCTAAGGTTTTTTCTGAGTGATTCTGGGCTGATGCCGTAAATGATACTGAAATTGACTTCCTTTCCGATTTTTCGTTCGGCATCTGTGATCAGATTGATATCCTTTTTCAAGATAGCACTTGCAGTCTGACGGTGAATATCCACGGATTGGTTGAAAGCGCTTATCAGAGTTTTGTCCTGACTGAGCTGAGCCAATACACGCAAATCGATGTGGCTATAATCACCGATGATCCGTACAAATCCCTTTGGCGTTGTAAAATACCGTGACACACAAGAGGGAAAGGCTTGAAGCGCAGGTGATCGGCACTTCAAGCGTCCAGTTGCGGTATCCGTACTCCAGTGGCCATGCAGACAGTTTTGATCATCAAGCTTGTTGAGTAGGCTTAAGCCATACTGTTTTAGGAACTGGCGGTTCTTTTTGTACTGATAAAGTAGATTGTAAATGGTTGCTTCGCTGCGTACTTGTTTGAGGTAATCCATTGATAGGCTAATCGGCTTGTAGCCAGCTGAATAAAAATTCCAGATGATTTCTGTATCGTTGTCCAACGACTGGTTTCTATTTAGTTTTAGGCTGTTTGAAATCTCAAGTCGAAGGGATTCCTGTTCAGTGTTTAGTGGCATGAGGATATTATGTTGGTAGTTGAGCTGATCAAAGCTGACGCCCTTTTCTTCTAACATTGACAATACCGGTTGTAATGGCAATGTCTCTTTTGGTAAGTTGTTTTTCATTGTGTGTTGTTCCTTTCCTCAAGTGATGAACTCATTATAGATGAAAGGTTTAAATCAGTAAGCTCGTAAAAAATCAAAATTATGAGCTATTCTGAAGCAAAAAATCCAAGTCCAGAAGATAATGTGAATGTAAAGGGAAGAGCTGGCCTGTGAATAACCTATTCGTGTTTAGGTGATTCTTTAATGTAGGTTAATTATCAGGAGGATTATATAGGGGGCGGATATTAGAGCTCAGTTTGTAAACATAAACAAATAAACTCATTAAGAAGAGAAGTGGCGGCATTATTAGTAAGTGCCTCAAAAGATGACGTATAGCAAGTCTGATCCAAACCTGCTATACTGATGTCATCATTATTTGAGGCACTTTTTGTAGTTATGATTGAGTCTACACACCTCAGGCAATTCCTGAGACCATGGCAGGTATTTTTCGAGAACTTCCGGCTGGTGCAGATAGTCACTGTTAGGGATTTCGGTCAAAAGGTAATTTAAATATTCGTAAACATCAAGCTCATTAGCCCGGGCGGATTCCACCAGCGTGTAGAGAACCGCATTGGCCGTGGCACCTTTGGGTGAATCGGCAAAAAGCCAGGCGCGGCGACCTGTCGCAAAAGGCCTGATGCTGGCCTCACAGAGATTATTGGAGATGGGAAGACGTCCGTCTTCCAGGAAGGTTTCCAGATATTTCTTCTGGTTTCTGGAGTAGTTCAGAGCCGCTGTCAACTTTTCATTTGTTGTTGGAATGGCCGCAGTCTCGTTAACCCACGACCAAAAGGCATCAAGGATGGGGCGTGACCGCTCCTGACGCTGTTCTCTGATCTCCTCATAAGAAAGATCCTTTATTTCGTTCTCAACTTTAAAAAGCAGGTCGATGAACGCCCGGCCTTCGGCACCCTTTGAACCCGGAATTTCTTTCCCATTGCTGGTCAGGGGAATGCTGTCGATATAATAACGGCGACAGTGCGACCAGCATAAGTTGCGCCGGATATTTTCCACTTTTTCATAGGCAGAATAGGCATCCGTCGTTAAATAGCCCCGGAACCCGGAAAGCAACTGCCTGGCGATCTCCCTTTTACGACTGGGGGAGTAATGGAATAAAACGGCCTGGATATGCTCGCATGCCCCACTCCGGATTACCCACATATAGGAATCGCTGCTGGCTTTTTTACCATCTTCCCGATTGCACTGGATTCGTGTCTCATCCATATGCAGTACCTCACAGGAAAGCAGTTCGGCGTGAATACGTTCGTAAACCGGGGTCAGCCATTCTTCGCTGCAGCGGTTAGTCCAGTTGGCCATGTTTGACCGGGATAGAATCAGTCCCAACCGGTACCAGTCTTTTTCCTGACGGGCAAAAGGCATCCCCATGGCAAACTTCTGATACATGACCTGGGCCACCAATGATGGTGTGGCAATGGAATGTGAGAGTACCGGCACTGGGATGGCGGCTTTCTGAAAATGATCCTTCGGGTTCTCACTGCCTTCTTTTCCGCACTGGGTGCATTTGGCAATCTGCTGCACAATCTGCTTCACCTTCAGCTTGGCCGGTTCATAGGTCACTTCGGTTCGGACAATTCGCTTGCCGATGATCATCAGATCCTCACCACATTTGGAGCAGACCTCATCGTCCGGAATAATATACTCTTCGATCTCTTTTGGAAGACCGGCCAGCATTTCCTGTCGAACTCCGGGTTGGCGGGCTTTCCGGGTATGACTGGGGACGGTTATTTTTTGCTGTTCACCAAACAGTTCTTTGGCAAGTTCCTGCGCTGTTTCAAACAGGGATAGCTGGCCATCCAGGCTTTTTGTTGTTTCGGTGGAGGGGCCAAACAGCTTTTTTCTGGCCTGCAGAAGTGCCTGCACCATGTTTTCAATCCGGATATTCTGTTTGGCAATGATTTCGTCTTTGGCGGCCAGTTCTTCTTTCTGTTTTTCCACCAGCGCCCGGAGTAGTAGCAGTTCTTCTTGTCCCGTCATCCGTATCCATTCCTTTGCTTTTTATTGGTATTATTATACCATTTTCAGCGTCGGAATGCTACAATTATCGGCAATAAAATAACTTGAAAACGCCTTTATAAAGCCATTTTCTAAATTTATTTGCGCTTTTTTGAAGCGGTTAAAAGCAACTGTTTTCAAGCGTCATCGACACCGGCTGAAGGGCTTTTTTCTGCTCGATTTCAAGCCCCTGAAGCAACCACTGAACCTGCTGGCCGCTTATTTCTCTGACTTCCGATGGGGTTCTGGGCCACTGAAATTTCATGCCATTCAGCAGCTTCTTGCTGGCCAGAATGAAGCCGTTTCCGTCGTAACGTAAAACTTTAAGGGCATTTCTTTTCCGGTTGCAGAAGATAAAGGCACATTTGTCAGCGAATGGATCTAGCTTGAACTCCGTATTAACAACGACGGCCAGGCCATCCATCTGTTTTCTGAAGTCAGTGGCTCCACACGCGATATAAATATGGGTGGTGTCTTTGATAAACCGATCCATCATGACTGCGAAAGCTGCCTGATAAACTGTGTTGCCAGAGAGATATCATAGGGATCCGACAGAACCAGCTCAAAACCCCGCCATCGGATAATCAGTCCCACCTTCGTTGTTCTCTCATCAGAAACCGACGGCATCTCCAGTTTTGCAAACAGTGGCGCTGTAGTGTCTTTCTCCATCGGCTCCATTTTCGCCTTTCGGATCCGCTGCTTCCAATAATAGTAGGTATATTTGTTAAGCTGCTTTGAGGTACACCAGGCGTCGACGGTCATTCCACTGTTTGCCTGTTCTTCAAAACGCGCTTCCCAAAGCTGTCTTTTTGATTCGTCCATTGTATTCTTAACCTCCCGAACGTACTTTAGGTTAGTCTACAATAATTCGAATTGTTTTGCACTACGCCATCTTATGAATCGCTTACGCATTATTAATGGGATGACGGTTGTTGAAAAATGTGGTGTTGGGGGTGTAAACAACTAAAGAAGGATGAAATATGAAACGTTGTGTATAAGACGGGTACAGTTTTTGGAAAAATGTTGATTATTATGATATGAAAAAAAACCGATTACAGAAAATTAAAGTAATCGGTTTAAAAATGTTGTATTTAGGATTGTTGATTCATACCAAAATGAGCCAATAAATTTTTAAATTCTTTTTCAGTTAACGGAGCTAGCATATTTGAATTATGACCATTAGTTTGATTTTCCTGAAGTAAATCAGCATATACCATTTTAATGATTTCAAAAGCATTAGGTGGTAATTCTAAATCTGATATATAGGAGTCAATAATTTCTAAATATTTTTCGCAAAATAATGCGAAATCATCAGTTATATTCGCAATATCTTCAAGGATCGTTTGATAGTATTTAAAAATCAGTTGGGAAGGAAGTTCAGACTTGCTTAAAACATACGAATGAATTTTTATTTTTAGTAGGACAGATAGAATTGCTTTATCTGGGAGTTGAAGTTGGGCACCAATCTCTACAAGATCGTCATTCTCGAAGACACTGTGTTCTACATCTTCAGATAAATCGGTTTCAAAATCTAAAGTAGGCATCATTGAGGAAAACATCTCAATTCTTTTTATCTTTTCGGCCGCTTTCTTCTCGATTTCTTGTCGTTTTAGTTTATTAACAACCAAGTCTTGGTATGTTTCGTTTTCCGATGAAAACATAGAAAGAGCATCTAAGACATTCTTCTTAGTAAGACGATCGACAATTGAATTGAATTTTTCAGAAACATCTTCAATAAAGTTTGCCTTTATCAAGGAAATATCATATTTGAACTTAAGCGTAGAAGTGTAATTACTGCTTATAAAGTCAATATTGTCTTTAATGTTATACAATTGCTCCAGATGTTTTATATTTTGTGAATCGATTAATCCGAAAAATTCTTCATTGGGCGAGAATATCATATCAGAGTATTCTATACCAAATGACTTTGAATAAAGGGCGACAGATAAGACTTTGGTTAAAATCTCATGAAAATTATAAAGATCTGAATCTTTTATTTGGTCAAGTTTACCATTTGTTACAAGTTCAAAAAAAGATTCGCTTGTATTTCGGGTTGACCCAGAGATTTGTTTGTCATGAACCATTTTAATAAAATAAGTTCCTGTAACTAAAGCATAGATAAATGGAAATTGATAATTTGCTCTTTCTTTTTCTTGAAAGTCAAATAAATCAATGCCTATCTGCTCAGTAAGCTTTTTTATTGATCGTTTATAATGGGGTAGGCTAATAAATTCAACAAATTCTGTGGATTCGGGATATAAAACTGTATAAAGTGAATTCAACTCGTCATAAAAATTATCAATGGTCAAGGGCCGATTTAATATCGAGTTAAGTTGAGTTTCGTAAGTTGCTGGCATAAGTTCTTCCTTTGTATTAATTTATTTTTGCGTTAAGGAGTTCGATTAATATGATTATACACAAAAATTTAAGTTGATAGCAAGAAACAAATTGGTTAGTGTAAAATGGTTTGTGGGATAAGTGGGGCTGAAAAATCCGATTGAAAAATTAAAAAATTCCTGCTAATATCATAGGAGCAGGAATAGAATTTTTTGGAGTCGATGCTGAGCACTACGTACCTTCTCCGCCACCATGAACTACGCATCAAATATGATGATAGAACCTGTTACGATTGTAGCAGGTTTTTTTTAGAGTACAATTATTTTTTGGGGGGAATATGTTACCAGAATTAAATAAAATGGTGAGTTACAGAATCTGAATTTGGAAACATCCTCAGGAAATGAAAAAACTAATTCGGAAAAGGTAAGTTTAAGTTATCTAGGATTTACCTTTAATGGTTCAGAAATAACAATTAGAGATAAAACAATAAGCAAATATTACTATCGTTTATACAGAAAAACAAAAGCTACAGTCAGACAAATTAAGAACGGGAAAAGAGTTAGTTGTAAAAAAATATATTTGAAATATTCGAGGAAGGGCGCTTATGTAAAAGAAGGGACACATAGGTAATTTTATTACCTATGTTGATAGAGCGAAAAAAGAATTCGGTCAAAATGAACCGATTGATCGTGGGACGAAAAGACATATGAATAAAATAAAAAAACACCTAAACATATAGTATTCGAGATTATAGCTACGCTGATAGTTTATTTTAGAACATAAAAACTCATTATTTTTTCATTTTATCGTATGCTAAAGAAGGTCTTGTTCGGTTCGATAATAAGGTGATCCAAAAGTTCAATGCCAAGAATTTGTCTGTGAAACTTAAGCGGGATTAGACAGGCGACATTAATTGTTTAAGGAGCTCCGAAAGAAAAAAACTGAGGGCGGTTGTGAGTTTCCAAGCGGAAAGTTGAATTTATAGAATATCCAGATAAGTGTTTAAAGCGAAAGATGTTTGAGAAATTTGCGATTGAATACTCAAATAAACGTTTTATATAAGATGTGGAGGAAGTGCGGATGTACAAAATAATTGATGAAAATGGCGTTTTATTTAGCGAATATCAATATGCATATGAAGCAGAATACGAAAAAATGGTAGTTGTCAATTCAGAATTAATTTTTGGGTCACAGGGCATATATTTTGATATAAAAAAGAAAATTGGAAAGTCAAAGGAAGGCGCTGCTATTCCAGATGGTTATTATCTGGACTTGAAATTTCACGATGAACCGGTTTTGTATTTTGTTGAAATAGAACTGAGTGACCATGATGTCTATGGTCATATAGGTGAGCAGGTATTGCGCTTTGCTATTTCTTCTGAAATGAGCAAGCATAAGATTAAAACCATTTTGATTGACGATATAGATAAAGATCCTGCTAAGAGTAAAAAGATAGAAGACTTTTTGAAGGTGTCCTCAAAGTTCAGCAACATTAATGAATTGCTGGATAGACTGATATTTGATAAAGATGTCGCTGTAATTATCGTCATTAATGAAACAAGTGAGCAGCTGACAAGAGTTCTGTCAAAAATTAAAATTTCAGCAGATATAATTGAGGCTCAAAGCTTTATTGCTAACGGGAAAATGTTACATCGGTTTACTCCGTTCCAAGAAGATGTATTGGAGGCTGTACTTCCATCTACGGATTTGGATGAATTGGATACTATAGTGGTTCCGGCAAAAGAAGATGGATTTAAAGAAGTCTTCATTGCTGAAAAATGCTGGTATCAAATCAGGATTTCAGCGGCTATGCTGGACAAAATCAAATATATTGCAGTCTATCAGGTCGCCCCGATATCGGCAATAACCTATGTTGCTGAGGTTGAACGGATAGAAAAATATAAGGATACGGATAAATATATACTATACTTTAAAGACGATGCAAAACAAATAAAAAAGGTACCTCTATCTGGAGCAACAAAAGGGAAAGCTCCTCAGGCGCCTAGATATACATCATATGCAAAGTTGATCGAAGCAAGTACCCTAGACGATTTATGGAAATAAATTAGTAAAAAAATCAAAGCCTTGACTTTGATTGAATTTCAAAGCCAGTATGTTGGTTTAACCCAACTATCGGTTTCAGTTTGAAACTAGTTATAGTACAGTGCTTGCAAAGTGATTAGGCACTGCCGATTGAATTCCTAGATAGAGTTGGTTCTATATATGAGTGGCCCCCCCAATAGATATTTGAAATGCTCCCAGGGTCGTTTCAGGTTCAGGTTATGAAAGCCGATACGATCAAAAAATAATAGCCCAAATCTCGATTATAAGAGATTTGGGCTTATTTATAATCAGAAGAAGAATTTTTATGCCAACACCAAATAATTATAGAAATATTTCATTTCAAGATATCTCCTCTCAAAACCTTTGATTTAAAGGGGTTTCGAAATTCCTCGTTACGTGTTCTCGGGAATTCTGTTTTTGCTTCTCCCGTTCATTAACTTCTTTCGTAAGCGCTTAACAACAGTTACCAAACCAACGGCAACAATCGATATCTTACCTTTTTGCAATACGCATCATATCCCTTTAGCTCATCTTTTAGCAAAGCTTCTTCTTTTTGGATGCGAAGCACTAACATTGGTACAATTAAAAGCATCGGTACAATCGCAACGTAAGAGCCCAAAGCCAACGGAAGAAATAGGGATATTACAATCATTCCCGTATACATCGGATGTCGCACCAGTGCATACGGCCCTGATTCTATCACTTTCTGTTCTCTTTCCACCCGGATAACTGCGGACGCAAACATATTTTCCCGAAAGACAATAAATATAAAAAGATATCCCAAAAGTGCCAAGACAGCTGATGTAAGGATAAGCCATAGTGGCACTACTGACCAGTGAAAACGATAATCAAGTCCTGGTAAAATAAATCCGAGATAGAATAATTTAAATATAGCTGGCGATTGATTGGTTTTATCTTTTTTTTGAACCGTTGATCTTCGCTCTAGAAATTCAGGTGCTTTTTTTGAAAAATAAAGAGTGATTCCAAGTGTAATCAGAGTGAAACCACCCCATACCATCCAAGCCTCCCAAAAATGCAGACTTCCTGCTGGCAGAAAAAAGATTACCCACAATAATATAGTCAGTATTAATGGAACTAGAATCTTTTTTTCTTTCATAAATAATCCTCCGTTCCTTTATAATTTAAATATTTTTGAATAAGTGCCTTGTGACGCATTTGTGCTGGTGATAGCACTTGCTTTGCCATATCATCCATCAGTTGTTCTTTGGACTCACCCAATCCAATCTGACCATAAAGCATTTCTTTCAGTTCTGGCACGGCCTTAATAAATTCGCTTCCTTCTCTGGCAAGACGCTCCACTTCTGGATCATTCTCTGCCATTGTACGTAAAGCAGCTAAACGTTCCCCAAATGCCACCGCTCTCTGATAGTCATTGGGATGTTCTTTGAAATATTGCGCAATACCGTGTAAATTCTCCTTAAACTGGTCGCCCCACTGAAAATCCTCTATGATCCCAAAGGCTTTATGATGCTGTTGAATTGCTTCTGGACTTTCCCTAATTTTATAAGCCTCTTGTATGGGCTCAAGTATCTTAGTTATCTCTTGGAAAGTATCAGAGTGAAAAGTGGCCTGCTCTATTGGAATAAGTGTGTCTTTTAGCAACTCATCCACCTTCAATAACTGCATTTCAATTCTTACCTTTTCTCTTATTAGCTCCTGTTTCCAAGAAGAAAGAAATTCTCCTAGATTATGCGGTTCTCCTGCATCACCCAAAATTTCTTTGATTTTTGTCAAATCCAAACCAAACCCCTTTAAATGCTGAATCATACTCATCCTTGCCATCTCTTCTGCCCCATAGATACGATACCCATTTGTTGATCGCCTTGGTGTTTGTAACAGTCCGATTTTATGATAATACAAAATGGTCTTACTTGTACATCTTGTCAGTTTTGCAAATTCTCCAATTGTTATATCGCTCATCACACTCGTCCTCCTTAAAAACATTATAAACCTCACTCTTAGGGTGAGGTCAAGAAAAATATGATATATTCATTAAGCACATTAATAAGGTAAATGCTCGGTCTGGCAAGTTGGTTTGATTGAATGTGAATACGGTTATTCATAGGTCATGTCAGTTGATATCGGAAGGAATGCCAAGAATACAAGGTATAGGTATCCTAGCATTATGGTATTTTTACGGATTAAATTATAGATGTAGCAGATGCGTGTTAAGAGATTTAGTTGTATAAAAACGACTAATTTTGAAGCGGTTTTTGATTTTGAGTATGACCTTCTCCGCCACCATGAACTACGCATCAAAATTGATGTTAGATAGAATCTGTTACGATTGTAGCAGGTTTTTTATTTGGAAAAAAGAAATGCTATTCTTACTTTTGGCGATTATCTGGTATTTTGTTTGATGTGACGATATAATTAAAAATAAAACAGTACGAGGTATTATTTATGAAAAAGAAATTGGCAGTGCTTCTGGTGTTATGTATGGTTGTCACACTCGCGGCTTGCAGTACTCAAATCAAAGAAAAGTCAGCGAATGAAAAAAGTGGTATTTATGTTGGTTACACAACCGATGCCGATCAATTCATTGATGTCCCGAATCTCCGCCAATATGGCGATTATACCTGCGGTACCACCTGTGTGCAGATGCTGATGAATTATCTATATCCACAGATTGGGGATAAGAATCTGTCAACCTACGAACATGATCTGGGAACCACGCCTGAGAATGGTACGACGCCTCAGCAGATTTACAATTATTTTAAATCCCAAGGGGTTAATGTTGAGAAAAAAGAAAATATTTCAATTGAAGAACTGGTTTCATTGATTGATGCTGGCGATCCGGTGATGATGTGTATTCAAGCCTGGAGTGATAAATATAACACAACCGATCCCAATGCATCAGACCACGCCTATCTTTCCGATGGTCACTGGGTGATTTGTGTGGGCTATCAAAAGACAAATGATGGATATCAATTCTATTTTAATGATCCAGCCTGCGTTGGTTATTGCCTGATGTCTCAGAGTGATCTCGAAAACCGTTGGATTGACATGGATGAATCAGGTACGATCTACACGCGCTTTGGCTTAGTCATAAAGGGTGCATCTGAATTTAATAATAGTGGGGTGTTCTATCTCAATTAAAGGTATTCTGTCAATAAGCTAATTTTTAGGATTATTCTGATAGTTGTCATGCAGTATTGTTTATCCAGTCATGTTTGGTGTCATTGATCAACTGCTTTTTGAAGGTGATGTATATTGCGAGCTGTTTAAAATCGATGGAAATGGCTATATGAGTTATGACAGAAAATGGAGGTAGAAAGCATATTATATGGAATTAACCCAAATTAAGTGATCCCCACATCCCAGACACTGCGCCGATAGAAAGTAGGTTTTATCAAAAAAGACAGAGATAAGGACGTGAAGATGAAAAAGAAACTTATTAAAACAGCAGTTTTATTTATCAGTATCGTAACATTTATTGCACTTTTCGCAATGGTGTTCGGGAGTGCGAATCTTGTCATTGCAATTAGTACCGTCTTTGCAATACTGATATACTTGTCGAAAAATATGACTGCGAATCCGATAAAAAATCTTATAAGATTGGTAACATTTAATGTTGTCATGGGCATTGTTGCATATATTTCTTCGATTAATATTTTTTTGGCCATTCCGATTGATTTTTTAACTCTGTTCATGATTGCAAGCGCACTAAGCTACACCATTAGTTCACCAATGTCTACCCCGTTTAGTTTACAGTATGTGTTTTTAATTTCATTTCCAGTTAGTTTGGAAGAAATGCCACTGCGACTGGCTGCTTTAGCAGCGAGCGCTGTTTGCATCATGTTTGTGCAATTAGTGGTAAACAAGGACAGTGTTAAAAAACAAAGCAAAATTATAATTCCAGAAATTTGCAGTGGTCTCGAAAATAAGATCAGCAATGTCAAAAATAATCTGAATGATGAATTGGTTGATTGTAAAATAAAAGCATATATCAGTCGTCTGAAACAAGTGATTTATGAATCGAGAAAGGACAACTATTATTTTAATAATGAAAGTGAAATCAAATTTAATGTTCTGATTGCTTTGGAAAATATAAATGACCTGTTAAGTCGCCTTAAAAAAGACAGCGAAGCGGACGCTTTCCTTGATGAGGCAGTGGCTTTAATAAATAGTTTTAAACGATCTGTAAAAGATTGCGATGTCAATCAAACAAATCATTTAGATCCGTTGTTTGATGCCTTTTTTCAAAAATATAATCTCGATAATACAAAAGATCTAGTGATGATGAAATTGGTTTATCAGTTGCAGTGCTTAAGCGATTATTTAAATAAAATGAAGAAGTCGGATCAAATTAATAAAAAAGAGATTACAAAAAATGAACAACGAACAAATAATTTTAAGTCAACAAAAAAATTTAAGGTAAAACTTTCGATCGATCCATTAAGTCGGTCATATGCGTTTCGATTGGCCTTTGCAATTTCTGTATTTGCATTTATCGTAAACTATTTTAACCTTCAACATGGCAATTGGATTCTGTTCACAATTTCTTCACTAACCTATCCATTCTATGAAATCTCAAGGCAAAGAACGGGAAAACGAATTTTCGGTACAATAATTGGCGGAATTATTGTTATTATACTCTTTTCGTTTTTACAACTAAGAGATGCAGGAATAATCGTGATGGTAATCACCTTATTTTTGACAATTTTCTTTATGGATAATTACACCTATTCAATGATTTTTTCAACAATAACGGCAATCAGTTCGTTTGTGTTAGTGGAGAATTCAACGAATCTGAGCCTTGACAGAATTATCTATGTTATTATTGGGGGCGCGTGTGCCGTGTTATTGAGTAAACTCGTTTTACCCTATCAAGAATCTGACGCAGAAAAAGATTTGAAGAAAATGTATGATGAGATTATTGTTGGCTTTTTCAATGATATTGGAAGTGCGCAGAATTATACGGATGATTTTAAACATAAGATAATGAATTTTATGCTTTTTACCGGCATGATTGAGGATAAATTATCGGCGTTGATAAAAGTTTCAAATGCGGAAATGATCACGTCTTTTATTGGCGTCAGACATGCATTGATCCTTAATATCTATAACGAATACCGCTGGTTGCTGGCAAATAAAAACTGCATCAAAGATTATAAAAATATCTGCCAGGATATCAGCAAAAATGACAAGTATCGAAATACCGAAAATGATGAACAGTTAATTGGAGAAATAATTAGTCAATATTCATTAAAAAATAAAGTCGTCGTTTGGGAAAGTATCGAAATAATAAGATCAATGAATCAATTGGATCTGTTTAAACGGTCGAGTGGGAATTAGCGCATGTAAAATTTTAAATGGTCTTTGACAAGGTCATTATAATTTTTTTCTGAGAACCGGCAGAAAAAACGACTTTGCAAATGCTATGTTCCAGCGGCGATTATGGGTATATAAAAAACAATCGTTATAGACCGCATCAAAAGGAGGAAAGAATGTTAGTATCAAGAAAATGTCAGGAAGAACAACTGCAAAATGTTTACGCGACCCCGGTGATGGGCTCGGTGGCCAGTGATGAACCGATTCCCCAGTATACGCTGCCGGAAAATCCATTGGCGCCGGAAATCGCCTATCGCTTGATTAAAGATGACCTGATCGATGAAGGTAACGCCCGCCAGAATCTGGCAACATTTTGTCAGTCCTATATGGAACCGGAAGCGGTGAAACTAATGGCGGAGACGCTGGAAAAGAACGCTATCGACAAATCGGAATACCCCCAAACCGCCGATCTGGAGAATCGTTGTGTTAATATTATTGCCGATCTGTGGCATGCTGCCGATCAGGATGATTTTATCGGAACCTCAACGGTGGGTTCATCGGAGGCTTGTATGCTTGGTGGGATGGCCCTGAAGTTTGCCTGGCGCAAGCGGGCCGCAGAAAAAGGGCTGGATATTCAGGCTCGGAAGCCGAATTTGGTTATATCTTCAGGTTACCAGGTTTGCTGGGAAAAATTTTGTGTCTATTGGGATATTGAAATGCGCCTGGTGCCCCTGGATAAAAATCACATGAGCCTTAATCTGGGCCGGGTGTTAGAATTCGTCGATGATTATACCATTGGTGTTGTCGCTATAATGGGGATTACCTATACCGGTAAATATGATGATGTGGAAGGTCTGAATAACCTTCTGGAGGAATATAACAACAGCCATGATCTTCCGGTCTATATCCATGTCGACGGGGCATCGGGAGGAATGTTTGCGCCATTTATCTATCCCGATTTAAAGTGGGATTTTAGACTCAAAAACGTTGTTTCCATTAATACCTCGGGGCATAAATATGGCCTGGTTTATCCTGGGGTCGGTTGGATTCTGTGGAAGGATAAACAATATTTGCCGACCGAGCTGATTTTTAACGTCAGCTATCTGGGAGGGAGCATGCCGACCATGGCCATTAATTTTTCCCGTTCGGCCAGTCAGATCATTGGCCAGTATTATAATTTCCTGCGCTATGGGCGACAGGGGTATATAAGCATTCATCAGCGAACTCAGAATGTAGCGGTTTATATCGCTACCGAAATTGAGAAAACGGGTCTTTTTGAAATTTACAACGATGGAAAAAATATCCCGATTGTTTGCTGGACGCTCAAGGCAAAAGTAAATAAACCATGGAGTTTGTATGACTTGGCAGATCGGGTGAGAATGAACGGGTGGCAGGTTCCGGCCTACCCATTGCCGGAAAATATGGCGGATTGCATCATTCAACGGGTGGTTGTAAGGCAGGACTTCAATATGCAAATTGCAACCCAATTTATCAATGATTTTAATCGGGCGATCAAAGAACTGGATGCGGCGAAGCTACTCGTTCATGGCGAGGATACCGGAAATAAAGGACCATCCGGTTTTATTCATTAAATTAACAAGACCCAGCTGTTTTGTCGGCTGGGTCTTGTTGTTTGTTATTGATTCAGAGTGACAACCTGGTTGCGACCATTGGATTTAGCCTGATAGAGCGCCTCGTCAGCCATTTTAACAAGGTCTTCATGACGGGAATGATGATCGGGTAGCAGGGTGGCAACCCCAATACTGACGGTAATACAATTTTTAACCACCGATCCCTCATGGGGAATGGACAGAGCTTCGACTTTTTTTAGCAGGCGATGGGCATTACTCAGAGCTTCTTCTTTGTCGGTTTCGGCAAGGAGAACGATAAATTCTTCACCTCCATAACGAACCACCATATCGGTGGGGCGGGACAAAGCGGTTCGCAGGGTATTCCCGATTTTAATCAGGGTGGCATCTCCAGCCACGTGGCCATACAAATCGTTATAGTTTTTAAAATAATCGACATCAATAAAAAGCAGCGAGATCGGACGGTGCTGTCTTAAACAGCGGTTCCATTCCATGACAATGGTCTCATCATATTTTCGGCGGTTCCACAGTTCGGTCAGCGGATCCCGGAGGGAAAGACGCTGCAGCTCATGGTTGATCAATTCCAGTTCATAATTCTGTTGTTCGATCCGGTCGTTGGAGGCGGTCAGCTCCCGGGTACGCTGGGCCACCAGTTCATCGAGATGATCGTTCATCTCGGCCAGCTGTTCACTCATAATGGTGCGTTGCTCCAGCGAATCGGTAAAGGTTTTGGCCAGTAACAGCGAATAGAGGATGGCAAAGATCAGCTGGCCGGTGGACGAGTTGGCATCGCCCTGAAAGATTGTTTGAAGGAACGATAGCCAATTGTCGCTGATCCAGGGACTAAGGGTAATGATATCCATCAGACAGGTCACAATCAGAAACAGACCACCGAGTATGATCAGACCACTGTTTTTTTCACGATGAAGTGCAATTTTAATCAGCATCGCAAAAAGATAGACAATCATCAAAACTGTCCACATCTGATAAAGAGGATTGATAATGGCGGCGATCCAGGTTGGGGTAAAAAGAACGATGAGGGTATAGATACCAGCAATAATCTGAGTGGTTCGGACGATGAGTTGATTGAAATACTGTGGTAAAATCGATCGAAAAAACATCAGAATCAATGGAACCCCTAAATAGAATGACAGGGTCTGCACTTTATAAATAATCTCAAAATTCAGATCTTGAAAGAACGAAAATAAGAAGGCTTCGCCGATAAACAATGTTCGGATAGCCACCAGTGTGCAAAACAGCCCAAAATACAGTGGCGCCCGGTCTTTTCGTCTAAAACAGAATAAGGCCAGGTGATACACTCCCATCATCATCAGGGCGCCAAAAAGGAATAATTCATAGGTCAGGCCGAAGTAACGAATATTGAGAAGCTGGCTTTCTCCGCCTAGTAGGATACTATTAAGCAGACCACCACTGGGGCGGTAAAAATTGGATGCCTGCAGGACGATTTCGTTTTCCCCGGATAGGGCATGAAAAGCGACGACCTGGGGCAGATACTTAGGGATCATGGCCTCCCGTGTTGTTGCGACGGTGCCGGCAGTGGCGATCAGCTCGCCATTGACAAAAAGTTTGTATGCGGTGCGCACTTTAGGAATTTTCAACGCCAGAATTTGATCTTCAGAGGCGACAAAGGTTAGCCGATAGGTCGCATAGCCAGCTCCGGGAATCGTTTTGTTGTTGATGTCATACTTATTCCATGAGGACGGAAAGGGGACATAAGCGCTGAGCGTACCCTGATCGATATTGGCTGGTTCCAGTAGCTGGTTCCAGTAAAAAGCCCAATCACCATCAAGCGGAATGATTTCATTTTGTAACTTAAGCTGGCTTAAATCAAGATGGCCAAACTCAGCTTTTTTATCGATTGTCGCTTCTTGAACAGAGCAACCTCCCAGGAAAAAAAGCATGATAAGAATAAGGGTCAATGAGATACTGCGTTTATTCATGGCAGGACTCCTTTCGGTCGAGAAAAGCGGTAATTAAAATAATGGGCTATGCATTGGAGTACTTGAATTTACGGTGAAGTATTTTAATAGTGGTGTATGCTGCCGTTTTATAATAAAAAACATTACAAACGGATTTGAAGTGGATTGTTTCATTATACATTGACAGGTTCAATCCCGTCAATTCAGATTTAGGATACAATCGTTTAAATCTCATGCCCCAGAACGGTCAGAAAGTATGATCGAATCCAAGCTGATGATGCGGCCAATTCAATTGACAAAATAGCCCATTAATGCTATTGTGGTTAAAGTTAACAATGGCTAATAAAGGGGTTTAAATGAGGAGAAAAAGAGTAAAAAAAATAGACTGTCTTGTCGTATTATGTACCATATTGTTGTTGGTAGTGCTAGCTGGGCCGGTTTACGGTTCGGGGACAATCAGGGCGGTATATGATGAAACAGCTACGAGTCTATCAGTCACCTTTGACAACAACTATGCATCAGGATGGATGATTGACATTTGTCGGGATGAACCTGGGGATGATCCGGTCGGGCCTTTTAAAGCTTCAGTGGCGCAACTGTATGTGGAGCGCACCTCCGGTCTGCAGTCAGGAACACAGATTATTGATCTGTCCGCCGTACTGGCAACGGTTCCGGCTGGGGAGAACATTCAAATTTATGTATCGGCCTATACGCCGGAAGAAGATACCACCATCGAAGATGGCGATGCCGGCTATCAGGGAAATGCCTGTGTGGCGGTGAAGGGGACAGCGCTTCAGCCTACCGCTGTGGTGACGCCGGAGACTGACCCGGCTACGGTAGCGGCGATGAGTAATGGCATCCCGGTTCTATCGATTACCATGTCAGATATGGATAGCAACAAAAACAATCTGGAGTACCTTCATGCCGATAAAGAAAATAAAATCAGTGCTATGGTAAGTCTTGACGACAGTGCCGATCCTAACAACAATTTCAGTGGGGAATCAGCGGTTATCAAAGGCCGGGGAAATTTCACCTGGAGTCTTGATAAGCGACCGTATCAGATTAAATTTGATGGCAAAAAAGGGCTTCTTGGCATGGCTCCGGCTAAAACCTGGGTCTTGCTGGCTAATCACACCGATCGGTCCTTTGCCAGAAATCGGCTGATTTTTGATCTGGCCAATGACATGGGTCTGGACTATGCCTCAGAATCCCGATTTGTGGATCTTTATATCAACGGTGAATATCTGGGTAATTATCTGATTTGTGAAAAGGTTGAGGTGGGCAGTAATCGGGTTGAGCTTAAAAATCCCGATGGGCTACTGTTGGAAATGGATAACCATTATGGGACGGCAGAACCTTATTATTTTACGACCACAAAAAGCGGCACCATCTTTACCTTAAAGGATTCTGTTGATGCGGCGGACAGCCCGGAGGTGCAACAGGCATTTGTGAATGTCCAGGCACAGATCAATGAGTTGGAAACCTTGTTATATGCGGATGACCCTGACTGGGTGGCCATCAGTGAAATAATCGAGGTGGACTCATTTGTTAAGCGCTATTTTATCGATGAGTTTGCCAAAAATATTGAGATTGGGATGTCCAGTATTTATTTTTACAAGGATGGCGACGGCGACAAGTTGCATGCCGGTCCGGTCTGGGACTACGATCTGTCATTGGGGAATATTGCCAAAGGCACAGTCACGGAAGACTATGCCAAAAATATTACGCTGCGGGTTGAAGAGGGAATTGTTCGCAATGACTGGTATGCTCAGCTGTGTCGCAATGAAGAATTTGTGGCAAGAGCGTATCAACTCTATACCACGGATATAAAAAAAGCAATCGAAAATACCGATGATAATCTCAATGCAGTGGCGAAACTGATTGCGGGATCAGCCGAAAATAATTTTGGCAGGTGGCCGGTGTTGGGGGTTCCGACCCTGGAAACCACCAACAGTCGGATCATCGAGAATTCTTTTGCCGGGGAAATTTCCTATTTGCGAAACTGGATTGTTGATCGCAGTAATTATCTGGCCGGGGCCTATGGGGCAGAAATGCCGATGCTCATTTACTTGAGCCATGTGCAAAATCAGGGCTGGGTGCCGGCTGTTACCTCGGGGATGCAAGCCGGAACCACCGGCCAGGCACTCTGTCTGGAAGCATTGGAACTAGCCATTAATAGCGATGAAAGTGCTGGCTCTCTGGAATGCAGCACTCATGTTCAGAATATCGGTTGGCAGGATTATGTCACGACTGGGACAGTGGCTGGCACGACCGGTCAGGCCTTGGGCCTGGAAGCCGTAAAAATAAGGCTAACCGGCGAATTGGCCGAAAGATATGATGTCTATTATCGGATTCATTCACAAAACTATGGCTGGCTGGGCTGGGCCAAAAATGATGAGATTGCCGGAACAGTGGGAATGAATCTTCGGGCCGAAGCGATTCAGGTCAAACTTGTTACCAAGGGAACCTTTATTAAGAACACATCCAACCGCTATTTTGAATCATCCACTGCGCCAGAGGTATAATGTTTATGGCTGCCAGTTACACCGAAAAGTTAAGAGGTAAATAATGACAAGAGAATATATCGAAACGAAAATCACTGAATATCCGATATTTGAATATGCGTTTTTTGATCCATCAGAAATTAATTTTTATGAGGCAGTACGAACCATTTGTAAGCTGGAATGTCCGCAATACGGAAACTCCTGGTCCTGCCCGCCAGCGGTCGGAACCCTGGAAGAATGCAAAGCCCGGT
>JABNAD010000032.1_pt1 | contig 153547 bp, 114 predicted proteins | sample 7240381 | NCBI WGS metagenome assembly JABNAD01 (sample SAMN11332834, study PRJNA596920) | anaerobic digester metagenome | biome: digested sludge; isolation source: digested sewage sludge-derived enrichment culture grown on H2/CO2 | place: Germany: Goettingen | reverse complement strand
TTCGACCCCTTGAACCCCATTCAAGTGCGCTCCCAGGCTGCGCTACATCCCGACGTGAAAGGTGTATCTACGCGGAACCGTCTGGCCTGTCAACTTATATAATCATTACAGGATTTTTCCTTTGAGCGCGGCTCTAAGCGCCGCAAATCCACGGCACACCGCTATAATCTCCCAACTATATCTCCCAATGCGGGCCGCCTTGCTCAAACCTCTTTCCATCCATCCGCTTGCGGGCGAAGGAATCTACCGAGTAAGTCACTGGCTATTTTGACTTGCATTGTCCCTCACGCTGCGCAATCTTATAAAAGCCATCACTCCAACAGGATTACCTGACATGGATATTATTTTGCGCCGCGTATACACACACGATGTCGAACCAGCAGGAATACGGGTTCTTGTGGACAGGCTGTGGCCCCGGGGGATTTCCAAAAGCGCAGCCCTGTGGGATGTGTGGCTTAAAGATATCGCCCCATCAGACAACCTGCGCAAGTGGTTCGCCCACGATGAAGCCAAATGGCCAGAATTCAAGAAGCGCTATTTCGCCGAGCTTGATGCCGCCCCGGCTGCTGTTGCGCAACTGCAAACCATCCTTCGCCAGAATCAGACCGTGATACTGCTTTACGCTGCAAAAGATACAGAGATGAACAATGCCGCGGCGCTGAGAGGTTATATTGAGGAGAAGGCAAGAGAGAATTAACCCTTTGGGGCTTTGCTCCCAAGAGTATGGCGCTCTGTTGGCCGCCAACAAGGACAATTCTGTTGGCGCATCTCCACCATCTGAACAGCCATCGCTTCAGGGCAATTTCTATAAAAATAGAGAATGTACTAGCTATCTACTAAAGACACCCTAGTTTTATAGCACAATCATTTGCGTTCGTACCCTTAGTACTGTCGGCTGATTGCCGGATTTTCTTGCTGCGTACACATCCCGCTGTGCAGCCTTAAAACCATTGGTGATAAACCGCCGGTAGGCGCTTGCTACAGAGGTATTCTGGCTGCCATTCGGGATATGCTACGCGCAGCCTCACGGCCTGCGGCATCAGCCCTCAATGTCTTGAAGACCATGTGGGCTTTCTGGGCAATACTTTGCGCTCATGTGTCTGCATGGCGCTTGTGTCGCAGCATGCGCGAAAAGCAATGGAAGGGATTTTCCGCAAAATTGACTATGTTGAACTGAGCACAAGGCCCGGCTACACAGGCTGTTTGCAGCCTGTATGCGTTTTTCATAAACACACGCAGTCATTATGTCATAATAATACCAATCGCATCATAACCTGTTGTCAATAAATATATAATTTTTTGAAAAAACATTCAAAAACATGATCTTACAGCGCAACACTTCATGCTACTACATTTGATCAAAAATACGCCAGAACACTACTACTTGCAGAACATATACAACTTGGGATAAAAGAATACAGCAAGTTTATATGCGATTTGCCATTCCAGAGCTCCTCCCCCCGGAGTTGGGTGAACTTTATTGGACCAGATGCGGCGGTGTGCACAATTATAAGTGTTACAGTGCGCCAGAGTGTCTGCCCCAAAAAGTCGTTCTCTGCTCCTCCCCCCTTTCAGGGCAGATTAAAGAACAGTTCAAAAAATGCTGTGCAACAAGATAAGATCGTGCTCAATGTACGATTCTTTCTGTTCCGCGTTTTTTGCACCTGATGCCCAACTGTTCTGCCAGTGCTTATCCACAGGCAGAATGGTGTGGTTACTTTACTCTGGAGCACCGTTATCATGGCTTTACGAAACATCAAACTTTCCGGAAAGTTGACGTCTATTGGAATAGCCTTTGTATTGCCGCTGGGCGTTTTGCTTTACATCTCTGTATCCAACATCAACTCACAAATCTCTTTCAGCTGTCTGGAAACCCAGGGCAACTCTTTCCAACGCCCACTGGAAAAACTGCTGGAGTATCTGCCAAAAGCAACACAGCCAGACGGCCGGCGCAAGGTTGATCAGGCATTTGCCGAACTTGGGGCGGCAAACAGGCTTCATGGATCAGACCTGCAATTCACCGCTGATGGCCTGAAAATTCGTGGTCGCTCCCACCTTTTTCCGGGTGATGTTGCAGCCCGGTGGGAAAAGCTGAAAAGCAGGCAGAATGATGCCGCCGCGTTCAAAGAGGGACTTGCACAGTTGCTGGAAGATATTTCTGGCATGATTACTCACTGCGGCGACACCTCGAACCTGATTCTTGATCCTGATTTGGACAGTTACTACACAATGGATATGACCCTGCTCACGCTGCCCCAGACCCAGCGCAGAATCACGTCAATCCTTGATTTTGGCAACACGGCCCTGCTCGAGTCCAAACTTGGAGAAACCGAACGGCGCGAGTTCCACACGCTGGCTGCAATGCTCCAGGAGTCCGACTATTCCCGCATTCTGGCTGATACCCAGACGGCCTTGAACGAAGACCCAAATTTCTATGGCGTCAGCCCTTCGCTTGCGCCCAAGCTTAAGGCCGCGCTTGAAAGCTACAAGGCGGCCACAGAACCTTTTATTGTCATGCTCAACAGTATTTCGTCTGGAGCAGCAATATCTCAGAATGAATTTATGGTCACAGGTGAAAAGGCACTTGATGCAGCCTTTCGCTACTGGGAAGCGTGCGCCGCTGAACTGGATGTATTACTGGCTGTGCGTATCGATGATTATAAAACAAAACGCGCAACAATGCTCCTGGCAACGGGGCTTGCGCTGGTACTGGCCTCGCTGCTGTCATATCTGGTGGGGCGCGGCGTCACGCGCACCATCAGAGGCATGGTGGCGTATAGCAACGCAGTTGCGGCGGGCAACCTCCACGCTATTCTTGGGGCTGACGGCAGCACAGCCGAACTTAATCAACTGAAAAATGACCTCGAAGCGATGGTTACTGCACTCAAGGAGAAACTTGGATTTGTACAGGGAATACTCGGCGGCATTGCCACCCCCTGTCTGGTGGTTAATCAGGAAGGCCGCATCACATATCTGAATCAGCTTTTGTGCGATTTTCTGGCTATGGACCAAAAGGCCGATACGTACTTTGAAGCTCATGTAACAAGTTTTTTTCGCTACAATCCAGAAGTATCAGACGTAATCCTCGCCGCGCTCAAAGATAAACAGTCAACCCCTGGCCGCACACTTGAAGGGCGCGATACAAAAGGCAAAGCATTTTTCATAAAACTTGATGCCACCCCCATATATGATCCGGCAGCAACTTTTATTGGTTGTTTTGTCCAGTTTACAGTCCTTACAGAACTCCGGGAACAGGAGGAAAAACTGATCACCTCAAACAGGCTTATTTACGAAACTGCTGAACAGGCCGGATCCATTGCCGGGCAAGTTTCAACGGCAGCAGCGGAGCTTTCAACGGTTGTGGAGCAAACGAGCAAGGGCATGAACACATTGCATGTCCGTACGGCTGAGGCCGCTGTGGCCATCAGTCAGATGAACGCCACCGCTGTGGAAATTGCCCAAAATGCCTCCGGTGCAAGCCAGCAGGCAGATAAAACCATGCAGCAGGCCAAGAAAGGCGCTGCTACAGTACAACAGTCGGTTGCTGCAATTAGCCGCGTGAAGGGGCAAACAGACATTTTGAAAAAAGATATCAGCGGCCTGGGCCATCAGGTCGCCGACATCGGGCAGATCATGGATGTCATCACCGATATTGCCGATCAGACCAACCTTCTGGCTTTAAACGCCGCTATTGAAGCAGCTCGTGCTGGTGAGGCTGGCCGCGGATTTGCTGTGGTTGCTGATGAGGTCAGAAAGCTTGCAGAAAAAACCATGAGAGCTACTGCGGAGGTCAGCTCTGCCATAACCGCCATTCAATCTGGCGCTGGCAAGGCTGCTGAAGGTATGGGAGATGCCGCTCTAGCCGTGCAAGAAGCAACGCAACTGGCGGATCAATCCGGCATAGCATTGCATGAAATTCTGGAACTGGCGGGGTTAACCACTGATCAGGTGCGCTCCATTGCCACCGCTGTTGAAGAACAGTCGGCAACAAGTGAAGAAATCCACCATGTGTTGAATGAAGTCAGCGGCGTGGCAGATCAAACAACCAGCGGAATGGAACGGTCTGTAACTGCGGTGGAACAGCTCGCGTTACAGGCGGGTGCGCTCAACAAACTTATTCAAAAAATCAGCGGCAAAACCTGCCAGCCATCCGGCGCTTAATCTGCAAAAAGCGCAGTATGGCTGATTAACAAAAGGGCTGGCCCCATTCGCGTAGCGTTCCACAACGCATATCTGCGGTCGCCGCCTCAGGCTGCAACCACCACGGCATCACGCCCAGCTTCCTTGGCGGCATACAGGGCTTTGTCTGCCCGGATCAGCATGACGGCCAGCGCCGCCTCTGCGGATTCGGCCGATTCCACCATGTCCGCCATATCTGCGCATACAGCCACCCCGATGCTTATTGTTACCGAAAGCTCGTTGCCGTCACTCAGCAAGGGGTGTGCTGCTACTGCGTGTCGTATGCGGTGGGCAAGCTCTTCACCTTGCCGGGCATCCGTACAGGCAACAAGAACCACAAACTCCTCGCCTCCATAGCGCACAAGGAGGTCTGCACTCCGAACGCTGGCATTGATTATACGCGCGGTGTGCTGCAACACCATATCGCCGACATTGTGCCCAAAGGTGTCGTTGATACTCTTAAAGTGGTCGACATCAAGCATCAGACAAGCGCACTGCTGGCCTGCTGAATGCGTTTTTTTAAGAAACTCCGTACCCATAACCTGCAAAAAACGGCGGTTGTGCAGGCCTGTGAGCGCGTCTTTCAGGCTTACGGCCTCGGCCTTTTTGATCTGCCTGGCGACCCTGAAACTCATTACAGTAAACGCATCAAACAGAATCCTGAGTTCGCTGGGCATATTCTTCTGGTCACACGATTGCCCTGTAGCCTCGTAATTGTTTTTACGCAGCTCGAGCGCATAGGCAGTAAGCTCCTCAAGCGGAGCTTCAATACTGCGGCAAAAGCGCAGCATCAGTGGCATCATAAACAATACTGCGCAGAGCGATCCAAGGCCGACAAAAATAGTAAGCCACCGGTATCCTGCCAGAATTTCGTCTACTGACCGAAAATACACCAGCCGCCAACCACCATGCCCAACGGCAACTGAAGCGCCGAGCATGCGCACGCCCTGAGCGTTCACGAATATCTGACCAGCTTCGCCAAGTTGCATAAGCTGCAAGGGTATTTGCTTTGCAGCATCATCTGCATTGCTTGCAACTGCCCTGTGGGGTGCAAGTATGTTTCCTTGTGCATCGCACAGAATCAACCCCTGCTTGTCCGGCACAAAAGATCCGTGCAGCCATGCGTCCAGCTCGCCCACGAGAATGGATAAAAATACGACTCCGTCAAATTCCCCAGCCTTATTAGTCACTGGCATAGAAAACATGCACACGGGCTTGCCGGAAACCCGCCCTTTGATTCCTGTAGTAATTGCACTGAGGCCCATCATTGCCTGTTTAAAATAATACCTGTCGCCACCGTACAAACCAGGTTTGCCCATAGAGTCAATTTCTGAAATGCCCTGTGCATTGACAAATACAGCGGCTGAAATGCCTGTATGGCTTTCATCGTAATCGTTAAATTCTTTTGCAGCACTCTCCATATCTGATCTGTGTGCCTTAATAACCTTTGTCAAAAATAACACATCCTGAAAACACACATCTACATAGGCTTTAATTGTATTTTTATTTTGACCCAAAATTTCAGCAAGCTGTTTTTTTTCATTTTCAATAAGCCGTTCCTGCTGAAAGAAAATAAAAAAAAGCGCCGCAATGGTAATTGGAATGCAGACAATGGCAATAGTATAGGCGCGAATACGCCCCCTGATCGTATCAAATCGAAAAATACTCATAAGTCTATGCTTGTTCATTACCATCTCACTAACTGCCAGATTTTATTTTGTTGCCTGCCTGAAATTATTAGCAATATCTGTTCCAGTACATTTTTGTTTCCTGTCAAAATATTGGTAACAAACCATATATCCTGCTGATTCGATCAATAATAAGGAAATGGAGGTAAATTTTCAGGATACAAACAGTGTGATAACTCATTATATTTATGCTGAAAAAGAACTATAAAAAATGTCTTGAAACAGGGTACATGCCAATCAATTGAGACCGTTCCAAGGGTATCCACTTATCGGATAAAATTTTTTCATGTTTATACCGGACATATAGTAAAAAGGCAGTTGGAATAAAAAGATTATTGAGTTTCATCATCTCTTAAAAATACTGTAAAAGTATGAATCGCGTTATTATGAACAGTTTTTAGTGCAGAAGACCTATGCACACTACCAAGGCAGTAGCAATCAATTCGTAAACCAGATAGCTCGATTTTAATAATTGCACACTGTAAAGTCAGGACAATATCATTAACATAACTACAAAAATTATTTCACTATTTTCAAAGCAAATATTATCGAATACTATATTTTTAGACATTTGTTTTTCGCACGATCGTCAGCATGTGAAAAAAATATTTATATTTATGAAACATAAACAATGTAACATAAATTCCGAAAATGAAATTGCAGCATCACTACTATTGATACCAACGCATGACGCGGCTTTGATAAACAGAAAACAGTTTCTGCCGATGCGACTTGTTAGCAATATTGCGCTGTAAATCGCTCATATTTGTTATTACTATTGCCAATGGAGGAACTGTTTTGATCAGCCAGATACTGCATACGTTACGCGGAAAATTTATCCTCACTATTTCTGTTGGGGCCATTGCCATGGCCGGGCTATTTTGTTTTTCGTTGCAGGCAATTAACAATATTGAGATCAAATATGCCCACACCCGCGATACCGCCATCGCAGGCAGAATTATTGCCCTGGAAGTAACAAAAAATATAAATTATTTTAGTCGCTTAACAAGAAACATCATGCTTGGCAGCAATATTGACAAAGACCTCAAGCAAATAGACACAGCCATTGCCGCCGTAAAAAAACACTTTGCCACACTCTCCTCCCTCAAGCTGCCCGCAGACTCCAAAGCTTTGACGGATAAAGCTCATGAGGCGGCCATTGCATTCATGAACAACGGGCAGAGCCTTGTAGCTCCCTTAAAGGATATTCCGGCGGACCAGCGCTACCTCACCTACAAAACCTATGAAAAGGAAGCCACGCCCTATGCCGTGGCATTTCGCGAACATTTTGAAAAATTTGACGCAAATATTACCGCCCTTGCTGAAACAGCCATGGCCGAAATGAATGATGACATCGCATCGCGGCGCACCCTGATGTGGATCGAATTTCTTTTTGCCATTTGCCTGGTGTATTGCGCAGGATATTTCCTGACCAACAGGGATCTGCGCGCCATGCGCCAGTGTGTGTCTTTTGCCTCTACCCTTGGCGCCCAGCAGTCAGATGAACGCCTCGCTGCCGGAAGTTTTGCCAGCCTGAGCACTCTGGCTCTGGCGCTGAACAGCACGGCAGACAATCTGGCAAACTACCGCAAGGCTTCTTCCACTGCACAGGCCGAAGCGGAGCATGGCCGCGAAGAAGCCAGAAAAGCCCTAGCGGAAGCCCAAAAAGCGCAGGCTCTTGCAGAGAACGCCAAAAGCGAAGGGATGCTCCACGCTGCCCGCCAACTGGAAAATGTGGTCGAAATTGTCTCCAGCGCTTCGCAGGATCTTGCGGTCAAGATAGACCAATCCCGCAGCGGAGCTGACGATCAGTCAGGCCGTGTGCGCGAAACAGCCACGGCCATGGAGCAAATGAATGCCACCGTGCGCGAAGTTGCCCAAAATGCGCAACAGGCCGCCAGCATTGCAGACCAGACCCGGCAACAGGCGCTGGAAGGCGCGCAGATTGTCAACGATGCGGTCAAGGGCATTGAGTCGGTGCACACGCAATCCCTTGCCATCCGGCAGGATATGGACGTGCTGGGCAAACAGGCCGAAAGCATCGGCCAGGTGATGGGCGTTATTGCCGACATTGCCGACCAGACCAACCTGCTTGCGCTCAACGCCGCCATAGAAGCCGCCCGGGCAGGCGATGCCGGGCGCGGCTTTGCCGTTGTTGCTGATGAAGTGCGCAAACTGGCGGAAAAAACCATGTCTGCCACTCAGGAGGTGGGTCGGGCCATTGGCGATATTCAGGCCGGGACGCGAAAAAATATTCTGAATGTGGAACAGAGCGCCAGCGCCATTGAGGAGGCGACCAAGCTTTCCATTCGCTCCGGCGATTCGCTTAAGCAGATTCTTGAGCTTGTTCACCTGGTGAATGATCAGGTACAGGCCATTGCCGCTGCAAGCGAACAGCAATCTGCCGCCAGTGAGGAGATCAACAAGTCTGTTGAGCAGGTTGCAACCATCTCTGCCGAAACGGCTCAGACAATGGAAAATGCCGCACATGCCGTTGATGGTCTTGCGCAGCAGGCGCAGGTGCTGCAAGGGCTTATCCGCGACATGAAAAATCAGGGCTGAAGCTCCTGAGTGCAGTCTTTCCTTGCGAAAGGCCGTCCATCACCGGGCGGCCTTTTTGCGTTGGTGCAGCAATTGTTGCGCACGCGCATCCCGCAGTTTCTGAAATCGATAAGCAATATTTTCACGCCTCAGTGTATGGACACAGTACGCAAGGCGCATTAGGCTGTTTATAACCAAAATGCTTGGAATGCTCCCATCTGCATTCCAGGCAGCTTTGCAGGGCATCACATACTCCGTGGTTCATGGCAACTGCGAGAATTATTTTCACGTTTAACATATCAATTTCATTAGTTTATAACTGTGTAATACTTTTGTCCGCACTTGCTGCGGGCCATTCAACCTCATGCTTTTGGGGGAGGCGCACCATGCAGTTAAAAGTAGCAACCCGGCTTTGGCTGGGCTTTGGTTCCATTTTTTTTCTGATACTGCTCAGCGCCTTGATTATGCGCCATAACCTGAGCCAGGCCGACCTCCTAGCCGACACAACGGCCGATGAAAGCATGCCGCTGGCCATGCTGGCTGCAGATATGAAGCTGCAAACCGTGCAGGTGCAGCAATTCCTGTCTGACGTTTCCGCAACGCACAGCCCTGATGGGTACAAAGAGGCGCAGGAAGCCGCAGATACCTTTCATGAGCATGCAAAAAAATTCAAAAACAAATTCGCTCTTGAGAACAACAAAAAATCACAGGAGAGGCTTGCCGCACTGGTCAAGTCGTTCGACGCCATGTACGCGCTGGGCCGCAAGATGGCTGATACTTACATCAACCAGGGCATAGAGGCTGGCAACGAACTCATGGAAGATTTCGACAATGCCACAGAAGCCCTCACAGTTGCTCTGGAACCATTTATTGAAGAACAGACCGGCGTGGCAAGCCATAACCTGGACACGTTAAAGGACGAGCTTGCCGCAAGCCTGATCCTGCAATGGGTTCTGACCGGAATTTCAATTATTACTGGCTCGCTTGGGGCATTTTTTACAATCCGCTCATTCATGGCGCAGCTAGGAGCGGAACCTGCCGATGTAGCAGAAGTGGCGCGCAAAATTGCCCACGGCGATCTTGAAGTGGATATGAGCCTGCACGGCAGCCGTAAAAACTGCGGCCTGTTTGCCGCTATGCGCGAGATGCGCGACAAACTCAGCGAAAGCTTCACCCAGGCCTCAACGCGGCAGGCTGAGGCAGAACTGCAAGCCGAAACAGCCCGCAAGGCAACTGCCGAAGCCCAGCAATCAAAGCTGATGGCGGAAAGGGCCAAGGCGGAAGGCATGTTGCAGGCAGCCCAGCAACTTGAAGAAGTAGTTGAAGTAATCTCTGGCGCTGCGGAGCAGCTTTCTACGCAGATAACCCAATCCAGCCGTGGAGCGGATGAACAGTCAAACCGTGTGCACGAAACTGCAACCGCCATGGAAGAAATGAATGCGACAGTGCTTGAGGTTGCCAAAAATGCCCAACTCGCAGCTGGTGTTTCTGACAACGCTCAAAAACAGACCATTGAAGGCGTGCAGATTGTGAGCACTGCGGTTGAAAACATTAAGTCCATTCATGCAAAATCATTGGCAATCAAGCAGGATATGGGGGCATTGGGCAAACAGGCCGAAGCCATTGGCCAGATCATGAACGTCATTGCGGATATTGCCGACCAGACAAACCTGCTTGCGCTCAACGCCGCCATTGAGGCTGCCCGTGCTGGCGATGCAGGCCGGGGCTTTGCCGTGGTGGCTGATGAAGTGCGCAAACTTGCAGAAAAAACCATGACAGCCACCCGTGAAGTTGGGGACGCCATCAGCGGCATTCAGCAAGGCACGAGAAAAAATATTGATAATGTGGAAGACGTGGGCGCAGCCATTGAAGAGGCAACCACGCTCTCTGCCCGTTCTGGCGATGCATTGCGTCAAATACTTGAATATGTAGAGCATGTTAACGATAAAATCCAGGCAATTGCCGCTGCAAGCGAGCAGCAGTCGGCAACCAGCGAAGAAATCAACAGATCGGTCGAGCAAGTCGCAACCATTTCTGCCCAAACAGCGCAGGCTATGGATCACGCAAGCAAGGCAGTGGGTGCCCTCTCCCAGCAGGCGGCTGCACTGCAAGGCCTTATACGCGACATGAAAACTAACGGCTGATGCGCCTTTCATTCCTATTGTACCAGGCCGCCTTCGGGCGGCCTTTTTAGTTTGTTGACAATTTTATGCAAAACACAACCTGAATGAATTAATATATAATAATGATAATTCTTACTATTTGTAACAATTGTAATGTACTTGCAATCTTTTTTCCATCCCATTATATATCAAATATAGGATTAGTATTCCTTACAAACATATAACCAATTGTGATGCTTTGGCTCAATCTGCGTCAGACACGCACGTTTTGTAAAACGACACTCAAATACCAAAGAGCCTTCGGCATTCAAGCAGAAAGGAACATTGCGCCAAGCAGTCCCCCATTTTTACCAGCAAGCTATTGGAACAGGAGATGGCAAGCCACAAGGCTTGCTACCATATCAACAACTTGTGAAGGATATGCCCATGACCAACCTTCTTGGTGAATTTTTTGGAACGATGATGCTGATTACCTTTGGTGCTGGCGTTGTTGCCTGCGTTTTGCTTAAAGACTCCAAGGGCAACGGCGGCGGCTGGATTGTTATTACTGCGGGCTGGGCTTTTGGCGTCATGCTCGGCGTATTTACCTCGGTAGCGCTTGGCGCGCCCCAGGCTGACCTCAATCCGGCCGTGACCCTGGCCAAAACCATGCTTGGCGTCTACGGCGCAGGCCATGCATTCGCAACCATGCTGGCGCAAATCGCCGGCGGTTTCACCGGTGGCGCCATCGTGTGGCTTGCCTACCTGCCCCATTGGGCACCCACTGAAGATCCCGGCCTCAAGCTGGCTGTTTTCAGCACCGCCCCTGCCATCCGCAGCTACGGCCAGAACTTCCTGTGCGAAGTTATCGGCACGTTCATGCTGCTTTTCGGCATCTTTGCCATTTTCCATACCAATAATGGCACCCTGCCTTCCGGTTACGGCCCCTACCTTGTGGGCATTCTCGTGTGGGCCTTGGGTCTCAGCCTTGGCGGCCCCACGGGCTACGCCATCAACCCCGCCCGCGACCTTGGCCCCCGCATTGCGCATGCGGTGCTGCCCATTGCCGGCAAAGGCTCGTCTGACTGGGCTTATGCCTGGATTCCGGTGTGCGCTCCCATGGTCGGCGCTGTGCTTGCCTACGTTGTGGGCAAGGCCATCGGTCTGATTTAGATTTTCTGAGCAACTCCGTGCTGCCCAGCGTACAGGTTTTCAGACTTCTGCGCGCTGCGGCAACAAACACCAACAATGCTTTCGGAGGATTATATGGCTCATAAATACATTCTGTCTCTTGACCAGGGCACTACCAGCTCGCGAGCCATTCTTTTTGACCGCGATGCCAACATAGTACAGGTTGCCCAGCGGGAATTTACCCAGATATTCCCCCAGCCCGGCTGGGTTGAACATAACCCCAATGAAATCTTTGACACGCAGTCGCATGTTGCCAAGGAATGCCTGAAACACGCCAATGTGCAGAGCAACGAACTGGCCGCAGTGGGCATCACCAACCAGCGCGAAACCACTGTTGTGTGGGACAAGGCCACCGGCGCACCCGTATACAATGCCATTGTGTGGCAAGACCGCCGCACTGCTGGCTTTTGCGACCAGTTACGCGCTGCGGGCAAGGCTGAGGTTATTCGTCAGAAAACCGGCCTTGTGCTCGATGCCTATTTTTCCGGCACCAAGGTGCGCTGGATACTCGACAACGTGCCCGGCGCTCGCGCCAAGGCCGAAGCGGGCGAACTGCTTTTCGGCACCATTGATACCTGGCTTATCTGGAACTTCAGCAAGCGCGGCGCGCATGTGACCGACCCTTCAAACGCCAGCCGCACCCTGCTCTTCAACATCCACACTGGCCAGTGGGATGATGAACTGCTTGAAATCATCGGCGTGCCGCGCGCCATGCTGCCCGAAGTGGCTCCCTCCTCCAGTGTTATGGCTCAGACCCATCCCGAATTTTTCGGTCAGGCTGTGCCCATTACGGGCGTGGCTGGCGACCAGCAGGCCGCTACCTACGGCAATGCCTGCATGACCGAAGGCATGGCCAAAAACACCTATGGCACGGGCTGCTTCCTGCTGCTCAACACCGGCACAAAAGCTCGCGAAAGTAAAAACAACATGCTGACCACCGTGGCGTGGGAAACGCCCAAGGGCCGTTATTACGCCCTTGAGGGCAGCGTTTTTGTGGGCGGCGCAGTGGTGCAGTGGCTGCGCGACGGCCTTGGCTTTATCCGCGATTCTTCTGAAATGGAAAGCCTTGCCATCACCGTGCCGGACAACGGCGGCGTGTACCTTGTGCCCGCCTTTGTGGGCATGGGCGCTCCTTACTGGGATCAGTACGCCCGAGGCACCATGGTGGGCATCACGCGCGGCACCAACCGCGGGCACATTGCCAGGGCGGCGATTGAATCCATTGCTCTGCAGACCCTCGACATCATGGAGGCCATGCAGAAAGACGCGGGCGTTCCCCTGACCACCCTGCGCGTGGACGGCGGCGCAAGCCGTAACAACATGCTCATGCAATGCCAGGCCAACCTCACAGGCGTGGTTGTTGAGCGCCCCATGGTTACGGAAACAACCGCCCTTGGCGCGGCCTACCTTGCCGGGCTTGCTGTGGGCTTCTGGGAAAGCGAAGAACAGCTCTGCGCCCAGTGGAAACTTGACCGCCGCTTTGAACCCAACATGCCCGAAGACCGTCGGCAGGAACTGCTGCACCAGTGGCACCGCGCTGTAGAGCGGGCCAGAAGCTGGATTGAAGAATAAGTTTCGCTCCCGCTAGACCCGGGCGCACAATGTACAAACAACAGGGCTGCTCCATTGGGGCGGCCCTGTTTTGCGTGGCGATCAGGATTTGTTACGAAATCAGCTCCGCAGGTTATGAGTTGCCATATATTTATAACATGCTGTCATTGAATATCATTTTCTGATTATTATGTGTATTATCTACCTTGCAGATTTTTACGGATGTGGCTAATTTGATATTGAAATTAAATTTCAAACCTGCTAATTCGAGACCTCATCTTTAAGAGTTTTTTCAATCCTGCCCGCACGTCTGAACGTGAGCCGCGCGTTTCGCCGACCATAAGGATACGTAATGTTGTGTCATTCTCGCCTTAACCTTGCCGAAAGCGCCACCCGCCGCGAAAAACTCGTTCCTTGCAGCTCTGCGGTGACAGAAATCATCCACCAGCTTGCTGAATCACTCGGCAAGGCCATAGACGCCAAGGATACCTATACCCTCGCCCATTCAGAAGAAGTTGCCATCATTTCGCAGGCTTTGGCCCTTGCGATGGGCCTGGGGCACCAGGCTGCCGATATAATCCATGTGGCTGGTCACCTGCATGATCTTGGCAAAATTGGTGTTCCTGACGACATTCTGGCCAAAACATCCGCTCTTACTCCCAAGGAATGGCTGGCAATCCGCAAGCATCCAGACATGGGGGCCGACATTCTTGCTCCCATAGCCTGCCTTCGGGATTGCGGCATTGTGGATATGGTGCGCGCCCACCATGAGCGTTTTGACGGCAACGGTTACCCGCAGGGGCTTAAGGGCGGGCATATTCCCCTGGGCGCGCGCATCATCACCGTTGCGGATAGTCTTTCTGCCATGCTGCAATCACGCCCTTACCGCCAGGCCAAGAGCTTTGACGAGGCCTGCCGTGAAATCATCAAAGGCACTGGCAGCCAGTTTGACCCGGATGTGGTCAAAGCCTTTATGAGTATCAGGGACAGGCTGCGCGACCTAGTTGCCATGTTGCGTGTGGACTGAACACCCATAAAAAAACATACCAGAAAATCCAGCAGATGGGCTTGAGCGCAACATCCTTCACAGTTTGCAACCTGCGGAACCTGCGGCCCATGCTGCTGCCGGGCATCTGCAATTCAAGCAGTCACCCCATGCAAACTGTTTGACTGCCTTAAAGTAAGTGGTTAAATTGTCGTTTTGGCAAATGCACGGCCCACGCTGTGTTTCGTGAGATTTTGTCCTCACGGTGTGGATGCTGATGGTTGCAGCGCAGCGCAAACGCACGGCATTCGCCGTGCTGCTTTTTTGCCGGGTCCGCGCAGCCAGCCATCGCTTAATGCGGCAGGCCTTTGCGCCGCTATGCAGCCGGATTCTGACCCACCGGCACACTCCTGACCTCTGAATTCCAGGCAGATTTATGCAAACAAACATATCATCGGCCATGAGTCGCGAAGCGCTCAGACGCCGCACTTTCGGCATTATTTCCCACCCTGACGCAGGCAAGACAACCCTCACGGAAAAGCTGCTGCTGTTCGGCGGAGCCATCCAGATGGCGGGCGCGGTCAAGGCCAAAAAGGCCCAGCGCCATGCCACTTCTGACTGGATGGAAGTTGAACGCGAGCGCGGCATTTCCGTTTCATCCTCGGTGATGAAGTTCACCTACGCCGATCATATCATCAATCTGCTTGATACGCCCGGTCACCAGGACTTTTCGGAAGATACCTACCGCGTGCTTACGGCTGTGGACTCCGCCCTCATGGTCATTGACTCGGTCAAGGGTGTTGAAACGCAGACCCGCAAGCTCATGGAAGTGTGCCGCATGCGCGACACGCCCATTTTGACCTTTATCAACAAGCTTGACCGCGAAGGCCGCGATGCCTTTGACCTCTTGAGCGATATTGAGCAGACACTGGGCATTCAGGCCGCGCCCATGACCTGGCCCATTGGCATGGGCAAGAGCTTTCAGGGCGTGTACGATATCGAGCGTCAGGCCATCCGTTTTTTTGCGGAGGACGGCAAAAAGACCTCCCGCCCCAAGGAAGCCCTGGTCATCAATGGACTGAACGATCCGCAACTTGCAGAACTGATTGGTGAAGACGCCGCCGAGCAACTGCGCACGGAGATTGACCTGCTGGAAGGCGCGGGCTTTCCTTTTGACAAGGAACTGTACCTCAAGGGCAAGCAGACGCCGGTATTTTTTGGCAGCGCGGTCAACAATTTCGGCGTTCAGGAACTGCTCGACACTCTTGTACGTCTTGCCCCCGGCCCAATCCCCCGCGTGGCGGAATGCGCCACGGGCGAACGCGTGGTCAATCCGCTTGAAGAAGATTTTTCCGGCGTTGTTTTCAAGATTCAGGCAAACATGGACCCCGCCCACCGCGACAGAATTGCCTTTATGCGCATATGTTCCGGCAGGTTCGAGCGCGGCATGAAGGTCAAGCACCACCGCATCGGCAAAGAGGTGCAGCTTTCGCGGGCAATCACCTTTATGGCGCAAGACCGTGAAGGCGTTGAAGATGCCTGGCCCGGCGACATTATCGGTTTGCATAACCACGGTACCCTGAAAATCGGCGACACGCTCACAACCTCGGAGCCGCTCAAGTTTACGGGTATTCCCAACTTTTCGCCCGAGCATTTTCGCCGCGTGCAGCTGGCTGACCCCCTGCGCTCCAAGCAGCTTGCCAAAGGCCTGAAACAGCTTGCGGAAGAAGGGGCCATTCAGGTTTTTCGCCCGATCACAGACAGCTCGCACATTCTTGGCGCAGTGGGTGTGTTGCAGTTTGACGTTATCATTGCCCGGCTCAAGGCCGAATACGGCGTTATCGCCCTGTACGAGCCCTGCCCCATTTCTGCTGCGCGCTGGATAACCTCCAGTGACCGGGCAGCGCTGGAGTCCTTTAAATCCGACCAGCAGTCAAACCTCGCCTACGACGGCGACGACTGCCTTGCCATCCTTTCCAGTAGCGAATGGCGGCTCTCAAGAATTATTGAAGAATGGCCGCAGATAACCTTTCACACCACACGTGAAATCAGATAGGCGGACAAAAACTTCATCTGTTCGCATCTGCATAAAATTCAATAACCGCACAAAATCCTGCAAAAACGGATTTTTGTGCGGTTATTTTCAATTCTGATTACATAGTGAGGTGCCGCAGGCCGCGCCTTACGGGGATATAGAGTTTCTTCCCCCGCAAAACCGTGCTTGAAAAGTTGGCAAAGCAGGCATATATGGTCTACTTGATTATGCTCGCGCTTTGGCCTTTTTGTTCAGGTACCGCCTTCGGTGAGGAAGCCCCACACGCCTGAACCCCGAAACTTTCTTTCAACCACTCCTTTATGCTAAAAAGATTCCTGATTTTTCTGTTTATGCTGATAGCTATGCTTGAGGTGGCATCCTATTTCTACATCAAGTATATAAACACAAACATTCAGATGCCGTCTTACAGCCTGGTGAACGTTAACAGCAAGTTCTGGACGTTCAGCGACGAGCATTTTGGCGTATGGCACCACCCTTCATCCACATATTTGCACAAAAAGGCCTGCTTCACGGCCCAGTACGCTTCCAATGCCTTTGGCATGCGCGACAAGGAGCGCACCAAGGATGCAGACCAGCCGCGCGTGGTTATTCTGGGCGATTCTTTTATTGAAGGATGGGGCAACAGCTCGGAAGACAGGCTCTCCAACCTGCTTGAGGCTTCGACCGGCAAGGAAGTGCTCAATTTCGGCACGTCCGGCGGTTTTGGCACCATTCAGGAATGGCTGCAATACAAGCATATGGTTAAACAGTTCAGGCATGATGTTGTTCTGCTGGGCATTCTGCCCCGCAATGATTTTGAAGATAACAGCCTGGAGTTCTACTACACGCAGGACACGGACGATTACCGCCCATATCTGGTTGGCGATTATCCTGATTACAAACTTTTTTACCCGGTTAAAAAGCTGCCCCAGCCGACTAAAGCTCAGGCCTTGGCAAAGAGCTTCAAGCTCTCCCTGCTGGAATGGAGCTGTCTGTACCGGGTTGCTATTTATCTGAATGATTTCAAGATCGAAAACATGAAGCTTGTCCCCCGGTGGACACCTGAAAATACCGGTGATCCTTCAGGCGGCTCCATGTACTATTCTGTGCCCGAGAACGAATGGAACATCATGCGCTATTCACTCGAGCAGCTTGTGGCCGAAGCGGGGAACCGCAAGGTTATTCTGTTCACCATTCCTGCCTATCAGGATTTTGAACACTATGACGGCAAGGAGCCGCCCCTTGCCCGCAAGCTGCGAGAACTGGCTGGCCGCACAGGCGCGACTTATGTGGACTTGATGCCTGCCATGCTTGCACGCGGCGTCAAATACCCCGACCTGTATTTCAGTTGCGACAAGCACTGGAATGCCTTTGGCAACGCTGTTGCCGCAGACATTCTTGAGCCGTACGTGCGCGCCGCCCTGCAATCATCCCCCGCTGCAAGAGGAAACTGATGCAACACCGCAAACTACATTTCGGCTTTTTGCCTGCTGCCGTGAGCAACAAGGAATGCGCCGATACCGCCATGGCCATGACATTGATATGTCTGTTGGCCGTCATGTTTACCAAGTCGCTCACCCTGTTGCCTCTCGCTCTGGGGCTGCTGCTGGCGGGCATGATCTGGCCCCGTCTGTATTCGCCTCTGGCAAAGCTATGGCTGGGTCTTTCCCTGCTGCTTGGCTCCATCATGTCGCGCCTGCTGCTGAGCGTCATATTTTTTGTTATTGTGACCCCGCTGGCTCTTGTCATGCGCCTTTTCGGGCATGACCCCATGCGCCGCAAAGGCTGGAAGAAAAGCACGGATTCCACCTTTGTTTCGCGCGACCATACTGTTGAAGCAAAAGATCTGGAACATCCGTTTTAGGATTTGTTCCTTCAGGAGATATCAATGGATTTTCTTAAAGACCTGCTGCAATTTTTTATGCAGCGCAAAAAATTCTGGCTGCTTCCCCTTGTGCTCGTTCTGCTGCTGTTTGGCGTGCTTGTGGTGATGACCAGCGGCTCGGCCATAGCGCCTTTTATTTACTCTGTTTTTTAACAGCATCTGGTCAGGCGCACCCGGCGCCGACGACACATGGGAGCCTTCATGCCCAGAGCCATTCTTGGCATTTCTGCCTATTATCACGACTCCGCAGCCGTGCTGCTGGTGGACGGCAAAATTGTGGCAGCCGCTCACGAAGAGCGCTTTTCACGCATCAAGCACGATTCCGGATTTCCCAGCAACGCTGCCGCCTACGTGCTGCGCGAGGGCGGGCTGAATATTGCCGATCTTGAGGCTGTAGCTTTTTACGACAAGCCCTACCTCAAGTTCGAGCGCCTGCTTGAAACCTACAACGGCTTTGCCCCGGCTGGCCTGCGCAGCTTTCTTTCTGCCATTCCAGTATGGATCAAGGAAAAGCTCTTCATGCGCTCCATGCTGCGCGAGGCCATAGCCAAGCTCGGCCCCGGCTCGCCCAAGATGCTTTTTCCGGAGCATCATCTTTCGCACGCTGCCAGCGCCTTTTATCCCTCGCCCTTTGACAGGGCCGCCATCCTGACCATTGACGGCGTTGGCGAATGGGCAACCACAACCATTGGCCTTGGCGAGAACGCCAGCATCCGCATTCTCAAAGAACAGCAGTTCCCGCACTCGCTGGGCCTGCTCTACACGGCTTTTACCGCTTACTGCGGCTTCAAGGTCAATTCGGGCGAATACAAGCTCATGGGGCTTGCGCCTTACGGCGATGGCGACATGGAGCTTGTGGAAAGGCTCAAAAAGGCCATCTGCGACAGCCTTGTGGACATTCGCGAAGACGGCTCCCTGCTGTTGAACATGGAATACTTTGACTATGCCACCGGCCTGCGCATGTACAAGCGCGACAAGTGGGAAAAGCTTCTGGGTATTCCCCCACGCGATGCGGAGAGCGAAATCGGCCAGGAATACATGGCCCTGGCGCTGGCTATCCAACAGGTAACGGAAGACATCGTGCTCAAGCTGGCCCGCACAGCCCGCGAGCTGACCGGCTGCGACAATCTGGTCATGGCGGGCGGCGTGGCCCTGAACTGCGTTGCCAATGGCCTGCTGATACGCAGCGGCATTTTCAAGAATGTGTGGATTCAGCCCGCCTCCGGCGACTCTGGCGGCGCGCTGGGCGCTGCGCAGGCCGCCTGGCACATATGGGGCGGCAACGAGCGCCCTTCCCCCAACGGTATTGATGCCATGCAAGGCTCCTATCTTGGGCCGGAGTTTTCGCGCAACGACATTCTGCGGGTCGCGCGCCGTTTTGACGCGCCCTATACCGAATACACCAACCTTGAAGGACTCTACTCCACGGTGGCCCAGCATCTGGCGGACGGCGCTGTGGTTGGCTGGTTTCAGGGCCGCATGGAATATGGCCCCCGCGCCTTGGGCGACAGGTCTATTCTGGGTGACCCCAGAAGACCTGAAATGCAAAAAAAGCTGAACCTCAAGATCAAGTTTCGCGAGGGGTTCCGGCCCTTTGCGCCTTCTGTGCTTGAAGAATACTGCGCCGAATGGTTTGATCTTGACGTCAAGTCGCCCTACATGCTGGTGTGCGCCCCTGTTGCGCAGAAGCACCGCACGCAACTGCCGGAAAACGTGCGCGAGCTGCCGCTCTACGACAGGCTGTATCTGCAACGCTCCACGGTCCCGGCCATCACGCATGTAGACTGGTCTGCCCGCATCCAGAGCGTTTCGCGCAGCACCAATCCCCGTTACTGGGGGCTGATAGACACGTTCCGGCGTGAGCAGGGCTGCCCCATGGTCGTTAACACCAGCTTTAACGTGCGTGGCGAACCCATTGTCTGCACGCCCCTGGATGCCTATACCTGCTTTATGCGTACAGAGATGGACTTTCTTGTGCTTGGCGACATGATTTTTGACAAGCGTAACCAGCCAGAGTGGCTGGAAAATGTAGACTTCAAGTCCATTTTCACACTCGACTGACGCATAGCTGCATTATAAAAAACACCAAACAACAAGAGCGGAACTCCCAAATGGGGGTTCCGCTCTTGTTGTATACGTGTAAACAACACGCTGCCCAAATGGCCGTGACGCTGTTATAGTAAAATAATAAACGCTATTGATAATTGTTCATTTAACAGGGCAATCTTGTTGCCGTCCTTTGCAATATTATATAATTTGAAAGATGATACTTTATCACACTATAAGTAATCACACCAGATATATTTCCAGTTTGTTTCAAGTAAATTTGGAGCTAAAGTGGAATTTCATATTCCAACAATGTTCGTGATGCTGGTCGCCGGTTGTATTACACTTGCGGTGTCTGCACTTGCGGCTTCTGAACGCCATGCGGGCGATGGTTTGAGCGAATGGGGTTTGGCCCTGTGCATCCATGCCACAAGTTATATTCTCTTTGCACTGCGCGAAACTATCCCTGGTTTTTTATCTATTGTATGTGCGAATGCCTTGTTTTCTATTTCATATGCAATTTTTTACTATGCTGTTCATATTTTTCTTGGCGTACATCCGAAATACAGATTTCTGTTCTGGGGGCCACCCCTTATTATTACTGTTGGCGTGCTCGTTTTCTTTGACTCGGTCATATTTCGCGTGCTGTTGGTCAATGCCATGTTGGCTCTTCAGGGATTCCTGGTGCAAAAGGCGCTGTTAAGCTACAAGTTTGATTTTTCTGTGCGTGGGCGCAACCTGATGCTCTTTGGCATTGGGCTGTCAATTATCACACTTGCGTGGAAATTCTGTGTAGCCATTGTTGCACCCCATCAGATAATGAGCATTTTTCAGACCTCTCCGGTTCAGGTAACGCTCTATATTGTCACTTTTATTTCCTTGATCATGGTGTCAACCGGCTTTGCGCTCATGGCAAAGGAGCGCTCGGATGCGGCCTTGCGCAAGGCTGCCCTGCTGGACAGACTGACCGGCTGCTGGAACCGTGTGCGCATTGAAGAAATATTGCAGCAAGAAATGGCGCGCATGCACCGCTATGGGCATCCGGTTACCTTGTTGATGCTGGATCTGGACAACTTCAAGCGCATCAATGACCAGTTCGGGCACCTTGCTGGCGATGAAGTGCTACGAGGTTTTGGGAGGATGCTGCGCACCGACATACGCGCAACTGACGTGCCGGGGCGCTGGGGCGGGGAAGAATTTGTTGTGGTTTTGCCCTCATCCACTTTTTTTGATGCCGTAACCCTCGCGGAGCACATACGTGATCACCTTGAAAAATTCAATTTTTCTTTTAATTCAAGGGTTACCGTCAGCATTGGCGTGGCAGCCTGTCGGGCAACGGACACAGTGGAAGAATGGATGCAACGAGCAGATATGGCTCTGTACAGAGCCAAAATTGGCGGCCGCAATCAGGTCATAGTGGAGGATCTGGACGGCAGTATCAGCAATTTTATTTGCAGCCCTTCAAGCGCATTGCGCCTTCAGTGGAGCGACACATACGAATGCGGGCATGATGAAATTGACCGGCAGCACCGCAACCTCTTTGCAACAGTCAACAACCTGCTGCAACTGGACAGCTCCGGCGCTGACAAAAAAACAATTGATGCCGCCGTTGAAGGCCTGCTGGCGGACACGGTGGAGCATTTTCAGTTTGAGGAGTACATTCTGAACCAGATTGGATGCCCGGATGCGCCTTCGCACATACAGGCACATCAACACCTGCTGGACAGGGCTAACGTTCTGCAGGCCCAGTATCAACGCAACGGCGCAGACCTCGCGGCACTTCTGCGCTTCATGATTTACGAGCTGACAGCCCAGCACATCATGATTGACGACAGATGCTTTGGCAAAATTGACGCCGCAGCGCCTGAAATACCGGCTCCGTGAGGCGGCTGCATACCTGCCAGCGCCACTGCCTGAAGTTAAGCCTTTCCCCTGCCCTGCCGTACAAAAAATCCCGCAATGCCAAAAATCAGGGCGGGTAAAATCCAGCCAAGCCCCACAGATTCAAAAGGCAGCATGGCCGTCAGCCCGATGGGCAGCCCAAAATCTTCAAGCACGCTCAGGCCGCTGCTCAGCAAAGCGCCAACGGTGGCAAAACGAAAGATGTTGTCGTTCTTGATGAACTTGTCAAACAGTGAAAGCACGATAACAGCGAGAGTGCCGGGGTACAGAAAAATCAGCACCGGGGCCGCAAGGGAAATGATGCTGTCGAGCCCCACGTTGGAGATCACCATGCTGAACAGACCAGTGGTGACGGCCACAGCCCGGTAACTGAATCGCCCTTTGCTGAACTGCGAAATAAAGGTACCGGTGGTGCCGATCAGCCCCACCGCTGTTGCCATGCACGAAACAGTCATGATCACAGCCAGCAGCACGTTGCTGGCACGGCCAAAAAGCCCGCCCACAAGGCCGGATACCAGCGCGCCCTTTTCCGTATCGGCCGGGTACAAGCCGGAGCCGGTCGCACCAAGGTAGCACAACCCGCCATAGATTATGAACAGCAGCACGCCTGCCACAAGGCTCGACAAGCCAACAGAAAGCGCCTTCTGGCTGCCGGATGTATAGCCCTTGCCCTTGAGCGCATTCACAATAATATACCCGAACACCAGCGAGGCCATGACATCAAGCGTCTGGTATCCGGCGAGGATGCTGTTCCAGGCAACCCTGGCATCGCGCACGTTGGGATTGATTTCTCCCAGCGGCCACACAACGGCGGCGCACACAATCAGGAAAAAACCGCCGATCTTGATGGGCGAAAGGTAGCGGGCAATGGCATCCACCATATTGGATTCGCGGTATGCCAGCAAGGTCGAAATGCCAAAAAAAGCCACTGAATAGAGCACCTTGGCAAGGCTGAACCCCTTGGACGAATACCCAAGCGGCGCAAAAGAAATGGCAAAGGCAGTGGCCCCGGTGCGCGGGATGGCCAGCAACGGCCCAATGCACAGAATGATTGCCAGCATCATGAGCATTGCAGGGGTTCCGCCAAGCCTGTGGAAAAGCCCTTCCTTTCTGTCAATACAAGAAGAAGCCAGCAAGGCGTATATGGTCAGCAGGGCAAGGCCCACATCTGCCGCGTAATAGCACAAAAAACCCGTGAACCACTGCGTTCCTGCCGTCAGGCCGATGTAAGGGGGAAACACCACGTTTCCCGCGCCAAAAAACATGGCGAACAGCGCCGCCCCAACCACAAAGGAATCGCGCACGAGTTTTTTGTTCATAAAATTCCAGTAGTACGAGTATTACAGGGGCCTGCCCTTTGCCGTGGCACGGTGCAAGCCACCCGCGCCGCCTCAAATATCAGAAGGCGAGGCCGCAGGCTATATGGTCAGGTCATATTTTTTTGGGTCAGACGCGGCAGGCGTTCAAAAATAATAACCTTTCAGCACGTTATTGCGCAGGTCAGAGCAAAAAATTCGGCTCTGCCGTTTATTGCAAACAGCAGAGCCGCTACAGATCAAGGCCAGTGAGAATGGCCCAAACCTAAATTCGATGAATCGATCTACTTGGCTACAGCAAGAATAACCTGCGAGGCCTTAACAATGGCGGTAACCTTTTTGCCAGGTTCCAGGCCAAGGTTCTTGATGCTGCCCATGGTCACAATGGAGGCGATGGAAGCGCCGCCGGGCAGTTCAACAATAACCTCGGCATTGACCGCGCCGGGGGTAACCTTGCTCACAGTACCGGCAAACTGGTTGCGTGTGGAGAGCAGGTAGTTTTCTGCATCATTCATCAGCAGCACAAAGCTGGCCTTGATAAGGGCCATTGCGCTGGCGCCGGGCTTGAGGCCAAGATTCTTGGTGCTCACCTTGGTAATGGAAGCAACAATATTGATACCGCCTTCAACTGCCAATTCCACTTCATCATTGACTGCGCCGGAGTTAACGGCAACAACTTTGCCGGAAAAAACGTTCCTTGCACTGGTTTCCATATGATTCTCCTTCAGTTTGCGGAGTGACTGGAATAATCGGGGGGAGGACAACCTCCGCTTTGTATGGAGCAAACCTACAGGCTTTACAGTAAAAAAGCCAACCACTCGCAGCGTTACACAGATAAATATTAATATGCTGTTATTTCATGCAATTAAATCATCCCGATTTTAATTAAATGCGTGATTATAAAAATTATTTTTTGCTGTCCCGGTAAAAGCGCTGCGCTTCCCCTATCCTCGGCATATGCAGGCTATCCCCACCGCCAGACCGCGCATGGTGACAATGTGCTCAAGACACCGTACCATGCTCAGCCACAAGCCGTTCGTTACTGCACCCAGTGCGGGACCTGCGGCCTACCCCTAATAACAGCAGCCTTCAGTAGGGCCATAGACTGGCACGCCGTGATAAACATGCGTGTGCCACATGCCCAACTGCCAATATCCGGAGAAGCGCATGAATACATTTGATGTTGTCATTATCGGCGGCGGGCCAGGCGGAGCCAAGGCCGCAGGCATACTTGCCCGTGGCGGAAAATCCGTTGCGCTGGTTGAAAGCACCCATATGGGCGGCGTGTGCCTTAACTGCGGCTGCATCCCCACCAAGCTGCTGCTGGGCGCAACCGCTCCAAAAGGATTGTTGCGCGGTCTTGAGCGCCAACGCGTTGCCAAAGGCAGTATTGAAGTGGATTACGAAGCTCTGCAAAAACGCATCCAGCGTTTTGTCAAAGCATCATCCCAGACCCTGAGCAAGGGGCTGGAACAGCTTGGCGTAACGCTTATTGAAGGCCATGCAGCATGCGTCAGCCCCTCTGAGGTTACGGTGACAGGCGCTGACGGCACCGTGCAGAATCTGCAGGCAGAGCACATCATCCTTGCTGGCGGTTCCCGCTCCGCCGCATTCCCCGGCATGACGCCCGACCATGATGCCGTTCTGGACAGCACGGACATGCTGCGCGTGCCTGCCATACCGGAAAGCCTGATTGTTGTGGGCGCGGGGGCTATCGGCCTTGAAATGGCCGACTTTTTTAACGCAATGGGCAGCAAGGTCACCATTGTAGAAGCCGCACCCCACCTTGCCCCAACGGAAGATGCCGATCTTGGTCAGGAAATGGCCAAGCTTCTTGGCAAAACCGGCATAACCTGCATCACAGGAGTTAAAGCGGCATCGCTCACAACGCGCGAGGGAGCGGCTGTGCTCGTGCTTGAGGACGGCAGGGAACTGACCGCCGCCAAGGCCCTTGTGGCGGTAGGCAGAACGCCCAATACGGATACTCTTGGAGCGGAAAAAGCCGGATGCACGCTTCAGGCGCGCGGATTCATCACTGTTGACGAGCATCTTATGGCTGCCCCCAATGTTTACGCCATTGGCGACATCAACGGGCAAACTCTTCTGGCGCATGCTGCGGAGCATCAGGGCGCGTATGTGGCGCGGCGCATTGTTGGCGCGCAAAGCGGCCCCTACGCTTCCGGGCCGGTGCCTTCCTGCGTTTACGGCAGCCTGGAAATCATGCGTGTGGGCCTTACCGCAAGGCAGGCCCTGGCACTGTGCGGGCCGGTGGCTGTTTCCAGGGCGCAACTCATGGGCAATGCCATTGCTCAGGCTGGGGGCGATGCGTCAGGTTTTATCAAGATCGTGTGGCAGAACAACTGCATTGTCGGCATTGCCGCTCTGGGACACGGGGTTTCGCACCTTGTCACAGCGGCGCAGTTGCTGCTCATAGGGCAATACCACGGCTCTGCGCTCAATGCCTTCATGTTTGCGCACCCGACACTGGACGAAGCGTTACACTCTGCGCTGGAAGCTCCACAAGAACCTTTTGCTGGCTGATCCAGAAATTTCCGCTTCCCCAGCCGTTCAGCCCCGGTCAGCCACATAAGCCGACCGGGGCTTTTTGTTGCAAGCGTCACATTCCTCATATCGGATTAGGTATTTTTTTAAATTCTTGTCAAACTGCATCATCTTGTCTAAAAAAAACCTGCTTGAATCAATGTTATGCGGAAGTTTTTTCGTGCAATCCTTACCCCCCCTATCAGGAGAGCAACATGCCTTATGTTGAGCGAGTGTTAAATAACCTTAAAGAAACCTATCCCCATGAACCTGTTTTTTTGCAGGCAGTGCAAGAGGTGTTGCAAAGTCTGCAACCCATCCTGGACAAGCAAACTGAATACGCAAAAATGAAAATCCTTGAGCGGATTGTGGAGCCGGAACGCTGCGTCTCCTTCCGCGTGCAATGGATGGACGATGCAGGACAGGTTCAGGTTAACCGGGGGTACCGGGTTCAGTACAACTCGGCTCTGGGCCCGTTCAAGGGCGGCCTGCGCTTTCACCCCAGCGTGAACCAGGGCGTGCTGAAATTTCTTGGCTTTGAGCAGATTTTCAAAAACTCGCTCTCGGGCCTTGCCATCGGCGGGGCCAAGGGCGGCTCGGATTTCAACCCCAAGGGTAAATCCAAGACGGAAATCATGCGGTTCTGTCAGGCATTCATGACGGAACTCTGGACGCATATTGGCGCAACCGTTGACGTACCTGCTGGCGATATTGGCGTGGGCAGCCAGGAAATCAGCTTTCTTTTTGGGCAGTACAAGCGCCTGACCCGGCGCTACGAAGGCGTTCTCACCGGCAAAAACCTGCTCTTTGGCGGCTCGCTGGCGCGGCCTGAAGCCACCGGCTACGGCGCTGTGTATTTTGCCCAGGCCATGCTCGATGCGCGCGGCCAGAGCCTTGAAGGCAAGGTCTGCACGGTTTCCGGCGCGGGCAACGTGGCTATCCACTGCTGCCAGAAGCTTATTCAGGTGGGCGCAAAACCCGTGACCGTTTCCGACTCGCGCGGCATGATCTATGACCCTGAAGGCATCAGGCTGGACGTGCTCAAGCAGGTGAAAGAAATCGAGCGGGGCCCCCTCACCCGCTATGCGGAGCTGGTTTCTTCCGCCAAGTACACGCCTGTGGCGGCCTATCCCGCAGGGCGCAATGCCGTGTGGAACGTGCCCTGCTTTGCGGCTTTTCCCTGCGCGACGCAGAACGAACTGAACCTCGCGGACGCGGAAACCCTGCTGGCCAACGGCTGCGGTTGCGTGGCGGAAGGTGCAAACATGCCCTCTACGCTTGACGCAGTGCATGCCTTTATTGCTTCCGGCATCGCCTACGGCCCAGCCAAGGCCGCCAACGCTGGCGGCGTGTCTGTCAGCCAGCTTGAAATGGCGCAGAATGCCAGCATGCAGCGCTGGACGTTTGAAGCGGTGGACAACCAGCTCAAACACATCATGTACGACATTCACCAGCGTGCCGCCGCCACTGCCGCAGAATTCGGCCAGAAGGGCAACCTTGTGATGGGCGCGAACATTGCGGGCTTCCGCAAGGTGGCTGACGCCATGATCGCTCTGGGCGTGTAATATTAAGGTTGGCAGTTATGCCCTGAGCCTGCTTGCAAGAATAACAAAGGCCTGTTGCGTTGCGGAATATTCCTGAGAAGGACACATTTCGTACCGCAACAGGCTTTTTTGTTTACGCTATAATGCGCGGCAATTCTTGATGCAACGGTTTTGCCGCTACAATGCCTTGGTGGTGTCTCCAAGGCCCAGTGGCCGCTGCATCAGCACAACATCAACCCACTGGCCGAGCTTGTAGCCAGCAGACTGGAGCACACCCTTGTGTCTGAAGCCATGTGCAGCATGCAGGGCAATGGAACCAGCGTTGCCGCTGTTGCCGATAACAGCCACCATCTGCCGCCAGGGACCGCGCTCGCACCGCGCAATGAGCGTTTGCAGCAGCGCATGCCCAAGTCCTTGCCCCATGGCCTGTTGGGCAACATAGATGGAATCTTCCAGACAGAATCTGAAAGCAGACCGCGTGCCGTACAGCCCGGCGTAACAATAGCCCACAACGGCATTGTCCTGCCGGGCCACCAGATAGGGCAAACCAAGAGCAAGCACGGCCTGACGGCGGCGCTCCATTTCTTCCACACTGGGTGGCAGTTCTTCAAACGTTGCCAGCCCATGCAGCACATGCCAAGCGTAAATGCCCTGCACTGCCGCCATATCATCCGGTTGCGCGTCATCCACAACAATGTGCGGCGCACAGCCCGCGTCGGGGCGCAAAGGTTGTGAATCCATGAGTCCAGGCCTCGATGTTGCGGAGTAAAGCTGTTTACCAGCCGTTCAGGTGAACCTTGCTTTCGTTGAATCTGTCCGCCTCGGCAAAGGGCTGCGCAGGGTGCCCCATGACCACAAGACCGAGCATGTTGATCTGGGCCGGAACATTGAGCAGGTCGCGGATAGGTTCAACGCGGTCTTCAAAGGGGTACATACCGCACCACACCGTGCCAAGGTTCAGGCCACGCGCGGCAATCAGCATGTTTTCCAGCGCAGCAGTGCAGTCCTGCTGCCAGTAGCCGGGAGCTTTGGCTTCATCTGGATTGGCGCAAACCACAATAGCCACAGGCGCTTCAGCGGCCATTTTGGCATAGGGGTGCCGCTCGGCAATGGAGGCCAGCAGAGCTTTGTCGCGCACAACCACAAAGTGCCAGGGTTGCTTGTTGTGTGCGCTGGGCGCGCACATGGCGGCCTTGAGTACGAGCTGCAAGTCTTCATCGCTCACAGGTTCGGCCGTGAATTTACGTATGCTGCGGCGGGTAAACAGCGCTTCAAAAACGTCCATTGAAATTCTCCTGAAAATGCTGGCAGTGAAACCGCATACTGCTATTGCGCGCAAAACAAGGCGAAATGCAGTGCGGTCCGAATACAGATAAACTTTGCCTGTGGCCAGTATGTAATAATTTTGCTTTAAACAAAAGTGCAGGATGTCCGGCGCTAATGGCGCAAAAAGCCCCCTTTCTTACCCGTGTTGCGGGAGAAAGGGGGCTTTGCGTTCATCCCGGGCAGGCAAAAAGCCCGCCAGAGGTCTAGCTCATGTCCCAGTTGGGATACATGGTCCAGATGCCGCAAGGGCAGATGCCTGCGCAGATGCCGCAACCGATACAGCGGGCAGGATCAGAAACGTATTCAAATCCGCCGCCAGCGGTTTCTTTACGGTCAATGGCCTTCTCCGGGCAGGATTTGAGGCACATCTTGCAGTCGCGGCAGGTGCCGCAGCTCACGCAGCGGGAGAATTCATCCTGCGGCGTGGGCAGATCACGGTCATGGCACTTGGCAAAATAGGCCGTGTGCAGCCGCGTGGAAGGCACGAGCTTTTTCTTTTCCGGCGTGTAGGTTTCGCCGCGCACAAAGGCATCCGCGGCAAAGGCGGCATCGCGACCCGTACCGATGGCATGAACCAGCAGGCCGGGCTTGATAACGTCGCCCACCGCAAAAACGCCATCCATGACGCTGAGGTCGGGCTTGGGCACGATCCATTCGCGGAACTTTTCCAGACCTTCCGGCAGATAGGAAAGGTCGGGCGATTCGCCAATGGTGATAATGACCATCTTGCCCGGGATGAGCGTCCCTTCCTGGGTGATGATGCCGTTATCGGTGACTTCCTTGGTCTGCACGGGCCACACAAGCTTGCCGCCCAGCCCTTCAACATGCTCAATTTCGTGGGCAAAGGCGGCGGGCTTCTGCACGTCGATGCAGGTAACCTGCTTGGCGCCCATGGCGTATGCGCCCACTGCGGCGTCCATACCCGCGTTGCCGCAACCGATAACAATCACGCTGTCGGGCACGGCGGGCTTTTCGCCCTTGTTGATGGCTTTCAGAAAGTCGATGCCAGCCACGATCTTTTCGTGACCGGGCCAAGGGAAGATGCGCGGCACATGCCCGCCGGTGGCGACCACCAGGGCAGAGTGCTTTTTGCGCAGTTCCTCGAACTTTTTGGCGTCAACAGGGCAATTGTTCACAAAGGTCACGCCCATGTCCTCAATGCGCTTGAGTTCCTTGCGCAGCAGGTCATGGTTCAGACGGGCACGGGGAATCACCTGCTCAAGCTTGCCGCCCATGACGGAGTCGGCTTCGTACACGGTGACGTCGTGGCCCAGGCGGGCAAGCTGCCAGGCAGCCGTGAGGCCGCCAACACCGCCGCCGATCACGCCAATGTGCTTACCGGTGCGGGTTATGGGCTTATCGACCTTGATGTCCGCAGAACAGGAGCCGAGCTTGCCGATCTGCACAGGGCTGTCCAGATCAGTGCGCGTGCAGCTCTGCATGCAGGGGTTGGGGCACACGCTGCCGCAGACGGAACCGGGGAACGGCGTGTAATCCAGCACCATGCGGTAGGCTTCTTCCACATTACCTTCACGCAGAAGATTAAGTCTGCGCTGGGTAGGGATCGATGCCGGACAGTTGAATTCGCAAGGGGCGGCATACTCGGCGTTCTGCCACATGGGCACACGCAGGCGGTAATCGCCGCGTGCCACCAGCCCGTTGACCATAAAGTCATCGGGGGCCACGTCGCTGAAAATACCGCTGGCTATCCATTCCTTGCTGCGGAACTGCCCAAGGCTCACAACTTCCTTCTGGCCGCGCTCCTCAAACGGCAGCGGCGTGATCTTCTGCCACTGGCTCCAGTCGCACAGTTCGCTGCGCAGGCTGGGCTGGTCAATGGCCATCAGAAAGTCGTCAAGACCAGCATCAAGCCAGGCGATGTCTTCATCATCCAGAGGGTTGAGGCGCACGTCCTTGGGCAGCTGTCCAACAGGCCCACGGAAGTAGACAGCACCGCCAACCATGCCGACGCAGGAGCGTTCGCCCATGACTGAGGCAATGTCCTGGCTGTCATGGCCGCACACAACGGCCTTGCCGCCGCCCATGAATTCAAAAGAGAAGCTGCCCACGCTCTTGAGCACCCAGAGTTCCGGGGCTTCATAAAGGGGGTCGTGCTTCATGAGGGAGCCAGAGCGGGTACCCGCGCGGCCACCAATGTAAACAGTACCGGCTGCCGCGCAGTGGGCCGCAGTGTCGCCCGCATCGCCGCGCACCACAATGCGCCCGCCCGCGTTCAACCAGCCTACGTCCGCCGAGGCGGAGCCTTCAACCAGAATCTCCGTGTTGGGCAGGCACATGGAGCCTACCCGCTGACCGGGGTTGCTGACCTTGAAGGTCAGCTTTTTTCCTTCCTTGTTCCACAGGGGGCCGCCGATATCGTGCTGGCCCGAGGCCTCAATATAAAAGTCAGTCTCACCCTTCTCTACCGCCGCCTCAATGGCCAGCAGCAAATCCTGGGTGGACATGCGCTTGTGTTCGTCTACCGTGCTAACGCGCAGCATGTTCTGCTCCTCGCCAAAGTCTAACAGGCGTACTGGATATCCAGCTTGTCGGCCACAGCCTTGTCCGTGGTAACCAGGGCGTCGGAGCGCCCAACCGGCAGCGAACTGTTGCCCACAGGGGCCAGCAGCTTGCGCAGTTCGGAGTCAAAGGCCAGCATGTAGTCCACAATGTTCTGCGCGCCCCTGTCCACATCCAGCCTTTTGACCAGACGCGGATCCTGGGTGCATATGCCCGTGGGACATTTGCCGGTATTACAGGCATTGCAGCGGCCATGCTCATTGCCGACGCAGCCCAGCAACTGGATGAGGATCTTGCCGATGATAACGCCGTTGGCGCCAAGGCAGATCATCTTGAAGGCATCCGCAGCCGCGTTGCCGGTCAGGCCTATGCCACCGCCAGCCCACAGGGGAATCTGCCCCTGAAGGCCCTGGGCAACGGCAGCCATGTAGCAGTCGCGCAGCTTGGAAACAATGGGATGCCCGGTATGCTCCAGCGAAACCTCGTTGGCAGCGCCAGTGCCGCCCTGAATGCCGTCGATGAAGAACCCGCCGCAGATCTTGTAGGGATCGCGCAGCAGGTTGTTATAGACGGAAACGGACGTGGCAGATGCCGCGCACTTGATGGCCACCGGCACGCGGAAGCCAAAGGCCGCATTGAGCGAAAGGTGCATTTTCTGCACGGATTCTTCAATGGAATACAGGCCCTGATGGTTCGGCGGCGAATGCAGGGTCGCCTTGGGTACGCCGCGGATGGCCTGAATGTGCGGAGCCACCTTGGCTGCGGGCAGCAGGCCGCCGTCGCCGGGTTTTGCACCCTGACCAATCTTGATGAGCACGCCCGCCGGGTCGGTCTTCATGCGGGGCATGGCCTTGATGATGCGGTTCCAGCCAAAGTGACCGGAGGCGATCTGCAGGATCATGTACTTGAGCTGGTCGGATTCCAGCAGCTTGATGGGCATGCCGCCCTCGCCCGAGCACATGCGCACGGGCATGCCGCAGTGTTCATTAAGATAGGCTGCGGCAAGGGCAATGGCTTCCCACGCGCGGGTGGAGAGCGCGCCGATGCTCATGTCGCTGAAGATGGCGGGGTAAATCCAGTGCACTGGAGGGGTGCGCTCGGTCAGCACAAGGCTGTCGCCGTCAACGCGTAGGGGTAGTTCCTTGGCAAGCATGACGCGGCCAAGGGGCGAGCGGATATCAAAGGTGTGACGCTCGGAATCCAGCGCGGGGTCGGTCATCTGGCTGATGCGACCCACAAAGATGGAATCGAGCGTGCGCGGCGGGTTCAGGTTGGTGCGCCCGCCCCGTTTGACGGGGCCGTGGTGACGCGCCAGCACAGGAAACCGTGTATCCTGGTTGCGCACGGGTTTGATGGCCGCGTTGGGGCAGATTTTTTCGCACATGCCGCAACCCACGCAGGAGTTGGGAATGCTGGCCTTTTGCATGATGACCGGGCGCGCGGAATGCTCCTGCGTCGGGTCGGGAAAGGCCTTGCGCGAAAGCGTGATGCTGCGGCGCATCATGCCCACTTCAATGGCGTTGAAAGTACACGCCGCCACGCACGAGCCGCACATGGTGCACAAATCGGGGCGGTATTCTATCTTCCAGCGCAGGTCGTTAACACTTACGTCCTGAGTTCTTACTGATTCCATCGCTGCACCGCCAGATCGTTGTCAATAACCACCATTTCCCGTTCATTGGGATAGATGTCGTTGGAGATGTCGCGGTCGGGCATGATGGCGTTCAGACCGCAGACCTCGGAGGCGATGGCCACCATGTCCGAGTTTACGCCCACAACAACGGGCCGCAGCTTTTTGGAGTCGCAGCAGGTAATCAGCTTGCCGTCAGGCAGAAGGCCGATGAGGGTGTTGGGGCCGTTGATCTCCAGGTGCGCAAGGGATTCGCGAATAAGAGTCAGCACCTTGCGGTCAGCGCGCTGTTCCGCCTCCACAAAAGGCAGGGGCGTGATCACGTGCTTGTAATACTTGATGGGCCAACGCAGCTCATGCAAGACATAGTGCAAGGTGTACAGAAAGTTCTGCGAGTCGGATTCAAAACCCACATAGCCCCTGTGCAGCGACTTCTGGAACTCTTTGTTCTTGGTGAAAAACGTGTTTTCGCCGTTGGCGCACACAGTGTAGCCCTGCAAAAAGAAGGGATGCGCCGCGTAACGCACGATGGCGTAGTTGGTGTTCTGGCGGCACTGGGTCACGATGTTGCGCGCGGTCAGGCGGCCATCGTCTTTCCATAGTCGAAAATATACAGCTATGTCGGCAGGATCACCGATTTCTTTAAGGGTCAGCACATCGGGCCAGAACGAATAGACAAAGCCATTCTTTTTCTCGGCCAATAAGTCCCGCAGCTCAAGGCGCGTGTCCAGCAGCAGGTTTTCGCGATCTTCCTGACTACGGGAGCGGTATTCCTCCGGGTAGTCATAGTTGCGGAAGACGTAACGGGGCATGGCCTCAATCTTGAGGCCGGGGCGTTTGTCCACTTCAGGCACCCACTGGGCAACCTGCACAAAACCCTTTTCTTCCATGTAGTCGTTGACCAGTTGCACGCCCTCGGGGGTGCAGGCCAATGAAAGCAGGGGTTTGTCTTTGTAGTGGCTGAACACGCCCTCCAGGTCTTGCATAACCATAGCAAAACCGGAGTTGTCATGCCCTTCCTGCTGCGGCAGCATTAGATTGAGCGCCATTGAGGGGGGTACAGGCGTCTTGCTCTTGATGGAACCAATTCTGCACATAGCTGTTAACCTCGGGAAAATGCGTCACTTGAAGACCAGCCCGCAAAACTGGGCTACAGGGACGCGAATGAACCCTCTCGTAGGGTGCAATGTTGACTGACCTTTTGGTATAGTCTGAAGACATGACCAAAACGCACCACGAGTTGAAGCATGGGACTGTCAAAGACAGCCTCTGCGCTCCAACCGGCGGATCCACACTGGCGGTTGCGTTCGGCCTCTGGCGCAGGGGGGAAATTGAGTTTGCTACAAACCTTTTCGATGGGCAAGAATAAATTGATGTCATGCATCAAAAAAAAGCTACAGTGTTTATGTTTTGATACCATATATAAAAACTGGTGGTTGTACGTGAAAAAACTCGTAAAGTTCTGCAAAGATCTCACAATGTGCAAATTTTTTTGCAAATTTGACATATTGCCATAACATAATATTGGCATTGTCCGATATTTTTTTTAGAATCAGACTCAGCTGGGCAGAATTTATGCCCTTTTAAAAGACATCTGATAACGCATTTCATAAAATATGATTATTCCCCCCTGCGAGGTAAATGATGAATGTGAGAATGTGGCTTGTTACCCTTTGCTGTGGGTTTGTCGTAGGCATGGCAACCCTTTTTTTCACCAACACCCACATGTCCACACTGGTTTTTACGGAAGTAACCATTCCCCAGCTTTCGGCTGCATTGCAGTCAAAATATGAGTACGGCCTGAAAAGTGTTGTGGATGTTGCCGCGCAAGATCTTGCCGACAGGCTCAAGGGAGTTTCTGACCCCAAGGAGCAGTATGCGCTGATTGAAAAATACACAGATTATCAGCGTTTCTTTCCCAACGACGAGGGGTACCTGTTTACCTACAAAACAGACGGCACCCGTATAAACGTGCCCACCAACAAGTCGCAGAACGGCAAAAATGTTATTGATCTCAAGGATAGCGACGGAGTCTATTTTATACGCGAGTTGATTGAAGCCGCCAAAAAGGGCGGAGCGTTCGTGGCTTACCGCTTTGACAAGCCGGGGGCTGGCATACAGCCCAAACTGGCATACACACGCATGATACCAGGCACTGACGTCATCATCGGCACTGGCGTGTATATCGACAGCGTTGAGGCGGAACGCACCCGTGTTGCCAATCTGGTTGCCGAGAGAAATGACCATTACGATAACCTTGAGCTGCTTATTGGCGGGGGCATCCTTGCTATCATTCTTGGCTTTGCATGGCTGATTACCCGCATTATCTGCCTGCCCTTGCGGCAGATCACCGGCGAAGCGGAAAAGGTCGCCCAAGGCCAGGAGGCCGCCCTGCCCGCACTCACAGCATCCTGTCCGCTCGAAATCCGGCGGCTCAATAGTTCGCTGGGCATGATGATAGAAAACCTGCACGGCCGCATTGAAGAAGCAGCAGACAAAACCCGTCAGGCCGCCGAAGCCCTGGATCACGCAAAAGTAGCGCAGGCCGCAGCCGAAGAAGCCAAGCTGCGTGCGGAATCTGCCCGGAGGGAAGGCATGCTCGCTGCCGCCCATCAGCTTGAATCCATTGCCGAGGCGCTCTCCTCCGCTTCATCTGATCTCTCGCACCAGATCAAACGATCTGATGAAGGCGCGGAAGAATCTTCCAAGATGCTTTCTGGCGCAGCCACTGCCATGAATGAAATGAACGCCACAGTTCAGGACGTTGCCAGAAACGCCGGGCTGGCATCTGGCGCATCGCTTGAAACCCGCGACAAGGCTCTTGCTGGCGCAAAGATCGTGCAAAACGCCGTGGAAAGCATCACAGAAGTGCAGATCCACTCGCTTTCACTCAAGGAAGACATGAACCGCCTGAACGAGCACGCGCAGGCCATTAACCAGATTATGGGCGTCATTTCCGACATTGCGGACCAGACCAATCTGCTGGCGCTGAACGCGGCCATCGAGGCCGCCCGTGCTGGCGATGCCGGCAGAGGCTTTGCCGTTGTGGCGGACGAAGTGCGCAAGCTGGCGGAAAAGACCATGGTTTCCACAAGCGATGTGGCCAAGGCCATTCAGGCCATTCAGGACAGCACCGCCAAAAGCATGAAGGGCGTTGAAAACGCTGTGGGCTCCATCGGCGTGGCTACGGATCTGGCCGGGCAATCCGGCGCGGCCCTGCAAGGCATTGTGGAAGTTGTGACCGCCACGGCAGATCAGGTGAACGCCATTGCCGCCGCCAGTGAAGAACAGTCGGCAGCAAGCGAAGAAATCAACCGCAGCATTGTTGAGGTCAATGAGGTTTCGCGCCTGACGGCAGAGGCCATGAATCAGGCTTCCACAGCCGTTGCCGACCTCACCGAGCAGGCCAAAAAGCTCGCCGCCCTTATTCAGGAGATGAAGCAGGGCTAGGCTGCTCTCCCCGTCATTCTGGTTCCCGGTTTGCGCTTGCACGGCGCAGACCGGGAACCTTTGTTTTGCGGGTGAAACAGCACGAGGCGGCATGCAAGTTTGCTCAAACGCACAGGCAAACGCTCCTTGCGTTTTTGTCCGCAACACGCCACATTTGCAAAACGTTCTGCAGCGGGCGGTCTGTTGCAGTGCGCCTGTGCGAGGCAAGCTGGCAAGCTCCTGTACAGGCAAGTGACCCTGTGAAGCGTCCCATTGTCCCTTTTCAGGAACGTTCATGAAAAACCGCATCCTCATCCTGGTGGTGTTGCTCTTGTGTGCCTGTGCCCGTCCAGTATCCCGGCATGAAACGTCCGCCGACACCCTTGCAGCCACACAGTACGGCAAGGTGCAAGGTTTTGCGGCGGCTGGCGTCAAAACATGGCTTGGCATTCCTTATGCCGCACCGCCAGTGGGCGAACTGCGCTTTCGGCGCAACCAGCCGCCTACGCCCTGGCAGGACGTTAAAAAGTGCGTGGCCTTTGGCAACAAACCTATCCAGTACATGAACATGTTCGGGCTTGAGCGTTCGCGGGTTCCTGCCAGCGAAGACTGCCTGTACCTCAACGTATGGGCGCCGCTGACCGCCGCCAAAGATGCCAGGCTGCCTGTATTCGTATGGATATACGGCGGCGCGTACCACATGGGCGAAGGCAGCGACCCCATGTACGACGGCGCGTCCTTTGCCAGAGACGGCGTGGTCTTTGTCAATTTCAACTACCGCGTCGGCCCCTTGGGTTTTTATGATTTTTCCATGTACGACAAGAGGTTTGAATCCAACTGCGGCGTTTCAGACCAGATTGCCGCCCTGCGCTGGGTGCGCGACAACATAGCCGCATTTGGCGGCGACCCGAACAACGTGGCCATAGCGGGCGAATCCGCAGGCGGCACGGGCGTGTACAACATGCTGGCATCGCCCGCCGCAAAGGGTCTGTTCCAGAAGGCCATCGCGGAGAGCGGCGTCACAGGAAATACCGAATCGCGCCGCATGGTCGAGATGAACAACACCATCTTTTTTGAAAAGCTGGGTATCAATCCGCGCGCAGACATGGCCAAACTGCTGGATATGCCCGCGCAGGACATGCTTGCGGCGGCTACGTTCACGCTCAAGGAAGGCCCGCGCCGCCATCCCGGCATCTTCATGCCCGGCCCGGTCAAGGACGACCTGCTGCCCATGCACCCGTGGGAGGCTATGGCCCAAGGCAATGCTCGCGATGTTAAGGTCATTCTTGGCACCAACCGCAACGAAGGCACGCTGTTTGCCCTGCTGGGCCTGCTGCCCAGGGACTGGCAGCAGGTGGAAAAGATGCTGCGTGATAACGGCGCGGCTGCCAGTATCCCCGCGGTCTCGGAGCTGTACGCCAGCGAAAAGGGCATGAAAAAGCTGACTACCCTCGCGGGCGACCGGGCATTTGTGGTGGATATGGTCAAAAGCGCCGATGCCCAGAGCGCCTTTAACAGCACCTATGTGTACCGCTTTGACTACGCCCCCCTGCTGCCGGAGCTGTTCTTGCTGGGCGCTGCGCATTCAACGGAAATTTCCACCGCGCTTGCCACCAATGATCACCCCTTCTGGCTGCTCACGCCCGCATCACGCCGCAAGGAGCTTACGCAGTCCATGCACGGGGCGTGGCTGAACTTTGTAAAAACGGGCAATCCCAACGGCCCCGGCGTTGCGCCCCTGTGGCCGCAATACGAAGCAGAGCGGCGGCTCACCTATATTTTTGACCAGACAAACACCGTGGAATCGAATCCCCACGGCGCTGTCTATGAAGTGTGGAAAGATATTCAACTGTACCAGTAAGTTGCGGGTCGGCTTCATTGACATGAAGCGCCCGGATTCTTACCCTCCACACGACAACAACTTTTTCACTGCTTTCATCTGCTGAAAGTTCAGGAGGCACACATGACCGAAGCCAATATCCAGCCCGGCGCTGATTTTTCGCCGGATGTGGACAATATACCCGAAGATTGCGTTCTTGAACCGCTCCATGAGCGCCGCTACCTTGTTGGCGGGCGTTTGCTTGAGTGGAATGGCCCCGTGCACACCGTGCATTCGCCCCTGTATGTGAACGGCGAGCAGCGCGTCATCGGCTCCTGCCCGGAACTGACCGAGGCGGAATCTCTGGCGGCAGTGAAAGCCGTGAGCAAGGCGTGGGATAATGGCCGTGGAGCGTGGCCCACCATGCGCGTGGAAGACCGCATTGCCCGTGTGGAAGAATTTGCCCGCCGCATGCTGGCTGTGCGCGATCAGGTGGTGCGCCTGATGGTGTGGGAAATCTGCAAGCCGCTCAACGATTGCCGGGCGGAATTTGACCGCACCATCGACTACATCCGCGCCACTGTGGATGCCCTCAAAGACCTTGACCGCGCCTCCTCCCGATTTGTGATCGAGAGCGGCATTTACGCCCAGATCCGCCGCGCGCCGCTTGGGCCGGTGCTGTGCATGGGGCCGTTCAACTATCCGCTCAACGAAACCTTTACCACACTTATTCCGGCCCTGATCATGGGCAACCCGGTCATCGTCAAAACGCCCCGCATCGGCAAGCTGCTTTATGCGCCCCTGCTTGAGGCCTTTGCCGACTGCTTCCCCGCCGGGGTGGTGAACATCCTCTTTGGCGACAGGCGCGTGGCCATTCCCGCGCTGGAATCTGGCCGCATCAGCGTGCTGGCTTTTATCGGCTCAAGCCGCGCTGCCGATGCCCTGCGCCGTCACCATCCCTCGCCCCACAGGCTGCGCTGCGTGCTGGGGCTGGACGCCAAAAACGCCGCCATCGTGCTGCCCTGCGCCGACATGGATTTGACCGTATCCGAGGCTGTGACCGGGGCGCTGAGCTTCAACGGCCAGCGCTGCACGGCCCTGAAGATCTTTTACGTCCACGCCTCGCGCACTGAGGAATTTCTGGCAAAATTCAGCGAGGCCATTGCCGCCCTGCCCATGGGCCTGCCCTGGAAGCCGGGGGTCAAAATCACCCCGCTGCCCGTGCCCGGCAAGATAGACGACCTGCGTGAACTGGTGGACGAAGCTGTTGCCAAGGGCGCGCGCATTGCCAACCCGCGCGGCGGCACCTTTGACCGCACCCTGTATTACCCCACGCTGGTTGCGGGCGTCACCGCAGACATGCGCCTGCACACGGAAGAACAGTTTGCCCCTGTGGTGCCTGTGGTTTCGTACAACGACGTGTCGGAAGCCGCGGAGGCGGTAATAGCCTCGCCCTTCGGCCAGCAGACCAGCATCTTCGGCACAGACCCCGATGCCGTGGCCGCGCTCATTGACCCCATGGTCAATCAGGTGTGCCGCGTCAACATCAACAGCCAGTGCCAGCGCGGGCCGGATACCTTCCCCTTCACAGGCCGCAAGGACTCTGCGGAAGGCACGCTCTCCGTCAGCGATGCGCTGCGCGCCTTCTCCATCCGCACACTGGTGGCAGCCAAGGGTTCCGCCCCCAACAAGGAACTGATTTCGGACATCGTGCGCAACAGAAAGTCCAACTTCCTGTCCACTGATTTTCTGTTCTAGGTGCTGGAATTGCTGGAGAATCAACCCTTGAAGTAACACATGAAAGGCCGCGTAAGCGGCCTTTTTCATTGCATAAAAGCTGAGATTACTTTCATCTACCCCAACTTCGGCGGGTGGGAGAAGCTGAATGGTCCACGCTCGGCAAACTCCCCCGGCACGCGGCAGTAGTGCGTGTTCACCCGTCCATCAACAAAGTGGTGGAGCAAAAATGCAGGGGCTTCATCTGTAAAATCATCCCCACCAGTGGCGCAGAAATCCGGCACTATGTGCATGCACACCGGTGGAGCCGTCAAGGCCGCCACTCCGTGCCACATGGTGAACATGTACCTGTGCAGATGCCCGCAGCAGAGCCTCACATTGGGGAATTTCTCCAGTATGCGGCCAAGGCTCTCGCCATTTTCATATGGCTCGTCCATCACGCCAAGGGCCGTGATAAAGGGCGGATGGTGGGTAAAGACCAGCGTGGGCCTTTCGGGTTGGGCTGCCAGCGTTTTTTCCAGCCATGCCGCCACGGGCGCGTCAAAATGCCCGGAATGCGAGCCGGGGCGGGTTCCATCAAAAAACACAAGCCGCAAGGGAAAATCCTCAACCGTATAGCACAGGTAGGGGGCAACAGCCGCATCCGCAGGGCAATACTGCCCAAGCCCGGTCACAAGATTTTCACGCTTATCATGGTTGCCGGGTAGCACATACACGGGCATGGGCAGCGCAGACAGCGCCTCTGCCGCAATGACATAGCCGCCGGGCTGGCCGTTCACCGAAATATCCCCGCTCAGCACAAGACAATCGGGCAGTTGCGGCAAGGCCGCAATGTGGTTCACGGTTTTTTCCAGCAACAGCGCACCGTCAGACACGTTGAATGCCAGGCTGCGCCCGGCGCCCACATGCGGATCAGATATGTGTGCTACAAACATGCCAGCACCTCCCCTCGACATTTTCAACTATTTTTAATCACGGCAGCATGTTGCGGTCAAGTCAGCCTTTGTCACAAAACTGTAACACTGCTGCCTGTAATGTAACGAATACGAAAGCTATCGTTCTTGCCACAAAGCGCAATTAGTGGTAATTAAAATCAAATTTTCTCCATGCAGGCAGCACGGCCTTGTGTTACGCCTCTGGAGTCTGACCGACCACGCCCACAAGCGCGCCATCCACGAAAGGAGCTGAACTTGTCCGCAATACGTCTTGAAAACGTATGTAAACAGTGGGGTGCGACCCACGCTGTAAAGAACGTATCCTTTGAGATCAATGAGGGTTCCCTGCTTGTGTTGCTCGGGCCTTCCGGCTGCGGCAAATCTACCACACTGCGGCTCATTGCCGGGCTTGAGAGCGTTTCCGACGGGCGCATCTACATTGGCGACCGCGACGTTACCGACCTGCCCCCGGCGGAGCGCCATCTGGCTATGGTGTTCCAGTCTTACGCGCTTTTTCCTCACCTCACAGTTCGGGAAAACATCCTCTTTGGCCTCAAGGTGCGCAAAGTGCCGGAGGCCGACCAGATGAGGCGGCTGGACAACGCCGTTGACGTGCTTGGCCTTTCCGGCCTGCTGGAAAGAAAGCCCTCCGCCCTTTCTGGCGGGCAGCAACAGCGCGTGGCCCTTGGCCGTGCGCTTGTGGCCGAAGCGGCAGTGTGCCTCATGGACGAACCGCTCTCAAACCTTGATGCCAAGCTCCGGCTCGAAATGCGGCGCGAAATCCGCGACCTGCAACAGCGCCTGGGCATGACAATGGTCTACGTTACCCACGACCAGACAGAAGCCATGAGCATGGCCGACACCATCATTCTGATGCAGCACGGGCATATCGTGCAGAACGATGCCCCTGTCGCCATGTATTCCAAACCCGCCACTACCTTTGCGGCCAGCTTTATCGGCACGCCGCCCATGAACCTCCTGAGTGTTGCCATGTGCAAGGGGCAGGCGATCATCAAGGGCAATGAATGCTGCCCGGTGCCAGGCGCTGTTGCGGCCGAATGCACGCTTGGCATCCGCCCCGAGCATATCCAGGTAACGCCTGACGGCCCGTGGGAGGCAGAAGTGCTGAGCATGGAATACCTTGGTGCGGATTCCGTGCTCGCTTGCAGCCTGGGCCAGCAGCAGGTGGCTGTGCAAATGGCGGGCAACCCCGGTTTTAAACCCGGCCAAAAGCTGCGCCTGAACTTTGCCACCGATGCCCTGCACTTTTTTGAGACAGAATCGGGCAAGCGCATGGGCGCGGCATAGCCGATTGCTCCTTCACGCGGCATTGCGCGCCGATTTTGCTGTCTTTTGTCGCACGACTGTCATAATCATCTAATTTTGATACACATTTGCCCTTTTTCGGTAACATTCAGGCGATAGTACGGATACAGCCCCCAAACCCCTTTGAGGAGAAATCCATGAAACGTATTCGCTCGTTGTTTTTGGCAATTTTCTGTATCTGCCTGTGCGCTGGCAGCGCGCTGGCGGCTCAGACCAACCTTACATTTTACTTTCCCGTATCCGTGGGCGGGCCCATCACCAAGATCGTGGAGGGCATGACCCAGGAATTTATGAAAGAAAACCCCGACATCAAGATTACGCCTGTGTATTCGGGCAATTACCGCGACACTATCACCAAGGCCCTAACCGCCCAGCGTGGGGGCGAGCCGCCGCACGTGGCCGTGCTGCTCTCTACCGATATGTTCACTCTCATTGATGAAAACGCCATCGTTTCCTACGACGAAATTGTCGGCAAGGACAACATGGCCTTCACCAAGGATTACTTTCCCGGCTTTATGCGCAACAGCCAGACCGAAGGCAAAACCTGGGGCATTCCTTTTCAGCGCTCAACCATCGTGATGTACTGGAACAAGGAGATGTTCAAGGAAGCAGGCCTTGACCCTGAAAAAGGCCCCGCCACATGGCAGGAACTGGTCGAAATGGGCAAGAAGCTCACCAAAAAGGACGAATCCGGCAAGGTCACCCAGTGGGGCGTTGCCATTCCCAGCACCGGCTATGCCTACTGGATGCTTCAGGCCCTTGCCATCACCAACGGCGTTGAACTGATGAACGATGCGGGCAACAAGGTTTTCTTCGACAACCCCAAGAATATTGAAGCCCTCCAGTTCCTCACCGATCTTGCCTACAAGTACGAAGTTTCGCCCAAGGGCACCATTGACTGGTCCACCACGCCCCGCGATTTCTTTGAGCGCAAAACCGCCATCATGTGGACCACCACCGGCAACCTCACCAACGTGCGCACCAACGCCAAGTTCCCCTTCGGCGTGGGCATGCTGCCCGCCAATACCCGCCTTGGCTCGCCCACTGGCGGCGGCAACTTCTACATTTTCAAAAATTCCACGCCCGAAGAACGCAAGGCTGCCGTCAAGTTTGTGCAGTGGATGACCACTGCAGAACGCGCCGCCCAGTGGGGCATTGATACCGGCTATGTGGCCGTGCGCCCCGATGCCTGGAAGACCGAACGCATGGAAACCTACGTGAAGGGCTTTCCTTATGCCGCCGTGGCCCGCGACCAACTGGCCCACGCCGTGCCCGAACTCTCCACCCACGAAAACCAGCGCGTGACCAAGGCTCTGGACGACGCCATTCAGGCCTCTGTTAACGGCTCCAAAAAGCCTGACGCCGCCCTCAAGGATGCCCAGCGCGAAGCTGACCGCATTTTGCGCCGCTACCAGAAGTAAACAAGCATTGTGCTGCCAGGGGGATTGCCCCTCTGGCAGCTCTTTCGATTCAATCAGACGCAAGAGAGCAGCCCTATGTTCAAACCCGAAACCATGCGGCAAATCAACGCATGGCTGCTTTTGCTCCCCGGCTTTGCCCTGGTGGTGACGTTTACGCACTATCCTGCAGTGAGCACGTTTATCCACAGTTTTTTTATGGATGGCCGTGGGGGAGCGCCTGCCCAGTTCGTAGGGCTTGAGCAGTACCGCTATCTGCTGGACGACGAGGTTTTTCTCAAATCGCTGCGCAACAACATCATCTTTGCCTGCTGCACCATCCCCTGCTCCATGTCGCTGGCCATGCTCATGGCCTTTCTGGTCAATGCGCGGCTGAAGGGGCAGGCATTTTTGCGGCTGTGCTACTTTGTACCCACAGTACTGCCAATGATCGCCGTGGCCAACATCTGGCTGTTTTTTTACACGCCCGATTACGGCCTGCTTGAGCAGTTGCGCTTTTTTCTGGGCGCGAGCACGGGCATTAACTGGCTTGGCAGCGAGCAGACCGCCCTGTTCTGCGTGATCAGCGTTGCAGTATGGAAGGATGCGGGATTTTTTATGATCTTTTACCTCGCGGCATTGCAGCAAATCCCACCCAGCCTTGGGGAAGCGGCCATGCTTGAAGGGGCTTCGCGCGCCTATTATTACCGCCGCGTGGTCATTCCCCTGCTCATGCCCACAACACTTTTTGTGCTGATCAACGCCACCATCAACGCTTTCCGCATGGTGGATCACCTCTTTGTGCTTACGCAGGGCGGCCCCAACAACGCTACATCACTGCTGCTCTATTACATTTACGAAACCAGCTTCAAATTCTGGGATACAGGCTACGGCGCAACGCTGACCATGGTTCTGCTGGGCTTTCTTGGTTTTGCCGCCTTTGTGCAGTTTGGCATCATTGAAAAAAGGGTGCATTATAGATGAACGAACAGCGCAATATGTACGACAGCCGTGGATTTTCGCGCGTGCTGGACACCACCGCCGCCTGGATGCTTGCCATTCTGTGGGCTTTGCCGCTTTTTTACGCCATCTGGACAGCCTTTCACCCGGCGGAGTTTTCTACCCGTTTCAGCCTGACTGCCCCGCTGACGCTTGAAAACTTTGCCAATGCCTGGAAGGCCGCGCCCTTTGCCCGCTATTTCGTCAACACCATCATGCTGGTTACGCTGACCACAGGCATGCAGCTTGTGCTCTGCACTCTGGCGGCCTACGCCTTTGCCCGCTACGACTTCAAGGGCAAGGGCATCGCCTTTGCGCTTATCCTCATGCAGCTCATGATCATGCCAGATGTGCTGGTGGTGGAAAATTACTCCACCATGTCCAAGATCGGCGTGCTTGATTCCACCCTTGCCATCAGCCTGCCCTATATGGCCTCGGCCTTTGGCATTTTTCTTCTGCGCCAGACCTTCAAGAGCGTTCCGAAAGAACTGGAGGAAGCCGCCGCTGTGGAAGGGGCCAACACCCTGCAGGTGCTCTGGCATGTGTACGTGCCGTTGGCCAAACCCACCTACGCGGCCTATGCGCTGGTTTCCATCAGCACCCACTGGAACAACTTTCTCTGGCCGCTCATTGTGACCAATTCCGTCAATTCCCGCCCGCTGACCGTCGGCTTGCAGATATTCTCGGCTACGGAACAGGGCGTGGACTGGACAATCATCACCGCTGCAACGCTCATGACCTCCGGCCCGCTGCTGGTGGCCTTTCTGCTGTTCCAGAGGCAATTTGTGCAGTCGTTCATGCGGGCGGGCATCAAGTAGGCCGCACACGTCAACACGCGCGAACCACAATGCCCAGGCCCCAACGGTTGCCGACTCGTAGCCGCTGGGGCTTTACGTTTGTGGGTATTTCCACCTCATCACCAGTGCGTCCCTTAATGGCATCAGGCAGAATGCCCGCCTTACAAATTAGCAATGACAGGCGTTCCAATGCGGCAATGCGGGCCTTTTGTGATAACCGCGACCCTGCCGCATAATACCCCTTGTGGAGTGCGGGTCTTGGGGCATATGCTGAAAAAGACCAAAAGTCTGGCTGCTGTGCGGTCAGGCTGACTTTTCAAACAGAGTAACCCACAGGAGGGTTCCATGACCTTTTCTGCTAACTCATTGAAAATTCTTTTGGCGGCCGGGCTGCTGCTGGCTGGTACTGCTGTTGCGGCTCAGGAGAGCGCTGGGACAGGGCAGGAGATGTACAACAAGCTGTGCTCGGGCTGTCATTCGGCCAGCCCTGCGGCAATGAAGGGCAAACCTGTAGATTCGCTGGTGGCTGGCATGGAAAGGGTCAAAAACCTGAGCAATGCCACAGGCGCCGCGGCCCGAATGCAGCAGACCGTGCAGAGCCTGAACCCCGCGCAGGTGAAGGATATTGCGACATATCTTAACCAGATGAAATAACTGTAATCGCAGCAAAGTATCAGGCTGATAATCTGACAGCCCCAGCACTGTGACCGAGGCTGCTCTGCTGTAGCGCACAAAATTGCGCTTGCAATGTGCTGAATAACAGGGCATATAGCTGCCTGTGCTACGCTGTTTCGGGCAGTTAGCTCAGTTGGTTGAGCACCGCCCTTACAAGGCGGGGGCCACAGGTTCAAGTCCTGTACTGCCCACCAAATATGAAAGGGGTTATCCTAAATGGATAGCCCCTTTTTTTGTATGTAAAAACTCCCTTCCAGTCATATCTATAGCATAGCGCCGCTATGCGTGTGCCCACCTGCGAGATGCTGATGTCCACCTCACCCCATCGACATTCCGCACTCATCTTCTTCTGTCGGCACACCTGCACCCTGCTGCCCCAAAAGGTCGCAGATATGCTCTGCCACGCCATCAGCAAGGCCGGGTGAAAGCATGCTTTGATGCGTGCCCGCCGTCCAGCGGAGGGTGATGTTTTTTTCAGACAAAAAACGGCTCCAGCCCTGATACTGGTCAGTAAAGTCAATGTAAGGATTACTGGCAAAATCCAGAGCGCGGATATATAGAATACGCAAGTCAGATGGCGTTGGGCTGTCATAACGCGCTGTGGCAATGGCGTTGAGCCTGTAAGTCTGCAACAGGTTTTCCATATGAGCGGGGCTGAAATGGGGCGGCAGCAGTCCGGCTTTTTCGCCGCATTCCACCAGATACGTCATTCTCTCAGCCCTGTTCATGCCACGCAGTTTGTCCGCATCAAAGGCCAGAGCTTCATGGAGCTGATTTTTCAACAGTTCCACATCATCCTTGGCTGCAAGCAGCTTGGCCCTGGTATTGTCCAGCACAGTGTCCAGTATCAGAACCTGGCCAGGGTCGCCCCCGCGCGCGGCGAACAGGCAGGCCGCCTCATAGGCAAGGAGGCCCCCGAAACTCCAGCCGCCAAAAACGATGTTCTCCGTGGCTACCTTGAGGATTTCATCCAGATAAATCGCGGCCAACTCCTGAACACTATGCAGCTCCGTATTCAGAACAGTTTTTTCAGCCTGAAAGCCCGCAGGCTCAACGGCATAGAGGGTGTAGCGCCCATCCAGCTGCCGGGCCAGATCGCTGTAGCAAAACACGCTGCCGCCCACTGGATGAAACAGGAAGAGATTTTTTCCGCCTTCACTATGGCAAAGCTTGATGATGGGGCTGTTGCGCACGTATGCCTTGTCCTCTATAAGTTCGGCCAACCGTGCAATACTGGAGTGGGTCATCAGCTCGTTGACTGCAATATGAACGCGCAACTCTTTTTCAATCATGACAACAAGGCGCACAGCCATGATGCTGTGCCCGCCAATGCTGAAAAAACTGGCTTCCGCATCGCTTACGTCCATGCCCAGTAGCCGTTTCCAGATAGCGGCAAGCGTCTGCTCCACAGCCCCTTGCGGGTAGCGCCCTGCAACGGCCTCTACCCTGCCCAGCGGGGACGGCAGCGCCCTTTTATCCACCTTGCGGTTGGGCGACAGAGGCAGCTCCACCATTGGCACAATATAGTCCGGTACACAAAAAGGCGGCAACTGCTGCTCAAGATAGCTGCGCAAATCCACCGGATTCACGGCTCCTACTACATAGGCGGCAAGGCTTTTGTCGTTGCCAGCCTGATAGAAATCCGCGACCACGGCCACCTGCCGCACACCGGGAAAGCTCCCCACGGCCCTTTCCACCTCGCCGATCTCTACCCGGTTGCCCCTGATTTTGACCTGCTGATCCTCCCGCCCCCGGTAGTACACAAGGCCGTTTTGAATAAAGCCATTGTCGCCAGTGCGATAGCAGCGCCGCCCGGCGTATTCGGTAAAAGCATCGGCGCTCTCGCCATTCAGATAGCCGCGCGAAACGCCCGCGCCCGCGATCCACAGTTCCCCGGTTACAGATTCCGGCACTGGGCGCTGATGTTTATCCAACACGAAAATAGTGACGCCTTCAAACGGCCTGCCAATGGGAAAGGCCGTAAAATCCGCATGATTGGCGCGGTCAATGCGAAAGGAACTGCTGTCTACCGTGCATTCTGTGGGGCCGTACACATTGAACAGCACCACATCTTCGTTGCCGGGTATGGCATAAAATTTCTGAATGACATCTGGCCGCAGCACCTCGCCAGCCAGCAGCACACGCCTGAGCGGCAAGGGCTGGTGGCGCTCCTGCAAATAATCCACCAGCACATTAAAAAAGGCCGGGGTCATGTCGCACAGGTCAATGCCCCTTTTGCGGGCGCAGGCGCAGAACGCCGCAGGATTTTTGCGTTCCTCGTCCGCCATGACATACAAGGGCTTGCCGCAAAACAGCGAAACCGCCAGTTGCTGGATGGACGCATCAAACGAGAGCGGCGCAACCAGCCCCACAGTGCCATACCCTTCTGAAAACGCCCGCAGGGCATGGATGATGTGCAGGAGGTGGCGGTGCTCCACCACAACGCCCTTGGGCTGCCCTGTGGAGCCGCTGGTGTAGACAATATAGGCGGCAGCGTCCGGCCTGACCGCCGCAAGCGGGGCAACTGGGCAGGCCTCCAGATCTCTCAGACCAAAGCTCTCTCGCATGACTCTGGTTCCGCGGGGTCTGGCATCATGAGCGCTTCTGCAAATCTGCACGTCATAGCGGAAGACACCCGACTGACCGTTGTCAGAGGGCGCGGGAGCAGCAGGTGAAAATTTTACCTCAACCGGATATGGGCATTCTGCCGCCCAAGCACTAAAGAAACGCCGCGGCACAAACAACTCTGCCGAGCCCTCAAAACGCAGCAAGGCCGACTGATCGCCCGTGGCAAGAGCATGCTCCCTGATGGCTGCCCGCAGCTCGTCCTTGCGATCCATATCGCGCACAGCGCCCACAAAAATGCTGCCGCCTGCCGTGAGGCGTTCTACTGCGTGGTCAAGCACCCTGCGCAGATAATTGTAGCCGGGAAAGCAATCCACAACGCCGTTGAGCACCACAAGATCAAAATGCTCATCTAAAAAACAGATATCTATGGCTTCCATGCGGTGGGTGCTTACAGAAGCGCCGCAGGGCAAGGCATGCACCCTGTCAAGTTCATTTCTGGCAATTTCGACCGCCGCATATCGGCTGGAGGCAGAGGCCAGAGCCTGCGCCACCACGCCGGAGCCGCTGCCGATATCAAGCACGCTTTTACCCTTGGCCTGTGTATTTCCTGAGGTGCTGCCGGGGGCACGATTGGGGACAAGACCCGTTTTTTGCAGCAGGCTGTCTGCCATCCCGCAAAGTTGCGCCAGATCAAGGGGGCGGGCGTCCACATCGTCCAGCCACCCCCGGTCGCTGCCCAGCTCTGCAAGGTGCTCCCAGTATTCTGTGCTGCTCAGACCGCCACTTTCCAGAGCATCCGCAAAATTTGACGCGTCCAGGCAAAGCACGTGGGTAATGTTGGGGTTGCGATAGCGATGGTATTCCGCCTCGTGCAGTGAGGCTCTGTCCGTCACCAGCAGCCGTACGGGCCTGAGCATGGCTTCCTGCCTGGGGCGCGGCAGTTCACGCTCCACTGGAACATACACCGCACCGGCCCGCATGATGCCAATGGCGGCGGCAAGATACATGGCTCCGCGCTCGCACAGCGCCCCTACTGCCGCTTCCGGCCCGTAGTTTTGCGCCTGTACAAAGGCGGCTATGCGCGCGGAGAAATCCTTCAGTTCCCTGAAGCTCAGGCTTTTTCCGCCACCAGAAAGGGCGGGGCTATCCGGGTTTTCTTCCACAACGGAGCAGAACAGGGCTTCAAAGCTGGCCCACCTGCCAGACAAGCCAGACGAACTGGATGAACACGGCATGGCATTGCCGGCAGCAGAGAGGCTCGAAGGCAACGTGGTTGGCTGGCCTTCAGGGGCAACTCCAGCCGGATTCAGAGCTGCCTTGTTCCTGGGCATCCCAAAGGTGATATCGGCAATCTTCATTGTGCGTTTTCCTCAATACCTTCCAGAAAGCTTATCTGATATGCCAGATAGTCCTGCGCCGTCGCAAAAGCCACTTTCGGGGGGAGATTGTGGTTAAAACGCAGCATGGTTGCGCTGTCTTCTTTGTACACAAAGCAAAGAAGTGCCACCCCAGTTGATCCGGGGTGACAACCGACTTTATTCCTTTTTTTATCTAGGTCAGAAGCAGTTTTTTTTCAATGGATTAGTTCGCGGAGTAGATAATTAAAAACAGATATAACGTAGCTTGACAGAGGAGAACGCCAAGCCCAATGGCATGGATGAATCATGCAAGCAGCCGCTAAAACTCCAGACCAAAACTGAAACCACCGAAACAGGAAGAACTCTGAGAACGAAATAACTCCGCTCCAAGCTCAACCTGCGCAAAAAATCCACTGGTATGGTTCGCCCGCACACTGCTATGAACCAGCATGGCGTCCCGGCCCGGCATATCTGACCGGCTTTCAAAACCTGGATCGTATCCCTTGAATCTGGCGCTGCTGCTGAACGTTCCGTCAAGCCAGTCATGCCGCCATCCAGCCAGAGTATCCCATGCGAGCGTTGTGCCATTACCCAGGGTGCGGGCAAGATTTGCATGCGCGCCCAAGACTGACGAAAGATTGTTGTAAGTAGCGGCATCAAGCCTGAGTGCTGAGGCCCCAGAGCCGTCCTCGGTAAATCCAGGCCTGGAACTCAGGCTATATTCCAGCCATGTCAGAGGACCAGCTTCCACGCCGCCCCAGGCGGTTGTCCAGTTCCAGTCCTTGCCGCCGCCCGCAAGCGTATCTGCGGTTAGGCCCGTCCAGCTGCTGCTGTGGTTGCGCGCATAGCCATTGAAGTTGACGGCCCGCTGCATTTGCACATCCTCAAAGCCCACGCGGGCCATGCCCATCACATAGGCCCCATCCCACCAGCGCGGCTTGAAGCGCGCGTGGCCGCCAACAGATGCGGCCAGCGTTTCCGCCCTTGCCTCACCCGCACTATGAATATCCGTGCGGCGGCCTGCGAGCGCCACATCAAATCCTGTAGTCAGCCCGCTTTCCCACAGGCGGTCAACACCAAGAGCCAACCCTGCACCTGACGCCGTGAAGCCCGCTGAGCCGCCATTGGCGTTCATGTTGCTGTAGCTGCCAAAGGGCAGCGCCCACGCCTGCCAGCCAGCGACATCATCACCGCTGGACACGCCAGTACCGCTCACGCCTTGTTGGCCGCTGGCCCCCAAGAAGCGCCGCACCATAAGCAGATTGAGCTGCCGCTGCGCTTCAAGCCCGGCCCGCGCCACAGCATCATAACTGTTGGGGCTTAACTGCTCCATTGCCGGAGCAATGCCGCTGCCGGAGGCATCGCTCCAGTCCAGTGCCTGAAACAGGTTTTGCATGTCGCCTGTTGCCTGCCCTGATATCTGGTAAAGAGCGCGTCCAACACGGCTTGTGGTGGTACTGTCGGCATAACGGCTGTAGGCGTTTGATGCACGTTGCTGGCCTAACAAGGCCGACCCGAGACCATTGCTTGATGCAACGCTGAAATTCAATGTTGGTGAAGAAGAGCTAACCCCAATGCTGTTAAACGAGCCTGTGGAGCTTGTTGTCTGCACGCTGCTGATATTTATTGAATAGTTTTCTGCATAAAATCCCGGCGAAGGAGAAAACCGCAGGGCTCCGTCAAGAGTCGCAGAGTTTGCACTGAGCACAGAATATTGGTTTCTGGAATTGAAACCGATTTGCAGCGTGCCCTGGCCTGTCTGGGTGTAGTCATTTACTGTGAGCGTCAGACCGCGATAGCCCGGAGCAACAGTGCCGGAATTGACGACTTTCTTCTGTATTTCTCCATCACCCAGCAAGACACCGCCCTGGCGCACGAGCACATCGCTGTTTTGCAGCACGCCGCCAGTGCCGTCTGCCCTTTTGCTCACGGCCAGGCCTCCGCCGTCAACCACGGTAGCTCCGGAATAGCTATTGACCCCGCTGAGAACCAGCAAGCCAGCACCCGTTTTACGCAAGCCCACGTCCTTGCCGCGCAGGGCCGTAGCGTCCGCCCCAGCCAGAAAGCTGGCGTGATGGTAGGCATCATTCCACTGGCGTTGACTGATATCATTGCTGAATTCTGCGAAATAGCCCTTGGTGTCAAACGTTTCAAGCGCGTAATTGCCAGGGCCCAATTCAGGCAATGTCACCACATCCGAGGCTGACATGCGGTTGGCATCCAGCCGGGCGATGCCGCGCACGGCCTTGCCCGCGTCCAGCAGCCCCTGACCAAACACGTCTTCCTTGGTCAGGTCGTTCACTGCTTTCTTGCCCTGATCAACCAGCGCTTTCAAAGCATCTGCCGTTGCGCCTTGATAAACTTGTTCAATCCACTGTTTGATTGTCACATCATTCGGAGCAGGAACACTGTGATCTATGACAGCAATAATAACCTTATTGGGATTACCATCTTTATCAACAGTATATTGAACAAGGTGCGTTGGCGCCACAAAAGTATTATCCGCTGTGGTCAATACAGCATCAGCCAGCTGTTTGCCGGTCATCCAGGGAAAAGCCTGCGCCACCAGGCCCACAGTGCCGCTCACATAGGGCGCTGCCATGCTGGTGCCGCTGTCCAGCATATAGCCGTTGGTAGTGGCATTGAGTGAATTGATATCGCTGCCTGGAGCCGCAACGGTCCAAAGATAGGCTTTGCTCCCAAGGTTACTGAAATAACTGACCCCAGATGGACTAATGGTGCGTGTTCCGTCCGTCGCTGTGGTGATCCCGGCTATATTGAGGGAAACCACGCTGATCCAGCCTGTCAGGTCCGGCGCATAACGCGGCATCATGCCCTCAACGCTGGGGGCTATCATGCTGTTATTGCCGGCGGCAAACACAATGACCTTGCCGTAATCGTCACTGAGCTTGCGGAGTGCTCTGATTTCACCATTTTGGCCAGATATGACGTCTGCGGGAATATCTTTGGCAGGATCAAGTGATGGGTAAAAATCCGTGCCCCAACTGTTGTTGATAACACGAATATCCGGATACGCAGCAAAGAGGCTCAACAAATCAGGAGAAACAAGATTCTCGTTGCTGGCTGAAGCTTTCCCAAGTGTGACCGCCGAAACGAGGTTGGCGTCAAAAGCCACACCGTGCATACCAACACCATCTCGCAAGGCCGCCATGATGCCCGCCACATGGCTGCCATGCGTATCATATGTCCAGTTTGGCACGTATGGCTGCCCCGTGGTCTCATCGAGCGGCAAGGCCATCATTATGACTTTTCCAGCCAGCTCAGGGTGGTCGCCGCGTACAGAAGTGTCAACCATGCCGATGGTGATGCCTGCACCGGTATATCCCAGAGCGTATGCATCGGCAGCGTGAATAAGATTCAACCCTGTGCTGTTCCAGTATTCATTGGTTTTAAAGCTGTCAGCACTCGCTGCATTGCTATGAAAAGGTATACTTAATGTAAACAGGAACAGAAGGAGAATTTGAAATAAAGCAGGACAAAAACGTGCCCAATAACCGCACGAATAAAAAACCATGAATACTCCTGAAGAGTTAAGTGGAACTTTCTGTCCTTTTTGTTGTTGCGGGAATTCGCACCTTACTTCAGATTCATAACTTTAACTGATTGGTCTTCTGACGGGGCGGCGGAATATACTTCCCCCGTCGATAACGCTTACTATCAAAAATATCTTTTTATTTAAATAGATTATTTTTTAAAAAATTTTTCTGTCCCAAGATTGAAACGAGACAACTTTTTGCGGCTGATCACTCTTGCCCTAAAAGCTGCTCTGTTCCAATTTTGCACTGCAGCAAACAAACCGAGGGGTTCCGGACCATTCCGCAACCCCTCTTTCATATCCTGCCCCGCGCACAAATAGCAGTGGTAAAACAACTGCGGCAAAACAGCAGGATTATCCCTCAAACACGCCGTCAAGCGCGTCAGGGACGCACAAGTATCTTGATGTTTTCGTCCTTGTTGTTGATCAGCTCAAGAAAGCCCTTTTCCATAATGTCCTTCAGCTCGATCTTGCCGGTAATGAGGTTTTCCGCCTTGATGACGCCCTTGGCCATGAGCGCGGCAAGCCCCTTGAAATCCTCAATGGTGTAGGCCAGCGTGCCCATGACCTTTTTGTCCGTACCGCTGAGGCTGAAAAAGTTGAAGGAACTGGGTTCTTCAAAAATACCCACAATAATGGCCGTTCCGGTGTTGCGCAGCACATCTATGGCCAGCGGCCCGGTGTGCTTGTTGCCGATACATTCAAAGGAAACATCAGCCCCGGAGCCGCTTGTCAGTTCTTTCACCTTTGCAACCGGGTCGCACTCCTTGGGGTTTACCACAATGTCCGCGCCGCACTCCATTGCCTTGGCAATGCGCGCACGGGACATTTCAAGCACGATGATCTTGCCCGCGCCCGCGGCTTTGGCTGCCATAATGGTGCCAAGGCCGATGGTTCCCGCCCCAAGCACCACCACATTGAGCCCCAGAATGCTGCCCGCCATACGCACGGCCTTAAATCCCGTGGCCAGAGGTTCCATGACTGCTCCGGCCTCGGGTGAAACACCATCTGGCATGATAAAGCACAATTCCGCAGGCACATTCACATAGGGGGCGAATGCGCCGTCATTGTGCAGGCCCGTAAAGGCAAGCTTTTCACAAACATTGTAACGCCCTTCGCGGCAAGGCTGACACTCGCCGCAGTGCTGGCAGGCATCTGGCGCAACCATGTCGCCCACCTTCACATTGGTAACGCCGCTGCCCACCGCCACAACCTTGCCGCTGAACTCGTGCCCGAGAATGACGCTCCCCTGCTTGCCCGTAAGCGGATGCGGGGCCTCTGTGGGAATGAATATGGGGCCAGCCAGGTATTCGTGCAGATCCGAGCCGCAGATGCCGCACCAATCAACTTTGATCTGAACCCAGCCGGGAGCCGGAGCGGGGGGAACGGGTACAGTTTCAACGCGGATGTCTTTTTTGCCGTGCCAAACTGCCGCCTGCATGGTTTCCGCCATAACTGCCTCGCTTGTTAGATGTTGAATCCGAATACTCCCTTCTTTGCACAGGTCATGCCGTAAAATCCGCGTCAGCAGCGGGTAAGCGGACATGCCCGGCAGACCTTGCCCCTGCTCGATCGAGAAAAATTGCACATGCAGACAGGCATACCGAAGGCGCAGGTAGTGTTCTGAAGTGGAACAAAGCAAGGCGATGGTGGACGGAAGTGGAACAGACGGATCAGCAAGCCCCGGCGAAAGCAGATGACATAAAAAAGGCCTGCTCCAGACCGTATGCCCCCATAAATGGGAATCAGGTTAAGAGCAGGCCGGATTGTGGCAATATGGTAATGGCAATATTATGAAGGATTAAGCCTCTGGATCAATTTTGCGAAGCTTGGCGTATAGGGTGTTGCGGCCAATGCCCAGCGCCTTGGCGGCCTGGAGCATGTTGCCGTTATAATGCTTCAATGCGCAGCGAATGACCTTGGCCTCCTGATTGTCCAGGTTAAAATCGGTCATTCCGGGCAGGGCAGCCACGGCTTGCCCATCTGGCTGCCCGCTGGCTGCATTGGTTCCACCAGCACAGGACTGCAAATGCGCAGGCAGGTGTACGGGCAAAATACAGCCGCCCTGCGCCATGTTGACGGCAAATTCCACGCTATGCACAAGCTGACGCACATTGCCGGGCCAGTCGTAATCTTCCATCACACGCAAAGCCTCGGCAGAAAATCCGCCAAAAGGATGCCCATAGGTACGGCACAGGCGTTTGCAGTGGTATTCCGCAATGACGGCTATATCTTCCCTGCGCTCGCGCAATGGTGGAATTTCCAGCGCAAGCACATGGATGCGATAAAACAGATCTTCACGAAACGCTCCCGAAGCCATCAGTTCATCCAGATTGCGGTTGGTGGCAGTGACCAGCCGGAAATCAACCATCCTGGACTGCTTGCCGCCCACCCTTGTGACGCAGCGGTCTTCCAGTGGCCGTAGCAGGTTGACCTGCATTTCCAGCGGCATTTCAGAAATTTCATCCAGAAACAGGGTTCCCTTGTCGGCCAGTTCAAACTTGCCGGGACGCCCCTTTTCCACAGCTCCGGTAAAAGCCCCCCGCTCGTAGCCAAAAAGTTCGCTCTGGATAAGCTCGCGCGGCAAAGCCCCGCAGTTTACGGCCACAAACGGCCCATCGGAACATCGGCTGGCCTTGTGGATGGCCCGTGCAAACAGTTCCTTGCCCGTGCCCGTTTCGCCCAGCAACAAAACCGCCGCAGGGCTTTTGGCCATATGCCGCGCCTGCTCCACCGTGCGGGACATTTTTTCGCTGCGGTAAACAATATCGCCAAAGGGGCGCGTGCCTTCGCGGCGCGGAACATGCGGCACAGGGGCAATCGGCGCGGGGCGGGCCTCCACTCCGGCCTGAAGGGTCACAAGGGTGTAGTGCGCTTCTGACCTGCCCGTCATGAAGGGCATGGCACAGGCTGTAAGTGAGGAATTGGTCAGGCAGCGCAGGGGAACACCCTCGGGCTGGCCGCCCTTTTCCGCCTGCTGACGCGCATACAGGGTGTAGTCAAAAAATGCCTCGGCGCGTCCGCCGCGCACATCGCCGCTAAAGCCGAGCAGGCGCTCCGCCTGCGCATTGGCATAGGTGATGATGCCGCTCTCATCCACCATCAGCACGCCAATGGGCATGGAACTGAAGAGTGTGCTGAGCAGGGTGCGTGATTTGTTCTCCATACTGCTCAGCGAGGCGTTGAGCAGCAGACGCTCAATCTCGCGGGCCGCGCCAACAGCCAGCCACAATGCCTGACGGTGATCGGCGCTGGTTGGCCCGGAAATGTCAAAACAGCCCCACAGTTGCCCAAAGGGCGTGAAAATGGGCGCGGCAGAACAGCCCCAGGCCTGATGGCTGCTGCAAAAATGCTCCTCGCCCATAACCTGCGCTGGCATGCCGTCAGAAAGGGCCAGACTTATGGCGTTGGTTCCCACGCTTCTTTCAGACCATACCGCGCCAGGGCCAAAGTAAAGCTGGTCTGCCTGAAGCAATACATCCTTGTTGCCGCAGGTGCGCAGCAACCGGCCATTGGCCTCGGAGACCGTCATGAGCAGGCCTTTTTCCTTGATCTGCTCATACACCTGACGTTCCACGCCAGCCGCCAGCTCCGCGTATATCTCGGCCTGTGCGTTGATCTGGCTCATGGGCGTAAATTCCGCGCATTTGGGCAGCAGCGGATCCACCCCCAGATCACGGCAGCGCATCCAGGAGGCCGCAATGGGCCGGGGCAGGCTGTCGTCAACAATTTTACCGGTTCTTATAAAGGATTCCCAGGTTTCCCGCCGGTTCGCTCTTGGTGCGCCGCTATAGCTGTTGAACAAAAACCCCGAGCGGTTGACGCCTTCCGCCATCAGGGGTTCCTGCCGCATTTCAAAGACATCGCCATTTCTTTGCAGAACATACATGACTTATCTCCCGGACGCTCACGCCCTTTCAACAAGCATGCCGGTTCGCTGGCCTTTCCACTTCAAAAAGACCATCTGCCCCACTTCTGAATAATGCGATCCCGCAGCTTTGTTTTAAGCAATAGCATCGTCCGTGAAAAAATGGAATAGCTCTTTGCCCATGGCTACATTCATATTACGTCCACAAAAAACAACTCCATGAATTTTTTATATATTGTAGTGTATCATAACTGGTCTTACAGAACAGCGTCCTGTTCGATTTTGGAACACCATCAAATACACGGATAAAGTATTTTATAAATTATTCATTGATTATTACCTGTTATAAAGTGGTATCAGAGTTGCAATCAAGTAGGCATAAACGCGTGCGCCACATCGGCGCAAGGAGGTAGCGGATGGCCTACGAAGTGCAGATGCCCAAATGGGGCCTCACCATGAAAACAGGCAAGATTGCGCGCTGGCTTGTGGCCGAAGGCGGTGCGGTGGCAGTGGGGCAACCCCTGCTGGAAGTGGAAACAGACAAGATCACCAACGTGGTCGAGTCTCCGGCTGGCGGCGTTCTTTTGCAGATTGTCAGCCCGCAGGGCGAGGTTGTTCCAGTCATGCAGGTTATCGGCATCATCGGTGAATCGGGCGAGGCTGTGGCCGCCCCTGCCGCCCAGGCTGCCGGGGCAGTGTCTGCCGATTCCCCGGCACCCGCAGCATCCGGAGCCAAGGGGCAGAATGCGCAGGCCAGTACGGCGCAAGGAGAAGTCCGCGCCATGCCTGCGGCCCGCAAGGCCGCCAAAGAGCTTGGCGTTGATCTGGCAACGGTTACGGGCACAGGCCGCGATGGCGTTATTACAGAAAAGGATGTTCGCGCCGCTCACGAAGCCGCCGCAAAATCTCCGGCTCCGGCCAGCGCAGCCACGGCGCAACCATGCTCCGCCCCTGATGCTGATGCGGACGAAGTCATCCCCATGGACGGCCTGCGCAAGCTCATAGCGGACAACATGCAGGCCAGCCTGCAAAACGCGGCGCAACTGACCGTTTTTGTGGAAGCCGACGTTACTGAAATGGTTGCCCTGCGCGACACCATGCTGGCCCGCAACAAAAAAGACCCGGAATACCGCCTCTCGTTCAACGACATCATCGCTTTTGCCGTGTGCCGCGCACTCAGGCAGCACCCCGTCATGAACACCACCCTGCAGGCAGACGGCATCCACATGCACAGGCATGTGAACCTTGGCATCGCCGTTTCGCTCGATACGGGCCTCATTGTTCCCAACGTCAAGAATGCGGACACCTACAGCCTTGAAGAACTCAAGGCCAAGGTGCGCGATGCCGCTGGCCGCGCCCGCAAGGGCGGCCTCTCCATGGACGAGATTTCCGGCGGCACCTTTACCATTTCCAACGTGAGCATGCTTGGCGTGGACGGCTTCACCCCCATTCTCAACCCGCCGGAAACAGGCATCCTCGGCGTTGGTCGCGTAGTGGAAAAGCCGGGCGTTTTTGAAGGTCAGGTCTGCGTGCGCAAGATGATGACCCTTTCCCTCACCTTCAACCACATGGTCACCGATGGCGGCCCGGCCATGAGCTTCCTGCGCACCCTTGCGGACATGCTCGAACAGCCCGTGCGCATGCTGGGCTGACCAGCGGAGGAATCCAATGCTGCAACGTTACGTGGTTGAACTGGGCACCGGGGCCGATCTGCACGGCGCAAACATGACCAAGGCCGCATACCGCGCGGTAAAGGACGCCATTTCGCGCAGTTGTTTGTGCGGTCTGGTGGAGATACTTGGGCGCGGTTCGTTTCAGGGTGTGCATGTGCAAGCGCGCATTGCCGTGCCCGAACCTGATCTGGTGGACAAGGAGGCAGTGCTTGCCGCCATCCCCATCGGGGAAAAGAGCATTGAGGTCGTTACGGGCGGTTTGCGCACTCCGGGCCTTGAAGTTGCCTGCTTCAGCCCCGGTTGCAGCGACATCGTGTTGGCCTGCGCGGCCCTGACCGTGTCGGTAGATATTGACTGAGTCGGCACCACAATCAGCAATCTGAGGAGAGTACCATGAAACATCCCGACAAAAAGGTTCTGCTGGAAATGTTCAGCACCATGACCAAGATCCGCCTTTTTGAAAGCGAGCTGCAAAAGTTTTTTGCAGCTGGCAAAATACCCGGATTCGTTCACCTCTACCTTGGTGAAGAAGCCGTTGCCACAGGCGCGTGCGCCGCGCTGAAGCAGACGGACATGATCACCAGCACCCACCGTGGGCACGGGCATTGTATTGCCAAGGGCGGCGACCTCAAGCTCATGATGGCCGAAATCTATGGCCGCTCCACTGGTTACTGCAAGGGCAAGGGCGGCTCCATGCACATTGCCGATTTCAACATCGGCATTCTTGGCGCCAACGGTATTGTGGGCGGCGGCGGCCCCCTGGCCGTGGGCGCGGCCTTCAGTTGCCAGTACAAGGATACCAAGGGCGTATGCGCCTGCTTTTTCGGCGATGGCGCGTCCAACCAGGGCACCACGCAGGAATCGCTGAATATGGCCAGCGCCTGGAAGCTCCCCGTCATCTTTATCAATGAAAACAACGGCTACGGCATCTCCTGCCCGCAGAGCAAATCCATGGCCATCACCGACATTGCCGACCGCGCCGCCGGATACGACATGCCCGGCGTTGTCATTGATGGCAACGACGTGCTCGCCGTGTACGAAGCCGTGACTATGGCCGTAGAACGCGCGCGCAAGGGACAGGGGCCCTCGCTCATCGAATGCAAGACCTACCGCTGGCGCGGCCACTTTGAGGGCGATGCCTGCGTATACCGCAGCGAAAAGGAACTGGAAGAATGGAAGGCCAAGGATCCCATTCCGCGTTTTGCCAAAAAGCTGGTGGAAACCGGCACCGCCACTCAGGCGGAACTGGACGCCATCACCGTATCTGTGGCCGCCGAAATTGAAGCCGCCGTCAAGTTTGCGGAAGACAGCCCCTTCCCCAAGCCGGAAGACCTGCTGGAAGACGTGTACGCATAAAGCGTTTGCCTGAAACTGCGGAAACCACCTTCAGATTTTCAGAATGGAGAAAAATATGGCGATCAAAACCTACCTGCAAGCGCTTAACGATGCCATGCGTCAGGAGATGGAGCGGGACGAAAACGTGTTCATCATCGGTGAAGACGTGGGCAAGTTCGGCGGCTGCTTTGGCGTGACTCAGGGCCTTTTTGACCAGTTTGGCGAACGCCGCGTGCGCGACACCCCCATTACGGAAAGCGCCATTGTGGGCGCTGCCGCCGGCGCTGCCGCAGCCGGTCTGCGCCCCGTGGCCGAACTGATGTTTGTGGACTTCATCGGCGTCGCCCTTGACCAGCTCTTTAACCAGGCCGCCAAGATGCACTACATGTTCGGCGGCAAGGCCAAGGTGCCCATGGTGCTGCGCATGCCCCAGGGCGCTGGTGTGGGCGCTGCGGCCCAGCACTCCCAGAGCCTTGAAGCATGGTTCATGCACATACCCGGCATCAAGGTATGCATCCCCTCCACCCCGGCAGACGCCAAGGGGCTGCTCATCAGCGCCATCCGCGACGACAACCCCGTTGTCTTTCTCGAACACAAGATTCTGTACGGCGTGGAAGGCGAAGTTGGCGACGAGGCGACGCCCATTGAGCTTGGCAAGGGCGATGTAAAGCGCGAAGGCACGGACGTAACCATTGTAGCTACCTCGCTCATGGTTCACTCCGCCCTTCAGGCCGCAGAAACCCTGGCTGCTCAGGGCATCAGCGCCGAAGTGGTAGACCCCCGCTGTCTGGTGCCCCTCGACAAGGACATCATTCTCAATTCCGTCAAGAAAACCCACGCTCTTGTGGTTGCGCACGAAGCCGTCAAAACAGCCGGTGCAGGCGCGGAAATCGCCGCCATGGTGGCCGAGGAAGCCCTGGACTATCTGGACGCGCCCATTGTGCGCGTGGGCGCTCCTTACTGCCCCGTTCCCTTCAGCCCGCCGCTGGAAAAGGCCTACATTCCCGGCGCGGATCAGATCGTCGCTGCGGTCAAGTCGTTGCGATAATTAAGCCGCGTTCAAGGGGCAGGCACAGGCACAAGGCCTGCCCCGTCGCGGCGCAAAGGTGCAAAAACTCTTGCAGGCACTGCCTGCAGCCTACATCCACCGGAGTCACCGTGAAAGCAGCCATTATCGCCAATCCGGCATCAGGCAAGGACATACGCCGCATCGTCGCGCACGGCAGTGTTTTTGACAATCAGGAGAAGGTGCGCATGGTGCGCCGTATTCTGGTTGGCCTGGCCGCCGCCGGGGTACGTGATGTTCTGTATATGCCCGAGGGCTACGGCATCGTGCCGCGCGCCCTGAGCGATCTGGAAGCTCTGGAAACGCCTGTGAACGTGGCTCCGGTGGACATTTACCTGCACAACACGCAGGAGGACACCATCAACGCCGCAGCTCTCATGCAGCAGGAGGGGGTTGCGGTCATCATCGTCATGGGGGGCGACGGCACAAGCCGCGCCGCCTGCAAGGGCGCGCGCAAAACGCCTATTCTGCCGCTTTCCACTGGCACCAACAATGTTTTTCCTGTCATGGCCGAGGCAACCGTGGCTGGCCTTGCCGCGGGCGTGTTGGCCTGCGGCGGCGTAACCATTGACGAAGGCTGCCGCGAGGCCAGCCTGCTTGAAGTGCATGTGGACGGTCAGTTCAGGGACATCGCCCTGGTGGATGTGGCCGTGTACGATGATCTTTTTCTCGGCTCCCGCGCCATCTGGGACATCACCAAAGTCAGCCAGATAGTCGTTTCCCGCTGTCGGCCAGACAGCATAGGCCTCTCCACTGTGGCCGGACAGCTCATGAGCATCTCGCCCGAAGAACCGCGCGGTCTGGCCCTTGATCTTGACCCCGATTTTGCCTGCCGCGTGCGCGCCGCCATCGGCCCCGGCCTGTTTGCCGACGTGGGCGTTTCCCGCGTGCGCCAGCTTTTGCCGGGCGACGATGTGCCGGTGGGGCTTACCCCCTGCGTGCTGGCGCTGGACGGCGAGCGCGAGGTGGAGGTTCGGCGCGGGCAGAGCGCCAGCATACGTTTGTCAGAAGACACCATGCGCGTGGTGGATGTGGCCCGCGTCATGGAATACGCCCGGCAACGAGGGCTGTTTTTGCGCGGCGCGCAGGTCTGCTACGCCAACTAGACGGCATATCTGCATCATGCCTGAATACCCCAACACCAGGAGCATGTTTATGAAACTCAAGGCTGCATTCATTTTTCTGAGTCCGCGTGGCGAAGGCAACGGCGTCAAGGCCGAGCACCGCAGCTGGACGCGCACCCCCGGCGTGGAACTGCTGACTATTGGCGTGACATCCTACAGGGAGGCCGTTGAAGCGGCGCAGAAGGCCGTGGAAGAAGACGGCTGCGTTGCCATCGAGCTGTGCGGCGGCTTTGGCTACGAGGGCGCGGCAATGGTCGCACGGGCGGTCAAGGTGCCTGTGGGCGTTGTGCGCTTTGACATCCATCCCGGCCTCGGCAACGTCAGCGGCGACGGTATTTTTGCCTGACGCAACAACCTGTTTGCGGCCCGCAGGGTGCTGCCATCCAGTGCATTCCCGGTTTGCGCCCGGTTTAAGTCCGGTCTGATCCGGGCATGCGGCAACACGGAGGATACGATTATGGCTATTAACGGCAAAGTTGTTCTGGTTACCGGTTCCGCCCAGGGTATAGGGCGCGGCATAGCCCTGCGCCTGGCCAAGGACGGCGCGGATATCTGCCTTGTGGACATGAACGCGGACAAACTGGCTGCCACAGCGGGTGAAGTACGCGCTCTTGGCCGCAAGGCCACCACCTTTATTGCCGATGTAAGCGACCGCGCGCAGGTCTTTGCCGCTGTGGATCATGCGGAAAAGGAACTGGGCGGGTTTGACGTGATGATCAACAACGCGGGCATTGCTCAGGTCAAGGCCCTGCTGGACGTCACCCCCGAGGAGCTTGAACGCATCTTCAGAATCAACGTCAACGGCGTGCTCTGGGGCATTCAGGCAGCAGCCACAAAATTCATGGCCCGCAAACAGAAGGGCAAGATCATCAGCGCATCTTCCATTGCCGGACACGATGGCTTTGCCCTTATTGGCGCGTACAGCGCCACCAAGTTTGCCGTGCGCGGCCTTACCCAGGCGGCAGCGCGGGAGCTTGCCTCGAGCGGCATCACCGTAAACGCATACTGCCCCGGCGTGGTCGGCACAGACATGTGGGTGGCCATTGACGAGGGCTTTTCAAAAATCACAGGTGCCCCCAAGGGCGAAACCTACAAAAAGTACTGCGAAGGCATAGCCCTTGGCCGCCCCGAAACACCGGAAGACGTGGCCGCCTTTGTTTCCTATCTGGCCGGGCCGGACTCCGACTACATGACCGGGCAGGCCGTGCTTATTGACGGCGGCATGGTTTACCGCTGACGGCATCGGCCCCGGCTGGCGGCAAAAAGGCAGCCTTCCGCCGCAACACACAACATCGCAGGAGAACAGCAGTGAGCATAGAACTTGCCATGCCGAAACTTGGTCTGACCATGAAGACCGGCAAGGTTTCCAAATGGTTTGTGGCCGAAGGCGCCGCAGTCAAGCAGGGCGATGATCTGTTTGAAGTGGAAACCGACAAAATCACCAATAAGGTGGAAAGCCCCGCCGATGGCGTGCTCTTCCAGATTATGGTGCAGCCCAAACAGGAAGTGGCCGTGGGCGCCGTGCTTGGCATCCTGGCCGAACCTGGTGAAACAATCGCCCGGGTTGAAGGCGCGTCTGACTCCCCCGCTTCCGCCACAGCGGAAGCGGGCGCGCCCAAGCCCGAAAAAACCAACGCGTCAGCCGCTGTGCAACCCTCTGGCACTGGCGGGATAGCGTCTCCTGCCGCGCGGCGGCTGGCGCGTGAACTTGGCATTGACCTTGCCTGCGTAGCAGGTTCAGGCCCCGAAGGCCGGATTGTTGAGCGCGATGTGCAGGCCCGCTACGAAGTTATCGGCAAAATCAAGATCACGCCCCTTGCCGCCGCCGTGGCCGCCAAGGCCGGGCTGGATATCTCCACCCTCACAGGCACGGGCGAAGGCGGCAAGATCGTGCGCGAAGATGTTGACCGCGCCCTGCACCCGGAAAAGTTCGCGGCGGCGGCCCAAAATGCGTCTCAGTCAACCTGCTCCAGCGCCGTTTGCGGCAGCGAGCCAAGCTCCGTGCCCATGGAAGGCATGCGCAAGATAATTGCCGACAACATGCTGGGCAGCCTGCAAAACTCCGCCCAGCTCACCCTTGTGAGCGAAGCGGATGTAACCCCCTGCGTGCACATCATCAACGACTTCAAGGCCCGCAACAAAAAGAACAAAGACTTCCGCCTTTCCATGAACGACATGCTTATTCTGGCCGTTTCCAAGGCCTTGAAAAAGCACCCCCGCATGAACGCCACCTTTGACGGGCAAACCATCACCCGTCACGGCGAGGTGCACATGGGCGTGGCCGTGGCCCTGCCCGAGGGCCTGATGGTGCCCGTGCTGCACCATGCGGACAGGCTGACCCTGCTCGAAATCGCCAGGGAAGCCCGCCTGCTGGCTGGCCGCGCCCGCAAGGGCGAGCTGACGCCTGACGACATGAGCGGCGGCACCTTTACCATCACCAACATGGCGCATTCCGTGGTGGATTTCTTCACGCCCATTCTCAAGCCCGGGGAAACGGGAATCCTGGGCGTGGGCCGCGTGGTGGAAAAGCCCGTTATCCGCGAGGGAGCCATAGTGGCCCGCTCCATGATGGGTTTGAGCCTTACCTTTGACCACCGCGTTGAAGACGGCGCACCCGCCGCTGAATTTTTGAAGACACTTGTGGAATATCTGGCGGAACCGGCCCTGCTGCTTTTCTAGGGCATTCCCGGCAGGGCTGCGTCAATGCGCGCCCATACAGCAACCAGCACAGATCAGGAGAACACAATGTACGATGTAGTTGTCATAGGTGGCGGCCCCGGCGGCTATGCTGCGGCCATTCGCGCTTCGCAGCTCAAGGGCAAGGTGGCCTTGGTGGAAGGCGGCAACATGGGCGGCACCTGCGTTATGCGCGGCTGCATTCCCAGCAAGATATGGCTGCGCGCCGCTACCCTGCTGGAACAGTCGCGCAAGGCTGGCGAATTCGGTCTGGAACTCACTGTGGGCAAATTGGATTTTACCGCTGTTCTGGCCCGCAAGCAGGGCGTTTCCAATGATATCCGCATGGGTATGGAAGCGCTGCTTGCCAACAACGGCGTGGATGTGATCCCCGGCATGGCCGTTGTGACCTCCCCCACTTCTGTGGATGTGGCGGGCAAAAAGGTTGAGGCCAAAAGTATTATCATCGCCACGGGCAGCACCCTTGCAAAGCCCGATGTTCCCGGTCTGGATCAGGCCGCCTTTACGAGCGACCAGATGCTGGACATGACGGAAGCCCCGGCCTCGGTGCTTATTACCGATCCCACCTATATTGGCGTTGAAATGGCTACCCTGCTGAGCATCCTTGGCAGCAAGGTCATCTTTGCCGTGCCCGGCCCGCGCATTCTGCCTGACGAAGATCAGGATTCCAGCCAGCGCATGTCCCAGTCCCTGCGCGAGCGCGGCGTGCAGATCATTGCCCGCCACACCCTCGTCAAGGTTGCGGGCAAAACCTGCACCCTCAAAAGCGGCGACAAGGAACAGACCGTTGAGGCCGACAGGGTGCTGGTATCTGGCCGCAAGCCTGTTGCCGCTAATCTTGGTCTGGAAACGCTTGGCGTTAAATTCAATGCAGATGGCGGCATAGCAGTTGACCAGCAGTGCCGCACAGCCTGCCCGGGCATTTTTGCCATTGGCGACTGCACGGGCGGCTGGATGCTCAGCCATGCGGCCTCTGCCATGGGCATCTGCGCGGCGGAAAACAGCATGGGCGTGCCCGCAAAATTCCCCTCCCACCTTGTTTCGCGGGCCATCTGGGGCAGCCCGGAAATGGGCTCCGTGGGCCTTTCTGAAGAACAGGCCGAGCGCAAGGGCTACGAGGTTGAAGTGGGCGGTTTTCCATATTCCATCAACGGCTATGCCATGTTGCGCGGCGAAGTGGACGGCGCAGTAAAAATGGTTGCCGATGCCGACACGGGCGAAATCCTGGGCGTGCACATCGTGGGCAGCAATGCTTCCGAGCTGATCGGCGAGGCGGTGCTTGCCATGCAGCTTGAATGCACGGTGCGCGAATTTGCCAAGGGCTTCCGCGTGCATCCGGCCTTTTGCGAAACCGTTGTCGATGCCGCGCGCGATGCCGCCGGGTGGGCCCTGTACCTGCCCAAGCGGGGCTGACGCCGTTGAAGGAACCGGCGGGGGTGCCGTTGGGCCCGGGGTACAGGCCTCCCCGGCCCCCCGCCGTAAACAAGCTGAATCTGTTCTGCATTACAAGGAAGCAGCCATGTCCGCCTTATCCCTTTGCCAGCCAGATACCGATGCCAGCTCCGTGCCCGGCCAGCCTGTTCCGCTGGAGGTGCTGGATCTTGGGCGCATCGAATACGGCGAAGCCCTGAACTTTCAAAAGCGCCGCGTGGAGTCGCGCGTCAGCGATGCCGTGGACGATACCCTCCTGCTGCTTGAGCACGACCCCGTCATCACCATGGGACGCGGCGGCACAACGGCCCATCTGCACGTGACCGAGGAACAGTTGCAGCGTCAGGGCGTGGGCCTCTACTGGGTGGAACGCGGCGGCATGGCGACCTTTCACGGCCCCGGCCAGCTTGTGGCCTATCCCGTTATCCGTCTGCGGCAAAAAGACCTGCATCTGTATATGGAAAAGCTGCTGGCCGCCATCGCCTCGGTGGTGCGCTCCTTCGGGCTTGAGCCGCAGCTGGGCGTTCACGGCCCCGGCGTGTGGGTAAACGGCGGCAAAGTCGCCAGCGTGGGCGTGGCAGTGCGCAAGTGGGTGACCTTTCACGGCATGGCCCTGAACGTGAATACCGATGTGGACTGGTTTCGCCTCATCACCCCCTGCGGCAACCCTGCGGAACGCATTACCTCCATAGCTGCCGAGCTGGGAAGTCAGGTTGATTTTGCCGAAGTTTCACACCGCTTTGTGCAGGCCTTTGCCCACGAGTTCGACTTTGCGCCCCGCACCGGGCTGGCTGCAAACAGACCGGCCTGGCTGACTGTTTCCCTGCGGCCCGATGCCGGGATACGCCCTGTGGAGAACATGCTGGCCGACCTCAACCTGCACACCGTGTGTCAGGAGGCCCAGTGCCCCAACAAGGGTGAATGCTATTCGCGCGGCACATCGACCTTTATCATCATGGGCGACAGATGCACCCGCGGCTGCCGCTATTGCGCAGTAGCCAAAGGACATCCCGCGCCTCTCGATTCCAACGAGCCGGATAACGTTGCGCAGGCCGTGCACAGGCTTGGGCTGCACCATGCGGTCATAACTTCCGTCACGCGGGACGACCTGCCGGACGGCGGCGCGAATCATTTTGTGCGCACCATCAAGGCCATACGCCAGACAAGCCCGCAGACCAGCATTGAAGTGCTGGTGCCGGATTTTCAGGGCGACCGCAATGCTCTTGAGGCGGTGTGCGCCGCCCGCCCCGATATGTTCAATCATAATCTTGAAACCGTGCGGCGGCTTTTTGCTCAGGTGCGCCCTGGGGCCAGCTATCAAACTTCGCTGGAAGTGCTGCGCTACGCGGCCAGTCAGGGCCTGCGCGTAAAATCCGGCATCATGCTGGGCCTTGGCGAAACATGGAGCGAAATTCGCCTCGCCCTGGCCGATCTGCTGGCGCACGGCTGCCGTTTTCTGACACTTGGCCAATATCTTGCGCCCTCTGGTGCGCACGTGCCTGTGGCGCGGCATCTGGCCCCTGACGAATTTGACCACTGGAAGGCAACAGCCCTCGCCATGGGCTTTACGGGCGTGGCTTCCGCCCCGCTGGTGCGCAGCTCGTACCGCGCGGAGGCCATGCTGACCAGTCTGACAGACGCGGCCCCGCTGGCTGCCAATACTTGCGAAGCGTGCTGAGGAGAAACGTATGAAGCTGAGGATGCGCAAACGCGGCCCAATCATGGCCGCCCCGATGTTTCCGGCGGCCCGTACGCTGACGGCCCATGCTGTTGCGGCCTGCATGATAGCGGCCTGTATCGTGCTGTCAGCTGCTGCGTTGCCCGCCCATGCTGCCAGTGACCAGCAGAACACCGAGGTCAGGCCTGGCAGAACGTGGTTTATTGATGAAACTGGCTTTCATGCCTCTGCCCACGCCAACATGTCGTGCGCAGACTGCCACGCAGAACAGGCCGATCACCAGCACCCACGGGCCGACAAGCTCAACAAGCCCGCCAGCACGGCATTTGATAGGGAAACCTGCCTGCAATGCCACGGCGAAGTTGAAGATAATCTGGCAAAGGGTACGCACGGCGGCAAACCGGTAATGAAAACGCAGGACTATAACAACTGTGTTACCTGTCACAACCCGCACTATGTTCTCGCGCCCGAGGCCACAGCCAAGGGCCTGCGCCCTGCGGGCGACATGAGCCAATCCTGCGGCGTGTGCCACAAGGCTCAGTCAGACCTGCCCAAACCAGCGCCTGATGTAGCCGCTTGCCTTTCCTGCCACGGTCTCAAGACCGGCAAGGGCATAGCCGCTGGCGCTGGCGTCTCTGCCGCCAAACCTCAGGGCAGTTCCCAAGCAGCGCCTGTGCCCTTTAACAAGGGCAAGGAACCGCTGGGGCCGGTTATGTGCCTCTCTTGCCACGGGCCGGAATCAAACGCTGCCGCGTCTGCCGGGGCCATGCCCAGAATCTCCGCCGAGGGTATGAAATCCATGACCCACGGGGACATGAACTGCCTCACCTGCCACAAGGATGCGGCACGGTATCCTCACAACAGGCAGGAGCGCGTCAACTGCCTCACCTGCCACACACGGCATGACGAAAAGACAATCCACGATGCCCACAGCAATGTGAGCTGCGGGGCGTGCCATCTTTCCGGCGTCACCCCGGTGCTCAAGGACGGCAAGGTTGATTATGTCATCAATTCCGGGCCGCTTAACGTGCATTCCATGTCGCTTGCCAACGGCACGGCCTCCTGCGTGCGCTGCCACAGCGCCAGCCCCGCTGTCACTGGTTCCGCTACAGGCTCTGGCAGTACAGAGGCTGGCGGCTCCACAAACGGCTTTGCGGGCAACGGCAAGGTTGGCGCTGCCAACGCTATTCTGCCGCCCAAGAGCGTGCTGTGCATGGGTTGCCACGCGGCTACGTTCAGCGTGCAGGATACCCCCGGGCAGATCGGCCTTGGTATATTCGTGCTGGTCTTTGCTGGTATGGGACTGTTCTGGCTCTCCTGCGCCAATCTGGGCAAGGGTTCGCCGCAAAAGCCGCAGGCTGCTGATGCCGCAACGGGCCAGAGCCACGGCTGCCCCGCGCCGCACCAGCACGCAAGCGCGGAAAACCGCTGGGCTGCCCTGTGCTGCGATGTCTTCCTGCAACGGCGGCTCTATCGCGAATCCCCCCTGCGCTGGACCGTGCATGCGCTCATATTCTTCCCCTTCCTGTTCCGCTTTGTCTGGGGTCTGCTGGGTCTGACGGGTTCGCTTCTGTCGCCCGCGCAGGAATGGCCCTGGCTGCTGCTGGACAAAAACTGGGGTGCTGGAGCCTTCCTCTTTGATCTGAGCGGGCTTGCCCTGTTGCTGGGCCTGTTGCTGGCCGCCGTGCTGTGGCGGCGCGAAAAGAGCGCTGCTGCAAACGCGCCGCGCCACGACTGGCTTGCGCTGTATCTGCTGCAGGGCATCACGCTTACGGGCTTTGTGCTTGAAGGCATGCGTATTGCCCTAACAGGCATGCCCGAAGGCAGCGGCTGTGCCTTTGCCGGGCATGTGCTGGCACTGGGGCTCGCTCCTCTGGGGCAGGCAACGCTGGCGCGCATCTACGGCTGGGGCTGGTACGCACATGCGGTGCTCACCGCGCTGACGGTGGCTTACATACCCTTCAGCCAGTTGCGGCACATGTTCACAGCTCCCCTGTTCCTGCTTGTTCAGACCATTCGCGGCCGCCACTAAGGCCTTAAACCATCACATTAAGGAGTAAATCATGGAAATTGCCGGATACAACATGCCCGAGGAACTGTACTACGACCAGTACCACTTCTGGACCCGCGTTGACGGCGACGAGCTGGTCATTGGCATGGACGACTTTGCCGAAAAGCTGGCAGGCCAGATCGTGTTTGTGCAGCTGCCCTTTGTGGGCAAGGCCGTCACCGCCGGTAAAAAGTTTGCCAAGGTGGAATCGGGCAAATGGCTTGGCACCGTCTACAGCCCCGCCGATGGCGAAATTACGGCAGTCAACGAAGAGCTGGAGGCCAACCCAACCATTATCAACGCCGACTGCTACGGCAAGGGCTGGATGTACAGGATCAAGCCCGCCAACATGAGCCAGATCAATACCCTCATTCACGGCGGCAAGGACGTTCTTGAAGCATGGCTGCAAGAGGACATCAAGAAGTTCAAAAAGGATTAAATCATGCGTCACACAGCATTCAGCATACGACAGCGCATGGCGCTCGACGCCTGCACCGAATGCGGGCAGTGCCTGACCGTGTGTCCGGCGGTGGCGGCATCGGGCGACGCGGATCTTTCGGCTCAGGTGCGTATGGACAACCTGAAAAAGCTCCTGCGCGACCGCAGTTTCTTCTGGCGGGCCTTGGGCGAAGTGCTGGGGCGCGAACCTGTGGCCACGCCGGAGCGCCTCAAGGAATACGGCACTTCGGTGTTCCGCTGTTCGCTCTGCGGCGATTGCGAGGAAGTATGCCCCGCTGGCCTGCCCCTCAAAGATCTGTGGCTCGCCCTGCGCGAAGAACTTTCGCGCACGGGCGACGCCCCGGAAAAAATCCGCATGATCCGCACCAATCTTGAAGACAGCCACAACGTCTTTGCCGAAGACAACGACGAACGCGGCGACTGGGTGGACGACATGCGCAAGCCCCCCAAGGGCGGCGGGCAGAAGGCCAGGGCTGAAGTGGTCTATTTTACAGGCTGCGTGGGTGCGTACTTTCCTCTGGCGCAAAAAATCCCCATGGCTTTTGTGGAAATTCTGGAAGCCGCAGGCGTGGATTTTACCATCATGGCCGGCGATGAATGGTGCTGCGGCTTCCCCCTTGTGGGTTCCGGCCAGAGCGCCGATCTGCCCGCCATCATCAAACATAACGTTGAGGCCGTGAAGGCGCGGGGCGCGCGCAAGGTCGTGTTTACCTGCCCCTCCTGCTACCAGATATGGCGCGAATCCTATCCGCCGGAATTCGAGCTGGCGCATGCATCTGAAATGGTCATGCAGCTCGTGCTTGAAAACAGGCTGCCCCTTGGCGAGCTGCCCATGACAGTAACTTACCACGACCCCTGCGATCTGGGGCGCGGCGGGCGCGTGTTTGACGAGCCGCGCGAGGTCATGGCGCGCATTCCCGGCCTGAAGCTTGTGGAAATGGAGCATAACAGGCGGCATTGCCTGTGCTGCGGCGGCGGCGGAAACCTGGAAATGATCGACCCCGATCTTTCGGCGGCCATGTCCAAGCGTAAGGTTGAAGAAGCCGTGCGCACCGGAGCGCAGGCCATTGTGACCAACTGCCAGCAGTGCGTGCGTACCATGACCACCTATGCCAAGCGCAACAAGGTGAACATAGAAGTTCTGGATATGAGCCAGCTTGTGGCCCGCTCACTCCAGGCGCACGCCAGTGAGGCAAAAGCCAGGGCCGACAGCGCGGCACAAGCAGTTCAGGCGGCGGCATCAGCGCAGGCGTAATGCCCCAACGACACTGTGGCATGCTGGCGGGCACCGCAGGAACAATAAAACGCAGCACAAACGGGGTGTACAGCGCGGAAAGGGTAATCCGGACTGCAAGAGGCGCGTACACCCGATCAGGAGGCGCATATGCAGTGGCGATTGCTTGATCTGCCGCCGCTTACGGCGGCGGAGAACATGGCTCTTGACGAGGTGCTGCTTGAAATTCGCGGCAGTGGCCGCTCGCAGGATACGCTGCGCTTTTTGCAGTTCAAACCGGCAACGGTGCTTGTGGGCTTTCATCAGTCCATTCAGGAAGAAATCCGCCTTTCCTACTGCCGCGAGCAGGGAATCGACATCAACCGCCGCATCACGGGCGGCGGGGGTTTGCTGTTTGATGAAAACCAGATCGGCTGGGAGCTTATCTGCGACAAAGCCTTTTTTGGCGTGGGCATTCCCAACGCCAATCTGTTCCGCCGCCTGTGCGAGCCAACCGTCACTGCCCTGCGCGGCATGGGCATTGACGCGGCCTTTCGCCCCCGCAACGACATAGAAGTTGCGGGCCGCAAGATATCCGGCACAGGCGGCACGGACTGCGACGCGGCCTTTCTGTTTCAGGGTACGCTGCTGGTGGATTTTGACGTGGAAACCATGCTCAAATGCCTGCGCGTGCCTGTGGAAAAGCTGAAAGCCAAGGAAATTGATTCCGTCAAAAAGCGCGTCACCTGTCTGGCGTGGGAGCTTGGGCGCGTACCCGCCAGCGCCGATATCAAGGCTGCACTTGCCGATGCCTTTGAGCGGCACATGGGCATAAACCTTGTGCCCGGCGGCCTGACCGCCGAGGAAGAAGACCTGCTGGCCGAGCGGCTGCCCTATTTTCAGTCGCAGGAATGGATAGACATGGTGCGCCCCACCTATGAAAAAACGGAGGTGGTGCAAGGCGCGCGCAAATCGCCTTACGGCCTTGTGCGCGTGACCATGCAGCTCAACATGCCGCGCCGTGTGCTTAAAAACGTTTTTATTACCGGAGACTTTTTATCTTTTCCCGCGCGCGCCCTCTTTGACCTTGAGGCGGCCCTGCGCGGCCAGCCCCTGAATACGGAGCACCTCTGCGGCATCATCCACGACTTTTTCAACGAGGGGCATATCGCCATACCCGACATGAATGCGGAAGACATCTGCATTCCCCTGCGTATGGCCATGGAAAAAGCCGCCATTGCCCGTCACGGCATACCCATTGAACACTGCAACCGCATCTTCACCACCAACGGCAACTTTGATCAGGTGCTGGCCGCCGGGCCGCAGGCGCTGCTGCTGCCCTATTGCGCAAAACTCAAGGATTGCGACCTCCGCTTTACCAAAGCCTGCCGCGCTTGCGGCGAATGTTCCGTGGGCGAAGCCTGGGCTCTGGGGCATGAGCGCAAACTGCGCACGGTCTGCATAACCAACTTTGAAGATCTCATGGAAGAACTGGGCAAACTCAAGGGGCAAGGCGTGTCCGCCTTCATCGGCTGCTGCTGCCAGCCCTTCTACATCAAGCATGCGGAAGATTTTGACCGCATGGGCCTGCCCGGCATTCTCATAGATATAGAAAACACCACCTGCTACGAGCTGGATCAGAGCGAGGCCGCCCATCAGGGGCAGTTCCGCAGCCAGACAAGCCTGAACATGCCCCTGCTGCACTCCATTTTGCGTGTGGCGCAGCAGGCGCAAGGCCATGCCGGGAGGTAGCCCCATGCGCGTACTCAACTGCGATGTTCTTGTGGTTGGCGGCGGCCCCGCCGGGTCAAGCGCCGCGCGAGCGGCTGCTCTGGCCGGGGCTTCCGTAATTGTTGCCGAGCGGCGGCGCATAGTGGGCAGGCCCGTGCGCTGCGCGGAATACATCCCGGCCATGCTGGTTGGTCAGGCCAATGTGGGGGACGAATATATCGTGCAGCGCACAACGGGCATGCGCAGCTTTCTGCATGGCCGCTGCATACAGGATATGAGCGCCCCCGGTTGCGTGATCGACAGGGAAATGTTCGATCAGGCCCTTGCCCGCGCAGCCGTGAGCAGCGGCGCGAGGATTCTTCCCGGTCACGCCGCTGTTGGCCGTGAAGGCGGCGCGGGCGGCAGAGTTCTGCTGTCCGCGCCCAACAGCGCCACCGTGGGCGTGTCGGCCAAGGTTGTTATCGGGGCTGACGGCCCTGTTTCGCGCGTGGCGCGCTGGCTGGGTCTGCCCCGCCCGCACTGCCTGCCGTCCATTCAGGTGCGCCTGCCCCTGCTGGAACCTCTGGAACACACCCATATCTATTTTGATGAAAGCATCCGCGCTGGCTATGCCTGGGTTTTCCCCAAGGGCAATGTGGCAAACGTGGGCCTTGGCATGCTGTCCACCCCCGGCACACCGGGCCTGCGCTGGGCGTTGCGGCGCTTTGTGCGCGGCATGGCCGGGCTTGGCCTTGTGGCTGACAGGCCGCTGGGCCTCACAGGCGGCTGGATACCCGCAGGATCGCCCCGCCCTTGCGTGTATGGCGATACTGTGCTTGCAGGCGATGCGGCAGGGCACACCCATCCCATCACAGGGGCCGGTATTTTTCAGGCTGTGGTGGGCGGCGAAATGGCTGGCCGCTGGGCCGCCAAGGCAGTTCTGGAGGGGGACTTGGCCCTTCTGCTGGGCTACGAGGAAGAATGGGCCGACTTTTACGGCGACGCCCTGTTGCACGCGCACCAGCGCCGCCTTTTATGGGAGGCGCACACGGGTTCGCTCGACAAGGCCATCAACAGATTCTGGATAGGATTCAGGGAATATTATGCTGCAAGCTGAAGAATCCTGCGGAAATTCCGCCACTGGAACATACGGCGGCTACTATTCATCGTGGTCGGCGGATATCCCCCCTGAACTGCGGTGGGATAGTACGCGGCTTAATGAAGCGCGTGAACTTTCGTGGAAAATCCACGGCAAAAAAATACTGTTCTATCTGCCCGGCATGTATGTGCGTGACGGCGTTCAGGGCCAGTACCCGGCGCTTTCCATCACCGGAGCCGACTGCCGCCAGCAATGCGCCCACTGCGGCGGCAAGCTGCTGCTCAATATGCCTGACGTAAGCTCTCCCCAGAGGCTGTTGCAAAAGTGCCGCGATCTGGTGGCCCAGGGCGCGCAGGGGGTGCTGCTTTCCGGGGGCTGCAACGGGCGCGGGCAGGTGCCGTGGCAGGATTTTACCGACACCATTGCAACAATAAAGCAGGAAACCGGACTCTACATTTCCGTGCACTGCGGCATGGTGGATGACCGAGCGGCCCTGGCCCTGCGGCGGGCTGGCGTGGATCAGGCCCTGCTTGACGTTATTGGCAGCGAAAAGACCTATGCCAGCGTTTATCATCTGCCGGACGGCCCCCAACTGCTGGAGCAAAGCCTTGAGGCTCTGGCTACGGCAGAGCTGCCTGTGGTTCCGCACATTGTGGCAGGGCTGCATTTTGGGCGGTTTGCGGGCGAAAACCATGCGCTGGAAATTCTGGCGCGTCACCCACCCGGGCTGCTGGTGATAGTGGCCTACATGAACCTTGCCGGAACAGCCATGGAAAACGTGCGCCAGCCAGACCCGCGCGGCGTGTGCGGGCTTGTGATCCGCGCGCGGGAGCTTATGCCGCAAAGCCAGATAAGCCTCGGCTGCGCCCGCCCGAGGCGGGATGCCAGCGCGCTGGAAGTTCTGTCGCTGCGAGCTGGCATCAACCGGATGGCGCTGCCCTCGCACGAGGCCGCCGCACTGGCGGCCCGCATGGGATTACAGGCGGAATTTCGCAAAACATGCTGCTCGGTGCTGTTGGGCGAGGGAACAAAGGGCTGGTAGCCACCGCCGCCAGGCCTGCCTAAGTGTTACCCGCACAACGCTTGCCGCAATAACTTTTGCTGGAGACAACATATGAGCCAAGCCACCCAACTTGAGAACCAATCCCCGCCCTGCTGGCAGCAAACACAGCCCCAAAGCCCTGAGGTTGCGCGCATGAGCCTTGCCGCCGCCATGACGCTCGACTTCGCCCCCGGTTCCTTCTACCGCAACGCCTGCCTTTCGTGCATCAACCTGCTGCTGACCTACCGCTCTGGCTGCGCGGCAAAGTGCGCTTACTGCGGCCTTTCTGGCGCAAAAGAAAAGAAGGAAAGCACGAGCAAAAGCTTTATCCGCGTGACCTGGCCCGCATTCACCCTTGATGAAATTGTGGCGGGCATTGTGCGCCGTCAGGAGCGCGTCAAGCGCATCTGCATTTCCATGCTCACCAACAGCCGCGCCCCGCGCGACGCCGCAGAGATATGCCGCCGTTTGCGTCAGGCCATTGATATTCCCGTTTCCATGCTGGTTTCACCCACCATCCTTACCCGCAGAAACCTTGAAGAACTGCGCGATGCCGGGGCGGACAAGATCGGCGTAGCCATTGACCTTGCCACGCCCGAGCTGTTTGACCACTATCGCGGTTCAGGGGTTGGCGGCCCGCACTCATGGAAGCGCTACTGGCAGTGCCTTGGCGAAAGTCTGGACATATTTGGCAAGGGAATGGCCGGGGCGCACTTTATGGTGGGCATGGGCGAAACCGAGCAGGACATGTGCCGCGCCATGCAGCGAGTGCACGACATGGGCGGCAACACGCATCTGTTTTCGTTTTTCCCCGAAGGGGGTTCGCCTCTGGCGCACCGCCTGCCGCCGCCCATTGACCAGTACCGACGCATTCAGCTGGCGCGCTGGCTCATCGACAATGACCACGCCCACGAGCGGTTCTTCACCTATAACGACCGCCGTGCCCTCACGGGATACGGCCTCTCCAAGGGCGATCTGGATGCAGTCATTGACACTGGCGAGCCGTTCCGCACCTGCGGCTGCACCGGGCGCGACGGCGAGGTGGCCTGCAACCGACCCTACGCCAACTCCCGCCCAGGGCCTGGAATACGCAACTATCCTTTCAAACCTGAAGAGGCGGATGTACGCCACATCCGTCTGCAAATGGGCTTGCCCGCCTGATGCGGGCGCAGGCGGCCCTTGCCCGTACGCCCCTGCTGGCGCGGGCCGCCTGTTGCAAATGTTGCCCGATCATCCACAAGGGAATACGCTGCAAACATGATTATTGCTTGTCTGGGCGACAGCCTCACATACGGCTACGGCATTCCGCGCCCCAAGGTATGGACAACCCTGCTGGCGCGGCGCACGGGCATTGACGTGCGCAACTGCGGCATCAATGGCGACACCACGGGCGGCATGCTGGCCCGCTTTCACCACCATGTGGTGCAGGCGGACGCTGACGCAGTTCTGATCATGGGCGGGTTCAACGATCTGGCGTTGGGAACAGGGCTTGGAACTGTCAAGGCCAATATTTTTGCGCTGGTGCAGCACAGCTTCAGCGCACGGGTTCGCCCGGTGCTGGGGGTACCCATTCCTGTGCATGCGCCCATAAGCTTTCCCCTGCTGGGCAGCGTTGACCTGCCGCGCGCCTGTGCGGACTACGCCGCCCTGCATCAGTGGATGCGTATACTTGCCGAGGATTTCTCGCTGCAATGCGTGGATTTTTCGCAGGCTTTTGCTGGTTTGCCCAGTCAGGCAGGGCCAGCGGATGGCAATGCCTCTGACAGGCTGTCCGCACTCTATACAGACGGTCTGCACCCAAGCGAAGCGGGCCACGAGCTGATGGCGCAGCAGGCGGCCCGCGTACTTGGCTGATTACAGATCGTCGTCTGAATCAAAATGAAATTTGGGGGTGTGCACGACACTCCCGCGGCGGCTCACCTTGACCAGCACTTCTGTAACAAAGAGCGAATCATTGTTGGTGGTCCAGAAGTCGGTAATATAGCGCTCATGAGAGCCATTGTCGCAAACATAGTTGTTTGAGGCGCACCAGCGCTGCAGTTTGCGGTAGGTGCTGCCGATGGTTTCGTGCGAGCCTATGTGGTAGCAGCTTGCCGCCAGATACCCGCCATAATCCGCCATTTTGTCTTCCCCGCAGGGGAATACGGTTTTTTGCAGCAGTTTGACGGGCTGCTCCTCGTTTTGCACCCTGTTTTCTATGGAAGAAAAATTGATGATGACCGGCCCGGTGATATTATTGCCCACTTCTTCAACATAGTTGGTAAAATCCATGTTGATGATGGCAGACTTGATATCAGAAACAAATGTCTGGTCCATAAAAAGCATGCGTTCCGGCGGAATATACTTCACCGAGACACTCTGCTGGCAGTTTTCCAGCACAATTTCCGCTTCGTGCAGCAGTTCAAGCCAGTCGCGCACAGATGTAAGCCGCAGAAACAACAGCTTTTCATCCTGCTGCAACAATTCAATCTTGCTCATGAATATTTTTCGCAGCGCGGAAAGCGAGGTATTGCTGCCCACTTCAAAAGCGGCGCGGATCTCGCTGAGGTTGAACCCCATCTGCTTGTAGTATTTCAGCGGCGGGATGGCGAGCAGTTCATCCTGCGTATAGTAGCGGTAGTTGTTGCCCCCATGCCTCTTGGAAGAAATAAGGCCGAGGTCGTCATAAAAGCGCAGTGCCTTTTTGGAGATCTTGGAGATCTCGCTCATCTGGCTGATGGTGTACCCTTGTTTTGTCATGGCGTTGCCCGGATTTTTGAAGGGTGGGCAAAAAGGGATGATTATGCGCCTGCCCGAACCTCACAACATCCTATATCGAGCATTTGCGCCACCAGCCAGAAGCAAAAACGAGGCCGGGCACATCCCTTGCGCCGGGGAGAGGCGCACCCCTCCCCGGCAATGGATACTTAGTTGGAAATGTAGCGGTTTATGGTCGCTGCACCTTCGGCATGGGCACGAAAGAACATGCGCACCTGGCCTTCATCATCCAGGTCATAGCGCGATTCTTCCAGCAGGCCGTTGGCTTCCGCGGTCAGGAGGGCGTTGAGCACGTCAGACTTGTTGAAAGCCCGAAACGAACTGTACCCGTCTTTGAGCGCGCACAGCACATCTTCTGTGCAGGCCTCGTTAACCGTTGTCATATACTTGAGAATGGCGAAGTTAAGCGGCTTTTTCATGGTAAATTATCCCTTCTTTCTGAAAAAATCCAGCGGATTGACGGCAATGATAAAGATGCCGACGATCATCACGACTGCGGCCAGCCAGGCAATGGGGGCAAGGGCGTAACCATCGATGCCGAACCACAGACCGAGCACCAGCCAGCAGAAGAAAGGTCCCCAGAAAGAGAATGCGCCGTTGCACGACATGCCAAGCGCCGTGCCGCACATGGCGTTGCCCTTGTACCAGAGCATAAAGGCAAAGTACGCGCCAAAACCAGCCACGATAAACCAGGGCATGGCGTCAACATCGGTAAAGACAGTGCGGATCATCCCAAAAGCCGAATCGCCGCCAATAAAGGCAAACAGGGGCACAAGAACAAGCAGGTTGGTCAGGGCCGAGGTAAGCTGGCGGATGGTGATGCCGATTTCAGGATCAATCATGGAAGTGGCGTAGCCGCCCACGCAACCTTCAAGCCCCCAGCCAAAGGCGGCCAGAAAACCAAAGGCAATGCCCACAAAGAGGTTCGGCGGCGCGTTGTCGGCAAGCCCCGTGCTGCCGATCATGACGCTGGCCATAAAGCAGATAAAGATACCCAGCATGGTGCGCGGGGTCAGGGCCTGCTTGAAGAGAATGCGGCTCAGAATGGCGCCGATGGCCGGGCAAAGCGCGCTGATGGGCACAATGATGGAACCGGCGCTCTGCAGGCCAAGCACGTAGCAGGTACTGGCAAGGGGGCCGCCGATAACTGCGGCTGCCATGAGGATAGCGCCGGGCTTGGAGGCCATACTGCGAAAAACATCGCCAAACTTGCCCTTGCCAATGGCAATCAGCACTGCCCACACGGCGCTGCACGCGTCAGTGGTGGCCGCGCCAAGCGCGCCAAGCAAAAAGAGCTTGGAAAATTCAGAAAGAGTGGAATCGCCGCCGTACCATACTCCCCACACGCCCAAGGTCATGGCGAGCGTCATGAACGCGGTGTATGTTCCGTATGCTACCCCAGACATGGTGGCAGTAACCATGCCACGTCTTCTGAAACTTGTGGCAAGCTGCTTTTTGGCTGCCTGCGCCGAGGTTTCCATACCTGTTGACCCAAATTGTGCTGATTGCTCCATGGCATTCTCCTTCCCTCGGGAATTGGTGTCGGCTGCGGGCTGACCCAGCCCTCAAAGGGAGGCTCGGCCCACTTTGATTCACCGTAAGCATTCTCCGCACTGGAAGATCAAGGCCTTTTACAAAAAAATGCCCCTTGATGGGCATCTTTTTACATAAATTTTGTTCCGGATGTCGATAATTAAAAATAGTAATTATATTCAGTAAATACAATTAATGCAATAACAATAACCTTAATGATCTGTTTTAATTTGAAATTCATAATCAGACCTGCTGGTTCATTTTTTCACACAAAATGGCATTGGATAGTAAAAAAGTTTGCAAAAACCCTTGACCTTCCCCCTAGGGGTAAAGGTTGACTTAGCATCATGCCCGCACTGCCCTTTTGCAAAAAGGCTGTGCAATGTCGGGCTATCACGGAGCTAACAGACTGGTATCCGTAGCAAAAATATCCACGCCCAAAGGCGTGAAAATGGCTGCCCAAGCGCAAGCAAGCGTAAACCGCTGACGATAAAAGAATACGCCGACGCCAAGATATCTTTTCTTTCTTTGCGCCGCCTGTGGAGGACGACGTGACCCAGTTTTACGGAAAAACAAAGATCTGCTACGGCCCTTACGCGCTGGAAACCCTTGAGACCTTTCCAGCCAGCCATGCCTTTGTGGTGACAGACCCCTTTATGGTCAAAAGCGGATTTGCCGATCAGGCCGTGAGCCATCTGAAACGCAAGGGCATTGGCCACACGCTTTTTTCTGGCGTGGAACCTGACCCATCTCTTCAGGCCGTTGTTGAAGCTACGCGCCTTTTTTTGGGCAGCCAGGCAGACATGATTATCGCCATTGGCGGCGGCTCGGCCATTGATATGGCAAAGGCCATCTCCTACTTCGGGCGCAGGGCCGACAGCAACAGAAAAACCACGCTTGTCGCCATCCCCACCACCAGCGGCACAGGTTCGGAAGTGACCTCCATTGCGGTTATCACCGACAAGGTCAATTCGGTGAAAATTCCGCTGAATGACGAAATGCTCATTCCTGACGCCGCCATTCTTGATGCCCGCTTTACGCGCACCGTGCCCCCGCACGTGACCGCCGCAACAGGCATGGACGTGCTGACCCATGCGGTGGAAGCCTATACTTCGCGCTACAGCAACGTGTTTACCGCCATCTACGCGGAGCAGGCCATCCGCAATGTTTTTACCTACCTCAAGCGCGCCTATGACCACGGCGACGACATGACCGCGCGCGACAATATGCTCATCGGCTCCTGCATGGCCGGGCTGGCATTCACCAACAGCGGCCTTGGCGTTACCCACAGCATGGCCCACAGCCTGGGCGGCCTGTTCCACATTCCGCATGGCCTTGCCAATGCCGTGCTGCTGCCCTTTGTCATCGGCTTCAACAGCTTTGACGCGGGCGTCAAATACACAGAAATTGCAGCCTTTATCGGCCTTGAAAGCACCACGGTGGAAGAAGGCACGCGCAACCTGATAAACGCCGTGCGCGACCTCAACACCTCCATGAAGATCCCCGCACGGGTTCGCGAGCTCAAGGTGGACGAACAGGTTTACCGTCAAAGCCTGGATTCCATGGCCGCCAACGCGCTGGAAGATATCTGCACCAGCAGCAACCCGCGCATGCCCTCGCACGACGACATCGTCACCCTGCTCGAACAGGCATGGTAGTACAGGCCTCGTAGCAGATCTGCAGGATTTTCTGCAACCGCCCATGAAAAAAGGAGTTACCAACAGGTAACTCCTTTTTTTGCGCTTGCGCACTGATGGCGGCGATAGCCTGTTTGCCGTCAATACAGACCAATATTGGGCCTCTGCCCTGCCTACAAAGGCCTGCCCGCATAATCCGTGTAAATTCTGTCGGCACTCCTGCGCCAATCAAGGGGGAATCCTGCCCCGGCCTGACCGATGTCTCGCCGCCCGCAGGGCCTGATTGCCAGGGGCCGCGGTATGTCCACGGCCCGGTGGATTCGCACAGTTCCTTGACTATGGCGGCTATTTCCGCAAGCCCGGCTGTTTTCACCGAGCGGTTCTCGTGCAGCACTTCAAAGAGGTCTATCCACTGGTTGGCCGTCCATTCGTTGGCCCCGTGGCTGTAGAGGCCCACGACGGAACCGTGGTACTTCAGATAATCCAGATAGATGCGCAGCATTTCCTTGAGATTGGGCGTTGGCGCGCCGGGCACTATATCTTTCAGAGAAATGCTTTGCAGGGCAGCGAGATCCACGCGTTCTGCGGCGGATGGGAAGCGCTGCGCCAACCTTGCCGTTACTGCCGTGACTTGCAAATCTTCAGCACTGCGGCATCCGCCGCGTCATTTGCTGAGGGCTCAAAACTGACAATCTCCCCATTGCAGTATGAAACCTGAAACATTTTTTCCGGCGCAGAATCGTCAGCATCGTCCTTACCTGTCAGGGCGATTGAGTATAAAATGCCAAAGTCGCCCTCGGCATTTTTGTAGGGAATGGACTTTTCTATTCGAATCCTGATGGAATCAGGATTTTTGAAACCATACACCATACTGTATGTTTCAAGATACCGCACAAGTACGTTGCGCAATATATCTTCATCCATGACCTGATACGTGTCACGCGGAATGAACTTTTCCGTCATGGATTCATTATAGGCTAAAAGCTTATCCGCACTTTCTCTTTCTGCATTGTCAATATACAGAAATTCCTTGCAATATGCGGTCAGCTTGTCTGGCTTGTTGGCGTTTTTCTCGATATTTTCCGCCAGGTTCAATCTATACAGCACATAGTTGGGGGGTAATGCCCTGTATTTGATATTAATGGCGTTTGCTTCATCAAGGTTTTGAAAAAGATCGCTTTCAAATTTGCCTTGTGCTTCTGTCAGGTCGCGTCCCTTCATTTCGAGGTATGCCTTGGCTGATTCAAATCCATAGGCTCCGCCCGCAACGGCAACCTCTTGGGAGGATGATGCGGCTAAAGCCCCTTGGCCTAGGCAGAGGATCAATAGGGCGGCGCACCAGTAAAGAAATCTTGCCGTAGGTTTCATCCAGCGCCTCCCTTTACTGTTCAGACAACAATACTAAAAAGATAAGAAACGGAACAAAAATGGCATAATTTGACAATAAATATCTACCCCAGTCTCTTGGACAGGGCAACAACGTACACTGGCCGATAAGTCAGCCTAACCCCCTGCCCCATGCTGTAGCGGGAAGTGTAACCGTCAACAAATTCAAGATATTTGCGTTTGTTCCAGCCCACAGACTTGATGCCCGTTACGCCAGTATGCCTCAGGTGCAGCAGCACGTCATGCGGGCTGGCAAAATCCAGCGTGATTTCGCCCTGCTCCATTGCAACCAGTTCAAAATCATTCTCAAGATAGCCTTGCAGAGCGGCGGCATCAGGATAGTCCAGCCCAACACCCGTAAGCTCGGCAACTTCGTACAGGTTACCGGGCAAAAAACTGCTGAAGGCCAGTAGCCCGCCCTTGGGCAGATACCGGGCGCAACGGTGCAAAAACCCTTTAACATCCGCAAACCACTGCACGGTTGAGGCACTGCAAATGGCGTCATACGGGCCGCAGAAGTCCAGCGTTTCCGCATCCCCCTCGCGACAGAAAAGCACGTCTGGCTGTTGCTGCGCGAGGGCCTGCACTTGCGGGCTGGTATAAAGATCGTTGACGGTGAGGCTGCTGGGCTGTGCGCTCAGGATATGCTGCGTCAGCAGGCCCGTTCCCGCGCCTATTTCCAGTATGGTTGCACCACTGGGAATGTGCGGCGCTGCAAGCGCCCAGAGGTGCGATGCAATCTGCCGTTGGGCCTGAGCCTCAGCATCATAACTTGCGGAAGCAGCGCTGAAGCGCCGCCTGACTGATGAAGCACTCATGGCAGTTCTACAGACACAAAAGGAATATCCGGCATATAGTGCGGCTCGTCCAGCTCCAGCACCGGGATTGCAGACCAGGCTTTGCGCATGTTTGCAATGGGAAATATCCTGTCTTTTTTGCTCAGAATTGCCATGTTCCAGCCAGTAAACTGCACCCTGCCCGGGCGGGCAGAACATTCCCTGATATGCCTCAGCTCCGCCAGCAGTGAATCCACGCTGCGTGCCAAACTGTGTGGTGATCTGCGCGCTTCAAAAACGGCCCGGTGCGCGCCGCACATGCGCCGGTTAAAACGATCCACGCTTTCGGCGGAAAGGTTCTCAAGCGTGGCATCATAGACCGCCACCGGTATGCCAAGAGTATCATCAACAGGCGTGAGCGTTCCGTTAATAGCAAGGGCGCTGCTCACAGCACAGTGCAAGCCCGGCAAGACCAGAGAGGCCGCATATACGCCAAGCGACCATGCCCGCACCCGCACCTCGCTGTAAGGGCGCAGGGCCTCCGCATCCAGCGTCATGTCAGAATAGTCATAACACACGGCAAAATCGCAGTGCGCGGTATGCGGGGAATCCGCAGCCCAGGCAAAGGGGCGGCTGTCCATGCCCCACCCGGCAAAAAACAGTTCCAGGGTCGGACAACCGGCGCGCCGCAAAAAATCAATATTCATGCAACAACCTGTTCAGCAAGGCTATGAGAGATTCAACCTCCTCACGCGCGGTTCCGGCTGTGAGCGAAATACGCAGGCGCGAGCTGCCCGCAGGCACCGTGGGCGGGCGTATGCCCATAATGTAAAAACCCTCGCGCTGTAAATGCCCGGCAATGGCAAGTGTGCGCTGGTTTTCGCCCGTAATGACGGGCACGATCTGCGAGGTGCTGCGCACCGATTGCCCAAGGCCATCAGTAAAAGCATGCAGCATGCCCGCCAGCCCGGCAAGATGCTCCCTGCGGGCCGCAACCTCGGCGCTGGCAAACTTTGCAAGCACAAAGCGGCTCCAGGCAATGTTGACCGGTGGCAGGGCCGTGGTAAAAATAAACGGCCGCACGGTATTAACCAGGTATTCCCGCAGGCCTGAGGAGCAGATCACATACGCGCCCAGCGAGGCCCAGGCCTTGCCCATTGTGCCCACCAGAAAATCAATGTCCGTCGCGCAGCCCTGCTCCTCGCAGCAGCCAAGCCCCTTTGCGCCGCGCACCCCCACGGCGTGGGCCTCATCAATATAGAGCTGCACAGTGGGGTTGGCCTTTTTCAGCGCCACCAGCCGGGGCAGATCGCAGGCATCGCCGTCCATGCTGAAAATGGATTCGGTGACGATGATGATGTTCTCGTAATCCGCAACGTGTTTTTGCACCAGCATTTCAAGCTGGGCGTAGTCATTGTGCCTGAAGCGGATGCACTTTCCCTCGCTCATGCGGATGCCGTCAATGAGGCTGGCATGCACCAGCTTGTCGGCCAGAATAAGCGTGCGGCTTGTACACACGGCGGGCAGAATGCCCTGATTGGCGTGGTAGCCGCTGCCGAACACCAGTGCGGCCTCCGCGCCATAGGCCGTCGCCAGTTCCCGCTCAAAAGCCTCCTGCTGGTCGCAGGTGCCCGTGAGCAGGCGCGAAGAACAGGCGCTCATGCGCAGGGTGGAAGCATCCTGTTGCGACCAGAATTCCTTCCGCAGGTCGGCATCGTCGCCAAGTGAAAGATAATCGTTGGAGCTGAGGTTGATGAAGGGCGCTCCAGCCTGCTCCCTCTCGCGCCGCACTGCATCAATATTGCGCAGGGCGCGCAGGCTGCCGTTCTGCTTTTTTTCATCAAGCCACTGTGTGTATTGCATCATTCACTGTCCGTTAGGCATATCTCGTCTGGCAACAAGGGGCCAGCCGCGTATCAAAGGCATACATAAAGATATTGAAAGGAGCGGCGCAAGCGGCCGCCAGAATTGCGGCGCTGCAAAAAAGCTGTCGCTCCTGCAACAGAATATCGTCACCCTCAAAAGGCGACAAGTCAATCGCGACGCCAGGGATGCCGCCGAACTGTTTTTCTGTGAATTCAGCTAAAATTGCAAATGGCTGCCTGGGTCAAAACCACAAGCAGCCATTGTTATTTACAAAGCCTGATGGCCTGCCCGTTGCAGGCTCGGTCAGGTCAGATGCGCCTCTGCTCCCCAACACCCTCCACATGGATTGCGGCAAAAGGCCGCGCCGGGCAAACATATTCGCAGGCGCCGCAGCCAGTGCAACGCTCCGCGTCCACAACCGGCTTTTTGGGGGCATCATCCGGCCCCACCAGATTGATCACCCTTGGAGGGCATATCTTGGCACAAGCCGTACAAGCTACCTTGTCCGTCACGGTTATGCAGCTCTCAAGGGCAATGACGGCCCGCCCGATCTGCATGGAGCTTTTTACTGCCGGGGTGACAGGCCGTATGGCCCCTGCGGGGCAGACTTCCGAGCAGGTCACGCAGTTGACGCGGCAGTAGCCCCGCTCAAAGGAAAGCGTGGGTTGCAGCATGCCGCTGCCCATATCCGATGCCCGCAACACCTGATTGGGACAGGCAGAAACGCAGAGCTGACACCCGGTGCAGTGCGCGCCAAGCATCTGCGCGGACTGCGCCCCCGGCGGCACAATGGCCGTTTGCCGCTCATGGTTCTGCCTGCGGGTAAGCGCCGGAATGGCCGAAGCGCTTCGGCCAAAGGCAAGTCCCGGCACGGCAACGCCAACCAGAGCTGCAAGCACGCTGCGCCGTGCGCCATTAAGCTTGCCTTCTGCCGCTGTTCCCGCAGGGGCTGTAGCCTGTGGCTGTATGTGATCCTCCGCATGTCCTTTTGACAGCCTGGAGGCATAGCTGACGGCCCCGTGAAGGCACACTCCCACGCAATTGAAACAGGCCACGCAACGGCTTGCATCAACGCTTCCGGCTTCTGCGTCAATACAGGATGCCTTGCAGGCCTTTTCGCACAGGCCGCACTTTTTACAAGCGCTTTCATTTATACGGAACTGGAATAGCGAAAATCGGCTTAAAAATCCCAGAGTGGTTCCCACAGGGCAGACCGCGTTGCACCACAGCCGTCCGGAACGCCACGACAAGCCCCCAACCACGGCAAGGGTGACAGCCGCTGCTGCCAGTGCCGCCAGACCTTTCTGCCACACCAGTGTGGGGGCGACATCATAGTTTCCCGCCCGTTCCGAGGCCCAGGCTAGCGCGTTGCTGCCCGTTGCCCAAAGGGGGGCCAGCAGATCAGCCGCCATACGGCCAAAGGCGCTGTAAGGTTCAAGCAGCGAAAAAACCAGAGGCACGCCCGCCAGCAGGGAAAATACAAAAATGCCAAGAAACGCCAGCCGCAGCAGGCTACGCGGGGAGGAGTAGCGGAAGCGGTACTTGCCCGCCCTTGCGCCGATAATGTCCTGCACCACGCCAAGTGGGCACAAGGCCGAGCAATAGACTCTGCCAAACACCAGCGTCAGCAGGGCTATGCCCGCCACAATACCCAGACTACCCGCCAGCAGGGCAGGCACAAGTTGAGCCTTTGCCATAAAGGCAAGCGATGGCGCAAACAGCCCGCTCACATCCACAAACAGCAGGCAGATTGCAGCAAAACAGAGCGCGGCCAGCACGATGCGAACGATCCGTAACATGGGCTATCCCTGCCTTGTTCTCAGATTTTCAACAAACTTGCCCAGACGGGCCATTTCATCCGGGATGGCAATCATCTGCGGGCAATGCGTGAGGCATTTGCCGCACCCTGTGCAGCGCGCCGCCTGCCGCAACTCGGGGACTGAACGCTCATATTCCACAAGGTAGGCTCGGCGGGCCTTTTCATAGTCAGGGTCGCGCGTCCCCTTGGGGATCAGCTCATCGTCAAGGCAACGGTTAAAGTGGGCAAATACAGACGGGATATCAACGCCATAGGGACATGGCATGCAATAGCCGCACGTGGTGCAGCGGATGTTTGACTGGGTCAGAAAAACATTCAGCGCCGCTTTGAGAACCTCCATTTCGCGGCCGGAAAGCGGCTCGTAAGGAGCCAGCGCCCGCAGGTTGTCCTGAAGGTGTTCCATGTAGGTCATGCCGCTCAGCATGGTGATCACGTTGGGCAAGCCCGCCACATACCTGAAGGCCCACGATGCGCCCGAGGCCTCGAGCCTTTCCCCCTGCAGGATGGCAAGCGCCTTTTTGTTCAGCCGGGCAAGCCGGCCGCCAAGCAGAGGCTCCATGACAATCAGCGGCAGGCCGCTTTGCTGCATTTTTTCAAACATCCACTGCGTGGGCGCTGGGTCTTTGGGAATGAATTTTGCCTGATTGGGCGCAATCTTGTATTCGTGCAGCATGTCGTGATAATTGAGCTGCACCATGGCAAAATCCCACGCGACGTCACGCGAGAGCAGATATTCCAACGTTGGTGCATTGCCGTGAAACGACCAGCCAAGGTTGCGAATGCGGCCTTTCTTTTTCTCTTCAAGCAGATATTCGAGCACGCCGTTCTTTTCATAAACGGTCTGATACGCCTCAACAGACTGTATTGCGTGCAGCAAATAGTAATCGAAATATTCTACCTTGCATTTTTCAAGCTGCTTTTCAAAAATTTCTCTGGCCTGCTCCCTTGTGGGCATAAGAAACGTGGGCATTTTGTCGGCCAGATAAAAGCTCTCGCGGGGGTAGTGCTGCAAGGCCTTGCCGATGACGCTTTCTGAAACGCCGCGATGATACGGCCACGCCGTATCAAAATAGTTCACCCCATGGGCAATGGCATAGTCCACAAGGGCAAAGGCCCCCTGCTCGTTCACTTCCGGCCCGGTGGGGCTGTCTGCACCCGGCAGCATGGGAAAGCGCATGCAGCCAAAACCCAGCAGCGATACCTTGTCCCCATTCTTGGGATTGACGCGGCAGGTCATCCTTTCCGCAGGCGGCACGGGCTTTGGCTGCTCAAAACTGGGCAAAAGGCGCAGCTTGTCCAGCCCGTAAAGCACCGCGCCCCCTGCAACGCCTGCCCCCGCGGCCTGTAAAAGGCGGCGCCGCGATACCCCGGAAGACTTATCATTCTTGTCCATAACAGCTCCGCAGTGGAAGTATGTTCAGGATATCAGCAGGCTGTCTGCCCGCTCTGTGTAGTGGTATGACTGCCATAAAGACGGCCCGGCAATATGCACAAGGCCTGCGCCTGTGCGGCATGCTGCCGGGAACAAAGACGCATGGCCCTGGCAGACGCGCAATCACGCTGTCCAGATTTTGTGGGGGGAATATAAAGGCAAGTGTCCGCTGCCGGACCGTTCAGGTTTTAGGTTTTGCTGTTGCCCTCGCAGGCATTGATAATGCGGCAGGCGGCGCAGGCAGCGCCGAAGCCGTTGTCGATATTGGTTACAGTGACGCCGCTGGCGCAGGAGGTGAGCATGCCAAGCAAGGCGGACAACCCCGCAAACGATGCCCCATAGCCCACAGAGGTGGGAACCGCCACAACGGGCTGCGGCACCAGACCGCCGACCACGCTCGCCAACGCGCCCTCCATGCCCGCAATCACAATGACGGCGCGGGCGGCAAGCACCTCCGGCAAGTTGTTGATCAGGCGGTGGATGCCCGCCACGCCCACATCTGCAAGAATTTTTGCGCGCACGCCAAGCATGCGGCAGGTCTCACGGGCTTCTTCCGCCACGGGCAGGTCAGAGGTGCCCGCGGTAACAATGGCAACTTCGCCCTGCTTCCAGACAATGGGCTTGACGACAAGCGTAAGGGCGCGCCCAAGAGGATTGTATTCGGCATTGGGGCACACCGACTGCACATGGGCCGCCATTTCTGCCGAAACCCTTGTGGCCAGCACATTGCTGCGGTCGCCCACGCGGAGGAATATTTCGCCCACCTGCTCAGGGGTTTTGCCCTCGCCGTAAATGACCTCAGGAAAGCCATTGCGCGCCGGACGCTGCAAATCAAACTTGGTGTGCCCAAGATCAAGCACCGAACTCTCGCGCAGCAGATTCATGCCATCGGCAATAGAGAGGCTTCCGTCCCTGATATCTGTGAGCAGTTTTTCCAGTGAACCACCTGACATTTCTCTACTCCGACATGATCGGGCTTCATTGCCCGCGATCTTTATTTGCCCCGTACAATCCGTAGCGTCAAGATTACGCCGGAGCAGGTAGAATCAACTGGCTGGGCCAGCGACCGCAACTTCGTCCACTTCCGCAAGATGTACCCGCAGCATATTAGGCCGCACTGTACGGCGGTGCCCGATGCCGTAACCCGTGCTCAGGGTTGTCATGGCCGGGGCTGCCTTGAAGGCATGGGCCAGAGCGGCAATGATGGCCGCCCCGGTTGGGGTTGTGGCCTCATGCTCCACCCCGCCGCGTGTGGTGGGGATGCCATGAAGAATCTCGACTGTCGCCGGGGCAGGAACTGGCATCATGCCGTGCGCGCAGCGCACAAAACCGCCACCAAGTTCCAGGGGCGAAGACCACACGGCATCAACATCAAGGGCATGAAAACAGATGGCTGCGCCCACGATGTCCACAATGGAATCTGTAGCGCCAACTTCGTGAAAGTGCACGTCTTCCAGAGCCTTGCCATGCACTTTGGCTTCTGCCTCGGCAATGCGGCGGAATATGTTCAGGCTCATCTGTTTGACCGGGTCTGCCAGTGTGCTTTGCGTGATGATTGCTGTGATGTCGGCCAGATTCCTGTGGGGCAGGTGACTCCCCTGCGCGGGGTCGTGGTCATGCACGTGGGCAGGCGCATCAACATGCGCATGCTCATGCCCGTGAGGGTGTTCATGGCCGTGGCTGTGCCCGTGCTGTTGGCCGTTCAAGCGCACATGAACCTGCATCCCCTGAATGCCGTTGCATTTTTCTGGCTGACACTGGAGCGCAAACTCGTCATCAATGGAGAGCTTGACCAGTTCGGCCTTGAGGTAATCGGGGCTGACCCCAAGATCAATCAGGGCGGCCAGATTCATATCGCCGCTGATTCCGGCAAAGCAATCGTAATACAGTATCTTCATAAAGCCCCGGCAAGAGGTGTGCATCTGGAAAAATAGGGCAGGCTGCCGCCGCCCGTGCGCAATATAGGTATTTTGCCCGCAACAGGGAATAGACAATACAGTTTGATTCTTGCCTATTTCTGCATGATGGCGGCTATCCGGCACACCATAGGGGCTGCTACTACACGTTCTTGCCCATCTCAAAAGCCTGCGCCATGCTGGGAGAGCCCTTTATATCACCCTTGTTCCACGCGCCAACGCCGTACACAACGCCCTTTTCCACCGATCCTTCAAGGCAGTAGGCAAAACCCCTGAAGCACTCGATGGTTCGCTCCATGTGCGACAAATCAGGGTCCGCAGCGGCAATAATGTAATACATGATCTTGTTCTTGATTTCAGTGTAGCGAGCAACTGTTCTGTCCATGAGGGCTTTTATCTGCGCACTCACAGAATAGAAATATACGGGCGAGGCCAGCACAAGAACATCGGCCTTGATCATTTTTTCCAGCATGGTTTCCATGCCGTCCTTTTGCACACAAACGCCCTCATGGCTCTGGCAGTACCCACAGCCAAGACATGGAGCGATTTTATGTTCCTGCACAAAAATCTTTTCCACCTTATGGCCTGCCTCCTGCGCTCCCGCCATAAACTGCTCGCACAAGAGATCAGAATTACCGCCCTTGCGCGGGCTGCCGCAAAAAATCAGGATGTTTTTCATTACTCGCTCCGTATGCTGATTTGTGGGAAATTCGTCCCTTGCCAGTTGCTGGTCAGACGCCGATTCTAGCTATTCAAGGGGATTTTTGTGAACTTCAACCCAAATATTTAAACCATTACTTTAACTTCTTATCAGGCATTTTTGCTGTCAAACAGCCTTTGCGTCAGGCACGCAAACGTGCTCGCTATACCCCAGCCACTGCTTTATTCTTTTAAGAGCCTTGGCAAAAAGGTCATAGTCCGATTCTCTCAAATTATTGCCCGATTGTCCGATGATTCAAACTATTGTGTTGTTTTTATCCATGCTCTTCTGGTAAAAAGCCAGAAAGGGAGAACGACCATGCCCCAGCAAGACAAAGAAAAATGCGACATGCTGAATATTCAGCGGCAGGCGCTGGCCCGCAATATTGCCCGCCAGACCGAGCAAAACCACCGCCTGGAAACGGCAGTGCCGGGGCTTGTGCTTGTGCGGTATGAAGCGCCGACCCAGCCCGCAAGCTGCATGTACGAGCCAACTATCTGCCTTGTTGCCCAGGGTGCCAAGCGCGTTATGCTGGGGGATGAAGAATATCTGTATGATGCCAACCACTACCTGATTTCATCTGTCGGCTTGCCGGTGGTGGCAAATGTGGTTGAGGCCAGCCCGGAAGTGCCGCTGCTGGGCATGGTGCTCAAGCTTGATATGCGCATGCTGGCCCAGATGATGGTGGACAGTAATCTGCCGGTCACGCGCGCGGCAAAATCCGGGCGCGGCATGCGGGTCAGCGAGGTGTGCATGCCCTTGCTCAACGCCTTTCAGCGGCTGCTTGACCTGCACGACCACCCGCAGGATATCGCCGTGCTCTCGCCCCTGATTCACAAAGAGATACTTTATCGCCTTCTGCTGGGCGAACAGGGGCATTATCTGCGCCAGATCGTAGCTGCTGGCAGCCATGGCTTCCAGATCGCGCAGGCCATTGACTGGCTCAAGAAAAACTACGTCCAGCCCTTAAAGATAGACAGCCTCGCCAGGCAGATCGGCATGAGCACTTCAACCTTCCATTTGCATTTTCGCGCAATGACCAGCATGAGCCCGCTGCAATACCAAAAGTGGATGCGCCTGCACGAGGCCAGACGCCTCATGTTCATGGAGCATCTGGACGCCACCAGCGCCGCCTTTCAGGTGGGGTACGAAAGCCCCTCGCAATTCAGCCGCGAATATCGCCGCCAGTTCGGCACGCCGCCCCTGCGCGACATTAAGGGGCTGATCAGCACCCAAAGCGACTGCTCATCCGGCAGCCACAAAACAATGTGAACCATGCCGCACGATACGGGGTATTTCGATTTACGCCGGTATGCGGTGAACAGGCTTGCGCTGTAACAGAACACTCCTCCCCCGACACGCCATCCGCTCCCCCATTTGAATGATATTGACTTTCAATTTCTTTTCCTTCATCTTTCTACTTCATCGGGGCCTCTCCACGAATACACGCGCCCTCTCCTATCACTGCTATTTCAGGAAGAAACATGACGCCTTTACAGGTTATTTCCGCTTTGCAGACCCTCACCAGCATTCATCAGCCCGTATTTTTATGGGGCGCGCCGGGCGTGGGCAAAAGCCAGATAGTCTCCCAGGTTGCCGCCATGCGGGGCATGGCTCTGCGCGACATCCGGGCCGCGTTGCTTGACCCTGTTGACCTGCGCGGCTTGCCGCGCCTTACAGATGCGGGAACAGCCGTATGGTGCCCGCCCGCCTTTTTGCCGGGGCCGGGCGACCCGCCGCAGGGCATCCTGTTTCTTGACGAACTCAACGCCGCCCCGCCGCTTGTGCAGGCGGCCTGTTATCAGCTCATACTCGACAGAGCCATTGGCGAATACCGCCTGCCGGATGGCTGGTCTATCGTGGCCGCTGGCAATCGGGAAAAGGACAAGGCAGTCTCGTACCGCATGCCTTCTGCCCTGGCTAACCGCATGGTGCATCTGGAATTTGACGCCAGCCTTGACGACTGGCTCGCCTGGGCGCAGGGAGCGGGCATTCGCCGCGAGGTATGCGCCTTTTTGCGTTTTCGCCCCCGGCTGCTGCACGATTTTGACCCGCAGCGCATGGAAAAAGCCTTTGCCTCGCCCCGCTCGTGGGAATTTGTTTCGCGCATACTGGAGGCCGCACCTGCCCGCGAGGTGGAATACGAGCTGTTTCAGGGCACAGTCGGCCCCGCAGCCGCGGCGGAGTTCATGGGCTTTCTCTCCGTATGGCGCGAGCTGCCCACGGTGGATTCCATCCTGGCGCAGCCAGAGGCCGCAATAGTGCCTCAGGAGCCAGCCGCCCTGTACGCCACATGCGAGGCGCTGAGCCTGCGCGCGGCAGAAGACACCATGGATGCCCTTACCGCCTATGCCGAGCGCCTGCCCGCAGAATTCAGCGTATTGCTGATGCGCGACGCCGTCTGCCAGAATACGAATGTGGTGAACACCCCGGCCTTCAACCGCTGGGCAGAAAAAAACGCGGAAGTTCTGCTCTAAGCCATGCACACATTCGAGAACCAGCCGTCTACCCCGCAAAAGCCAGCCGCAACCACAGCGGATGCTGATGCTGCAACCCTGGCGGCCCAGCGCTGCATCACGCGCGCCCGCGCAGCACTGGTTATGGAGCATCCCTTCTTCGGCTCTCTGGCCCTGCGCTTGCGCTACAAGGCAGACCCCTCATGCGCGGATATGTGGACAGACGGCAAAACCCTTGGCTACAACCCGGCATTCTCCACCGCCCTTTCACAAAAATCGCTGGTGGGGGCAATGGCGCACGAGGTTCTGCATCTGGTCTTCGGGCATCATCTGCGCCGCAAGGGCCGCGATGCAAGGCTATGGAACCGAGCCTGCGATCTGGCAATCAATCACATCTTGGTGGAGTCCGGCTTTACCCTGCCTCAGGGTTTTGCGCACAATCCGGCCTATGCGGGCATGAATGCGGATGAAATTTTTGATGCATTGGCAAGCCTGCAAGACGCCCCCACCAACAAGGGCGCGCAGAACGCGCAGGTTGCGCAGGGCGCGGAACAGACAGAAGGCGCTGGCGCAGCGGCCTTTGATGGCGGCAAGCAGACTGAGCAACCGGAGCAGCCCACCCCGCAAGGCGCGCAAAACAGCAAGCAGCAAAAGGACGAAGACGCCGTCCCCCAATCCGCCGCTGGCAACAAGGCCGCAGCCATGCGCGAAAAAGGCCGCCCGGAACAATCAGAGGGCACAACCAGTTTCACCGGCGAGGTGCAGGATCACCCCGATGCGCAAGGCATGCAGAACGATCAGGCCCTCAAGGAGGCCGAACAGGAGGCGGATATAGCCATGATGCAGGCCATGCAGCGCGCCCGCAACATGGGCAGCATGCCCGCAGGTCTGGCCCGTCAGCTTGACCGGGCGTGGCGGCCCAAGCTGGACTGGCGCACGCTTTTGCAGCGTTTTTTGGAGCAGTGCGCGCAAAACGACTATTCGTGGTCAACGCCCAATCGCCGCTATCTGTACCAGAACATCTACCTGCCAGCCCGGCGGGAGGCCCGCCTGCCCCACGTGGCGCTGGCTGTGGACTGCTCCGGCTCGGTGGACGAGCAGGCTCTGGCCATGTTTTGCGCAGAGCTTGCAACCGTGCTTGAGGCCTACGATACCACGCTCACGGTGCTCTTTCACGATACCAAGGTGCAGAAAGCCCTCACGCTGACGCGCATGGACATGCCCGCCAGCCTTGCACCCGTGGGGGGTGGCGGCACGGATTACCGCCCTGTGTGCGCCCATATTGAAGACGAGCGGCTGGCCCCCACCTGCCTGATCTGGTTTACCGATCTGGAGTGCGACCGCTACCCCGCAGAGCCGGAATATCCTGTGCTGTGGATTTGCAGCGCCCCGCACGAGCAGCAGCCGCCATTCGGCCAAGTGATATGCCTGACCGAACCCGCAGCCGCACTGGGCACGGTCTGAACCGATCGCCAGAATTAAGCGCATTAACCAATTGCCCGAGCCGCCCACAGCAGGCCCCCAGCATCGGCCAGCGGTTTGCCGCATGCGTCAGATCAGCAAATGATGCCAGCCCCCAACAGACACCCCAGCCCCACACGAGGTCGCCATGCAGATTGAATGGAAAATCACCAAAAAACGCGGCTACATGCGGCCCATCCTGCAATATTCCGTGCGGCTTGAAGAACACGAAAAAGCCTTGGCTCTGCCCATAGTAAGCATAGTTTCAACCATTCCGCAGCCAGAAGAAGAGCGGCAAGATTACTGCTATCCCGGCCTGTTCGAACGGGCGCAGGGCTATACCCCCACCCGTTTTCACACCCTTGAGGCCCCATCGCACAAGGGGCATTCGTGGACGCGCAGCCTCACCCTGCCCTGGCGGGAAACCAACGAATATCCGGAAGTGGAAGAATCGTTTCAGCGCCTGCGCGCCGCATTGGAAGCAGAAATTGAAAGGGCAGGCAACAGCCAGCCCATGAGCGTGAGCGGCAGCGTGCAAACCTCTGCCGCCGCCAAGGTAATGCTTGCCCCCAACCTGCTTGCAGAGCGCTTTTTGCGCCTTGCCGCAGGAGCACAAGCCGCAGGGCAATGAATATAATGATGTGTTAATGCAGATATGTGAACAGAGGCATGCTTTTAATTAGCAACCTAACAATAAAAAAATGGTAACATAATGCGCACAAAAACCATCATACATCTATCAGCATAAAATATATGGTTTTTTAAATATTGAAATAAACTCATAATATATGAGTATTATTTTGACATAATCACAATACGACTGTATATTCACAAAAATTCTGATTCATACAGACAATACAAGGTATCTTCCAAGTCATTACTTGTTATTAGTCTGTTTTTCCTGCTTCACCTTTCCGCATCACCAGATACACCGCACATCACAAGACCACGGGCCTGAGACTAATAACGTGCCATAGGCTGACTGAGAGGCTGCTATGCGCATCAAGTATAAGGTTTGGTGCCTTACCGCTGCAATTATCAGCATAATTGTTTGTGCTGATATCTATTTTGGTTATCGCGAAATTGAGTCTTCCATCCGCACAGAATTGCGGCGTGATGCAGAAGACATCCGCGCCATCATCATGTCCACCCGCCGTGTTTATCAAAAACAGTTCATTGAAAGCGACCTCCCAGTAACCGATGCCACCATCGGTTTTTTGCCTGCGCATGCGCTCTCCAGAATTTCGGCAGAATTCCATAACTGGAACACCAGCGGGCTCAGGTTCAGCAATGTGTCTGAAAGGCCGCGCAACCCCGCCAACATGGCAAATGCGTTTGAGCTTGAGGCCCTGGCATGGTTCAAGGCTAACCCTGCCGCCAAAAGCCGGATGGTTGAAGTGACAGAGAACGGCCTTGCCCACTATCACTACACCAGCCCCATCTGGGTAGAAGAATACTGCCTGCGATGTCATGGCAAACGAGAAGACGCACCGCATTCCATTGCCGCGGCCTATGCTGATTCATACGACTACAGTATTGGTGACCTCCGTGGAGTTTTGAGCATTTTCATGCCGTCTGAAGAACTGCGCCACCAGTATTATTCTGAATGGATATTCCAGATTGTGATGCACATTCTGGGGTATCTTGTGCTTTTGCTTGCACTTGGCTGCCTGCTCAACAAATACGTTGTTGCCCGTTTGGCGCGGCTGGAAGAAAGCACCAAAAAGCTCGCTGCAGGCGACTACACTGTTCGTGTTCACCGCATCGGCAAGGATGAAATTGGAGATCTGGCTGACTCCATCAACAAGATGAGCAAAGAAATTCAAAAGCGCGAGCAAACCCTGCGCGAAAATGAAGAGCGCTTCCGGCTGACCACAAACAGCATCAAGGACGCACTGATTCTGCTGGGTTGCTCCGGGCGCATCATCTTTTGGAACAAGGCAGCGGAGAGAATTTTTGGCTACGCGGCAGACGAGGTGATGGGGCGCGTTTTACACGAATTTATTGTTCCGCCCAACTACCGGGAGAAAATGATTGAAGGGCTGAAAAACTTTTGCCATAGCGGCCAGGGGGATTTTTTAGGTGAGGACATTGAACTGTCCGCCATGCGCAAGGATGGACAGGAATTTGCCATTGAGCTTTCGCTGTCTTCCATGAACATGCAGGGCCAGTGGATTGCTATCGGGCTGGTCAGGGATATCACAGAGCGCAAGCTGGTTGAGGCCGAGCTTGCGGCCCACCGTGAACGACTGGAGGCGCTGGTGGAATCGCGCACCCAGGATCTGATTATTGCCAAAAACGCGGCAGAGGCTGGCAGCGTTGCCAAGAGCGCCTTCCTCGCCAACATGAGCCACGAGATTCGCACCCCCCTGAACGCCATCACGGGCATGATCCACATTTTGCGCAAATCTGGCCTCACGCCCAATCAGGTGGAAAAGCTCACCAAAATAGAGATCGCCAGCAGCCACTTGCTGGAAATCATCAATAATGTTTTGGAATTATCAAAGATTGAAGCCGGAAAATTCGTGCTGCAACATGTGCCCGTGCATGTTTCGACCCTGCTTGAAAACATCACTTCCATTCTGGGGCAGAAGGCGCAGGAAAAAGGTATTGAGCTGATTGTGGACGCTGCGCCAGAAACCTGCCCCGTCTATGGCGATGACAGCCGGTTACAGCAGGCTCTGCTCAACCTCGCCACCAATGCGCTCAAGTTTACGGATCACGGCTATGTTAAGGTGGCAGTGCGCCCGGAATCGCAGACAGACAGCACTGTGACGTACCGCTTTGAGGTGGAAGACACAGGCATTGGCATCAACCCGGAGATGCAGCCGCGCCTGTTCAGCGCATTCGAGCAGGCGGATAATTCCATGAGCCGCAAATACGGCGGCACAGGCCTTGGCCTTGCCATCACCAAAAAGCTTGCGGAACTCATGGGCGGTAAGGCGGGGATGACCAGCGTGGAGGGCAAAGGCAGCACGTTCTGGTTCACTGCCGTGCTGCGCAAAGACGCCCCCCCGCACAACGAACCGACCAGAGTCAGCGCTGAGGATGCAGAACACACCATCCGGCAAAAACTTGGCAGCAAGCGCATTCTGCTGGTGGAAGACGAGCCTATCAACCGTGAAATTGCCCAGGCCCTGCTGGAAGACGTGGGCTTTATCGTTGACCTTGCGGAAGACGGCGGCAAAGCCATTGAGCGGGTGCAGGCCGCTACCTATGACTTGATACTTATGGATATGCAGATGCCGCACATCAACGGACTGGAGGCCACCCGACAGATTCGCCTGCTCCCCGAAGGGGCCACAATCCCCATTATCGCTATGACAGCCAACGCCTTTGCCGAAGATCGGGAACTGTGCATCGAGGCTGGCATGAACGACTTTATCGCCAAGCCCGTTTCAGTGTCGCTGCTCTACCAGAAGCTCTGCGCCTGGTTGCAGAAGAGGTGAGGGAAACCAGCACCAAGTGATTAAACTTATCATTTTTTAATTATACCACTTTCATAGAACGTTATCTACTCCTGAAATGACTGCGAATGAGGTAATCATTCGCCATACATTAGTGTATTATATTCCAATAAATCATTATAGAAAATTATAATAAATGAATTTTGTTGATGACAATTGCAATTACTTGCTTAAGTTAATTGCAGGATGCAATCTCTTGCGCCCAAAAAAGTTTTTTCAAATGTTAAAAACATATTGAAATTTTTTATATATGTCCATTACAATACACATTTGCAAACAATTATTCCTGTACGAATTCATCCTCAGTAACATGCTCTGGAGGAGTTATGAGCTCTGCCATAATGTGGATTGGCTTTAACACATTTGTTGCATTACTTCTTGCTTTTGACCTTGGATTTTTGCATAAAAAATCTAAAATTCCAACTGTTTCTGAAGCGTTGTGGATGAGTCTTTTATATTTTTCTCTAGCTCTTGTTTTTTGCGGCGGCATTTTTTGGAGTCTTGGGGATCAGAAAGGCCTCGAATTTTTAACAGGATACCTCATTGAAAAAAGCCTTAGCATTGATAATATATTTGTATTTGTATTAGTATTTTCCCATTTTTCAGTGCCTCAGCAATTTCAGTATCGCATTTTGTTTTGGGGAATTTTGGGGGCACTTGTAATGCGCGCCGGATTGATTTTTGCTGGCGTTTCAATCCTTAGCGCTTTTCACTGGGTAATTTATATTTTTGGCGGCTTTTTAGCTGTCACAGGTGTTAAGATGCTACTTGCAGCCAATAGCGTACCTGACATTGAAGGTGGTATTGTTGCACGGGTATTTAGGAGAGTATTTCCTGTTACAGACGATTTTGAAGGCAACAGGTTTATAGTACGGCGCAACGGGAAGCTTTATGCAACGCCGCTTCTTATGGTATTAGTAGTAATAGAGCTTGCTGATCTTGTTTTTGCTTTGGATTCAATCCCTGCGATTTTTGCCGTTTCTCAGGATCCCTTTATAGTTTATACTTCAAACGTTTTTGCAATACTTGGTTTACGCGCCTTATACTTTGCACTGGCGGGCATAATCCATCGCTTCAAATATTTGAAGTATGGCTTGTCGCTGGTGTTGGTTTTCATCGGTACAAAGATGATACTCAACGCGTGGTTTGAGGCCAAAATAATTCCAACTGAGTTGGCTTTAATAATAACCGCTGCCATAATCGCCAGTTCAATTGGTATTTCAGCTATTAAAACACGCAAGGCTAGCGCAGAGGAAACAGAGGAAGCATACTCTGGGTGGATTCCTGGCACACCATCTATCAAAGCATCCCGAGATAGAAAGGATGAAAAGAACACCTAGTACACCAAAAAACGACTACAGATGCAGCATGGGATTCTTGCCACAGATGGGGGTGCCGCCGATAATTCGGGAGATATTTGAGAAAAAAAGGGTCACATGGAAATCCCGTGTGACCCTTTTAAAATTGCTGGTGCGCCCGACAGGAATCGAACCTGTGGCCTACAACTTAGGAGGTTGTCGCTCTATCCAACTGAGCTACGAGCGCAATCCGAATTTTGTAGTAATTCTTTAGGGTCATGTCAAGCTGGGCATGACGCAGATGCTCTTACACCCAACTCCCCCGCTAGTTGCCGCCCCAAATGAGCAGGGCCAGCGCGCCCAGCGTGCCCACAAGCACGGCATAGGCCTGCCGTGTGCGCAGCGACAGCACCGCCCCAAGCAGGGCCGCCACATACAAGGCCGACCACGTCACCGCCCGCAGGGCCGGTATGGCATGATGCGCCGAAAGCACCGCCAGCAGCAGATAAATCAACGCAAAGCATACAATATACAGCGCCGCCTGCCACAAGGCACGGCACAGCCCGGCCCGCAGAATAACCCACCCCGGCGATGCTCCCCCGCTGCCGCTCCCCCACGCCACCACAGCATCCACCATCGGGTTGAGGCTGATGCGCTGACGCTGTTCACACCAGCTCGCCGTATACGCCGCCATCATTGCAAGTATGAGCGGCAACAGCGCCATACCGGGCTGATCCAGCCCAAACTGTCTGCACAGGGGAAACACCAGCAGAAAGCTCAGGCTGCCATACGGCGGCACCACGCTGCCAAGTTCCAGCGCGTCAAGCCAGAGCAGTTCGATGATTATGCCAAGGGGGAGAGCCAGCGACCAGTCGCCGGTAAAAAAGCCAGCGAACAGGGCCAGACAGATGGGGCGGTCTACAAGGCCAACGATGCAGGTTGAACGCGCAGCGCCAGCCAGGGCAAAAAAAAAGCGTAGGGAGCCCCGGCAGCGAATACATCAGAAAAGTTGATCATTGGGGCCTCGAACAGTCTCTGTGGGAACGCAGCGAAAATCAAGCTGCACAAGATGATCCTGTATAACGTGCAGGTCTTCCCTGTCCTGTGCGGAAAGGGCCACATGGGGCAGCACCTGTAGCTTGTCCGGCGCGTAGTGCAGGTTGCCCATGTTCAGCACCTGCATGAGGATGCCGGCATCACAGGCGCGCCGCGCATCCTGACAATTGGCAAACAGCACAAAACAGTCATCGCCGCAGGAATTGAGCGTGGCAGCCAGTTCCTTTACGCTGATGAAATGGGTCATCACGCGCTGCGGCACTGCCAGTTCAATTATCTGCTGCCGCATTATGTCGTCCGCAAGTTCGTCGTTGGCTACCACCAGATGTCGCGCCCCTGTGTAGGGTAACCAGGCTTCGATTACCTGGCCGTGAACCAGGCGATTGTCCACGCGAAACCACATACTAGCTATCGGCTTTGTCACGTTTGTTGCGCAGCATGCTGCCCGCAACCACAATGCCTTTTGCGCCTGCCTCGCCAGCTATGCGGGCCACTTCTTCAAGCTCCTTGTCGCGCGAGGTAAACACCTTGAGCAGCATGGGCAGGTTCACGCCAGTAACAACCTCAACTTTATGGGTTGCCAGCAGCGACAGCGCAAGATTGGTGGGCGTGCCGCCAAACATATCCGTAAGAATAATGACGCCCGCACCCTTGTCGAGCCGCTGGGTTGCGTCCGTAAGGCGGCGAACAGTTTCGGAAACCTCGTGCGCCACGTCAACACTGATTGAGCTGCAATCGCTCTGCTGCCCGAGTATGAATTCGGCGGTGCGCAGCATGGCCGAACCATAGTCGGCATGCGAAACCAGAATGATTCCAACCTGAGTCTTCTTGTTTTCGTCCGTCATGACAACCTCACGCAACAGAACGTGCCAGCTTTTTTAGCCAAGTTCAAGGTGCCGATGCTCCAGAAAAGCCGGATAATCAGCCTGCCGCAGCGCCTGTAAAATTTCTTCGGCCATTGCCACCGAGCGGTGGCGGCCGCCGGTACAGCCCACGGCCACGGTTATGCGGTAGCGGCCTTCGGCCTCCATGAGCGGCAGCATGAAAAACAGCAGATCAACCAGCTTGTCGCGGTATTCGCGGGCATGGGGCGAATTGAACACATAGTCGGCAACGGGTTTGTCCTTGCCGCTCATGGGCCGCAGCTCGTCCACAAAATAGGGATTTGCCAGAAAACGCAGGTCAAAAACCAGATCAGCCTCGCGCGGTACACCGTATTTGAAGCCAAACGAAATCACGTTGACCCTGATGGCCCGCAGCTTGCCCTTGTTGCCGCTCCAGCGCTTCTGGATGGCGCGCCGCAGGTCATGGATAGAAAAACGCGAGGTGTCGATGACCAGATCAGCCATTTCGCGCAGGGGGCGCAGGCTGCTGCGCTCTGCCAGCAGCGCCGCCTCAAGGCCCATGCCCTCGCGCTCCAGCGGATGCGGGCGGCGGGTCGAGGCATAGCGGCGAATGAGTTCCTGATTGTTGGCCTCAAGAAAAAGCAGCATGGGGCGGATGTTTTTGCCCGCGAGCATGCTCAGGCAGTCGTTGATGTCTTCCACAAAATTGCTCTGGCGCAGATCCATGCCGAGGGCGATGCCCTTGAAGTGGCTCATGGAGGGGCGCGACATCATGTCCACCATTTCCATGACAAGGCTCACGGGCAGCCCATCGACCACAAAATGGCCCATGTCTTCAAAAACCTTGAGCGCTGTGCTTTTGCCAGCGCCGGAAAGGCCCGTGACAATGCACACCTGCACATCCACGCCGGGAACGGGCGCGTCCGCATCAGGCTGTGCGGCAAGGGTGGAATCTGTGGGGGGTATCTGCGCGGAATCCTTCATGACATTCGCCTCTTCGGGGTCAGATCGCCGTTTGCAGCCGGGGTTGTGCGCCACAGGCTTCTGACGGACGTTGCCAAATCCGCGCCGCGCTCAAGCCCGTGTAAAGGCCATTGCGCGGCAATCGGCAGGGGGGTGCGCCTGAAACGGGGGCGGGCCGTTGCCAGCCCGCCCCCTCATTATGAACGCTTACAACACGGGGTCAATGAGGGCATAGCCGCTCACCTTGGTGCGGTATACCACATTGATGCGGTTGTTTTCTGCATTAAAGAACACCAGAAACTCGCTGCCGATGGAATCAAGCTGCATGAGCGCTTCATCCAGATGCAGGGGCTTGGTGGCGAGGCGGTCAGTGCCGTCAACGGGCTGCTGCACGTCGGCTTCGGCATCAAGGTTGTAGGTAAACACGTCCACATCCGTATTGCGGGCGTGCCGCCGCTGGGCCTTTACGCGGGCCACCTGGCGCTTGATCTGCGATTCGACCTTGTCTGTCACAAGGTCAATGGCGGCGTACATATCCGAGGTCTGTTCCGTGGCATTGATGTGCAGGCCTTCGCCCGTAACGGTCACTTCGCAGCGATGACGGAACTTGTCGACTGTCAGCACAACGGCAACTTCAAGGCCAGAGGCCTTGCCAAAAAACCGTCCCAGCTTTTCCATGCGGCGACGGGCATACTTCTTCAGATGTTCGGAGGCTTCAAAATTCTTGAAAGCAAATGAGATGTTCATAAGTTCCTCCTAAGTATTGAGCCACTCGACGGGGAATCAGAAATGCTCCTTGCGCCTTGACGAAGATGGAATATCAAGCGCCGTGCGGTATTTTGCCACCGTGCGCCGCGCAATATTGACCTTGAGGCGTTCCTTGAGCATTTCGCCGATACGCTCATCGCTGAGGGGGGATCGGGTATCTTCCTCAGAGATGAATTTCTTGATCAGAGCCTTGACGCTTTCTGAGCCTACCTGACTTCCGTCATCGAGTTCAAGGCCGCTGTTAAAGAAAAACTTCAATTCAAAGATGCCGTGGGGCGTTGCCACATACTTGTTGGTGGTAATGCGGCTCACCGTTGATTCGTGCATGCTGATGTCGTCAGCGATATCCTTGAGAATGAGCGGCGCGAGCTTGGTCACGCCGTCTTCAAAAAACGGCTGCTGATGGCGCACAATGCTTTCCATAACCTTGTAAAGCGTACGCTGGCGCTGATACAGACTCTTGATAAGCCATGAGGCGGAGCGGATTTTTTCTGCGCAGTAGTCCTTTTCCTTCTCCGAGCCGCCAATGTTCATCTGGCTCATGGCCGAAAGCTGCAACTGGGGCAGGCCGTCATCGTTGAGCAAAATCACAAATTCGTCGCCCATCTTGTACACAAATACATCGGGACTTACGTAGGTTGGCTCGCCGCCGCCAAAACTTGCGCCGGGCAATGGGTCAAGGCTCTGGATGATATCCAGATACTCCTTGAGCTCTTCCATATCGAGCTTGAACTTGCGCAGCAGGGGCTTGTAGCGCTTGGCCTCGAGGTCTTCGAGGTGCGATTCTACCAGCTCCACGAGGATGGGGTCGCGGGCGTAATTGAGGTTCTTGATCTGCACCATCAGGCATTCGCGCGCGTCACGCGCGGCAACGCCGATGGGGTCAAAAAGCTGCACCCTTTCAAGCACGGGCAGCACGGCCTCGGGCGCAACCTCGGCCATTTCGGCCACTTCTTCAATGCTGGCTTGCAGATACCCGGCTGAAGAGAGATTGCCGATAATGACCTCGCCAATGGCCTTCTGCTCTTCTGTCAGCGAAGAAAGGCGCAACTGCCAGAACAGATGCCCCTCAAGGGTGGGCTTGGCCGCATAGCGGGCTTCAAGAGGCGAAATTTCTTCGGCAAGTTCATATTCGCGCGACTGCGAAAGGCGGGGGGTGCTGGCAAACTCGCCGAGGTAATCTTCCCAGTCGGCATCCTTGGCCAGTTCCCTGTCGTACACTTCCTCCTTGGGCGCTTCGCGGCTTTCCTCGTGCTGCTCCAGGGAGGAATCGTCAGTAAGTGAAGATTCTTCGAGAAAGGGGTTTTCAAGCAGTTCCTGCTGCACAGTTTCCAGAAGTTCCACGCGTGAGAGCTGCAGCAGCTTGATTGCCTGCTGCAATTGCGGGGTCATTACCAGTTGCTGTGACAGCTTGAGTTGCTGCCGTAGTTCCAGTGCCATGTGTGCTCTTTTGCCTTAACTAGCCATAGGACTATAGAATTATCTGTTTACAAGTACTGTGCCACATCTGCAAAAATTATGCAATAGCTAACAGTTGCAAGATCAGGTTCACGGCATCCCCAGCCAGCGGCAAGGGCTGTCAGCGCCAAAAATCCAGATTTGGCGCAGCATTTGCGCCGTTGGAAATAATCTGCGCACAAAAAAAGGGAAGGCAATGCCCTCCCCTTTTTGCGCGATTTTGCGATACCCAAGCTTGGTGGAAACCAACAAGCCTCGCTGCGTTAACGCCGCGAAATTACACCTTGGCGAACTTTTTAGCCGCTCCGATAAATTCACGGAACAGCGGATGCGCGTTCATGGGCCGGGATTTGAATTCGGGGTGGAACTGACAGCCAAGGAACCAGGGGTGGTTCTTCAGTTCAATGATTTCCACAAGCGAATCGTCAGGGGCGGTGCCGCTGAAAACCATGCCCTTTTCGCCAAGCATTTCCTTGAAGGCATTGTTGAATTCGTAGCGGTGGCGGTGACGTTCATCAACCATGCCCTTTTTGTAGGCCACAAAGGCCTTGGTATCGGGCTGCACCTTGCAGGGGTAGGAGCCAAGGCGCATGGTGCCGCCCTTGTCGCTGCCCGCGTCGCGTTTTTCAACGTTCTTGGTGCGGAAGTCGAACCACTCGGTCATAAGGTAGATAACCTTGTGGTCAGAAAGCGGGTTGAATTCTTCAGAGTTGGCGTCATCAAGGTTTGCCACGTGGCGGGCAAATTCGATAACCGCGCACTGCATGCCAAGGCAGATGCCGAAGAAGGGAATGTTGTTTTCACGCGCATAGCGGATGGCGGCAATCTTGCCTTCCACGCCGCGGTAGCCAAAGCCGCCGGGCACAAGAATGCCGTGACAGCCCTTGAAGGATTCCGCGCAATTGCTTTCGTCCACATTCTCGGAATTGACGTAACGCAGTTCCACTTCAACGCGGTTGGCAACGCCGCCGTGAATGAGGGCTTCGTGCAGGCTCTTGTAAGCTTCCTTGAGGTCGACGTACTTGCCCACAATGGCAATGGTGACCTTGCCCTTGGGGTTGGCGCAGTCGCTCACGAGCTTTTCCCAGGCTTCAAGGTGGGCATTGCGCGCGGGCAGGCGCAGCATGATGGCCACCTTCTGGTCAAAGCCTTCCTCATAGAACTTGAGCGGCACTTCATAAATATTGTTCACATCAACCGAAGAGAACACGGCGTCCTGATCCACATTGCAGAACAGGGCGATCTTGCGGCGCAGTTCTTCGGGGATGCTCTGCTCGCAGCGGCACAGAATGATGTCGGGCTGAATGCCGATGGAGAGCAGTTCCTTGACGCTGTGCTGGGTGGGCTTGGTCTTGTGCTCGCCAGCGCTGCGCAGGTAGGGAACCAGGGTAAGGTGAATGTTCAGGCAGTTGTCGCGTCCAAGGTCGGAACGCAACTGACGGATGGCCTCAAGAAAGGGCAGGCCTTCAATGTCGCCCACGGTGCCGCCGATTTCGATAATGGCGACATCGGGCGCGTCCTCGCCTTCAGAAAGGGAAAGCACCACGCTCTTGATTTCATCAGTAATGTGCGGGATCACCTGCACAGTGGCGCCCAGGTAATCGCCGTGACGTTCCTTGGCGATGACGTGGTTGTAAATGGCGCCGGAAGTGGTGTTGTTCTTCCGCGACATGGGCACGTTAAGGTAACGTTCGTAGTGCCCGAGATCCAGATCCGTTTCCGCGCCGTCATCGGTAACAAATACCTCGCCGTGCTGGAACGGGTTCATGGTGCCGGGGTCAACATTGATGTAAGGATCAAGCTTCTGGATGGTTACCGTAAGCCCGCGCGTTTGCAGCAGCGCGCCCAAAGACGCAGCCGCGAGGCCCTTGCCTAACGACGACAGAACGCCGCCCGTCACAAAAATGTATTTAGTTTTCATGCACTTCCACCTGTACTTGGGTATGTTGAATAGTTCAACCAAACAGTCTTAACCCAAATTGAATTTTTTGGCTAGCATTGACTAAGTAAAACAAGCTAAGTAATGTGTTATTCCCTTTTCAGCGTGCGTGCCCACCACAAGCGGCCCGCGCGCCGGTCATCTGTTGTGCCCGGCGCGGGTCTGCCAAGGTTTCCAAGGCAAAAGCACGTCCGGCCCACGCCTTAGGGCATGGCCGGAATTATCTGCGTTGCAAAGCCAAGGAGGCTTCCCCCGCATGGGTACGGTCAACACACTGGTCATCACCGGCTACGGTACAAATTCGCACATGGAAACAGCCCACACGGCCCGTCTGGCCGGTGCCGACAAGGCCGATGTGGTGCATTTTTCCGATCTGGTGGCGGCCAAGGTTCGCCTTGCCGACTATCACTTTTTGATTTTCCCCGGCGGGTTTCTGGATGGCGACGATCTCGGCGCGGCCCAGGCTGCGGCCATGCGCTGGCGTTACCTCAAGGACGACGCGAGCGCGGCCCTGTTGCAGAGCTTGCGCGAGTTTTTGGATGAGGGCAAGCTGATTTTGGGCATCTGCAACGGTTTTCAGTTGCTGGTCAAGCTGGGCGTGCTGCCTGCCCTTGGCGGCCAGCGCTTTGAGCGCCAGGTTTCGCTGGGCAACAATGATTCCGCCCGGTTTGAAGACCGCTGGGTGCATCTGCTGCCCAATGCGGCAAGCCCCTGCGTGTTTACCAAAAACCTGCCCCTGCTCTCCATGCCAGTGCGCCACGGCGAAGGCAAGATCGTTGCCCGCGATGCGGACTGTCTGCGCCGCCTGGAGGAAGAAAACCTCATCGCCCTGCAGTACGCCGACCCCGCAACTGGCAAGCCTACGCAAGAATATCCGCTCAACCCCAATGGCTCCACCCTTGCCATTGCGGGCCTGACCGACCCCACGGGGCGGGTGCTGGGCCTTATGCCCCACCCCGAGGCCTTCCACCACGTGACCAACCACCCCGGCTGGACGCGCGGCGAGCTGGACGCCCCCGGCACGCTCATTTTTGTGAACGCCGTGCGCTACCTGCGCGGTCAATAGAGAGGGTACAGGCAGCGCCCGAGGCTGGCGGGCGTATATAATGCTCCGTACAGTCCGGCTCACTTTGCCGCCATATTATTCTCGCCATGATTATTTTGGGGGAGGCTTTACGAAGCCTCCCCTTTCTGTATACATTTTGCGGCACGGCACGGCGCGGCCTTGCGGCAGGCAGCTTCCGCGCAATGTTTATTGACAAAGCACCCGGGCTTGGATAGACTCTCTGATTCCGAAGAGCTGAACCCCCTTTGGATTTTCCTGCGCGCACGCGTCAGACAAGGTGCGAAACAACATTGCCACAACACGTTGCACATTTTTTTACGCCGTATTCAACGAGGCGCTTTCTCTGCACCAGCAAGAAAGTGCCTTTTTTTATGGTGGGTGATATCCATGCAACCTATTGAAATTATTAAGGCGATAGAGAAAATTGCACCTCTGGCCGCTGCTGCCGGCTGGGATGTTTCGGGCCAACAGGTGGCGGCGCACAGGCAGGATGTTGCCAGGCTTGCCGTCTGCCTCGACCCAACGCCCGCATCCGTGCGTACAGCGCTGGAAAAGGGCGCGCAATTTGTGCTCAGCCATCACCCGCTGCTGCTCAAGGCCGTGCTGCCCAACAGGCTTGACGACTACCACGAGGTGCTGCGCCTGCTGTTTCAGGCCGATGTGCCGCTGTACGCGGCCCATACCTCGCTGGATGTCAACGCTTACGGCCCGGCAGGCTGGCTGGCCCGAGCGCTTGAGCTTCGCAATCTTGCTGTGCTGGAGCCTGTGGCCCCGGCTGTGGGTGATGATCTGCCGCTGGGCTTCGGCCTTGCGGGCGATCTGCCCAGGGACATGACCGTGGCGCAGATTGCAGGCATCATTGCCCGCAACGCCCCCCTTGCCACAGCCACAGTGAGCGGGCCGGAGCCGCAAACAATTACCCGCGTGGCCTACTGCACGGGTTCGGGTTCATCGCTGCTTGGCGCGGCGCAAGCTGCCGATGCGCAGCTTTTCATAACCGGTGATGTCAAATACCACACGGCGCTTGCCGCGGAAATCTGCCTTCTGGATGTGGGCCACCACAGCCTTGAGGAAGAAATGATGCTGCGCATGAGCCGGTTGCTGCAACAGCGCCTGCCAGAGACGGAAGTTTTTTTTGTGCCTTCCGCCTCGCCCTTCCGCCCTGTTGCCCTGTCATGATTTTATCAGGAGGACTCTCATGAGCAATGCCGTATATTTTGACCAGATCAAGCAGCTTGTTGAGTTGCAGAAGGTCGATGACGCCATCCACGCCGTCAAGCAGGACCTGAGCAGCGCCCCGAGCGAGCTTGATTCCCTTGAGCAGCGCTTTGCCGCCATCGAAACCCAGCGCAACTACATTCTGGACAAGCTTTCGCACCTTCAGGATCAGCAAAAGCGCCTCTCGCTCGAAATTGATGACGACTCCGCGCGCATCAAAAAGAGCAAGAACAAGCTTATGCAGGTGGGCAATCAGCGTGAATACCACGCTATGATGCGCGAAATGGACAGCATGGAAAAGGTCAACCGTTCCCGCGAAGAAGAAAAAATGACCCTTCTTGAGGAACTGCAGTACCAGAACGATGCGCTGGCCGAAATCGACCTGACCTACACCGCCATCAAGGCCGAGCTTGAAGTCAAGCGCGATGGCCTTGAAGAAAAGCTACAAAAGGGCAACGCCGCTCTTGAAGGCCTGAACGAAAAGCGCGCCGCCGCCAGCAAAAATATTCCCCAGCCCGTGTTCATGCGCTACGAATTCATCCGCAGGCGTCTTGAGCACCCCGTCATTGTTGCCGTGAAAGAAGGCATCTGCTCCGGCTGCCACATTGCCGTGCCGCCGCAGTCTTTCATTGAATTGCAGCGCGGTCAGCAGATTCTGAGCTGCCCCAACTGCCAGCGCCTCATTTTCTGGTGCGAGCATTTTTCTGTTGAAGATGCCCCGCAGTGCGCCCAGAAACCGGCGACCATTACCGACTAAAAACAATCCTTTCTCCGGTGCGGCATGTTCCGCAGACCGCGCCGGAGAACCAGATCAGCAAGTGGGAGTCGGACAGACCGTCGCTGCGGGCCGCAAGGCCCGGGGAGGAAAGTCCGGGCTCCACAGGGCAGAACGCTGGGTAACACCCAGGAGGGGCGACCCTCGGACAGCGCCACAGAAAGCAAACCGCCCCGCCTCGCGGCGGGGTAAGGGTGAAACGGTGGGGTAAGAGCCCACCAGATGCCGCGGTGACGCGGCATGCTCGGCATACCCCGTTTGGAGCAAGACCAAATAGGGAAGGTGGTCGGCCCGACCATTGCCTTCCGGGTAGGTTGCTTGAGGGCGCAGGTAACTGCGCTCCTAGAGGAATGACGGTCTGGTGCGGGCAACCGCATGACAGAACCCGGCTTATCGTCCGACTCCCACTTGTTAACAAGGTATGTAATGTCAGAAAGTTCCGGCACATCATCTGTTGCGGCAAAACCCTGGGCGCTCATACTGGCTGCCGGACAGGGTACGCGTATGGCCGATGCCACTGGCGGCACGGCAAAACAGTTTTTGCCCTGGCAGGGCGCGCCGCTTTTCTGGCATGCCGCCCGCGCCATGAGCCGCAGCGCCTGTGTGGCCGGAATTGTCTTTGTTTTTCCTCCCAGCCAGCTTACCGAAGCCAACGAACTGTTGGCCGACCTGCACAGGCACGATGATCTCGGGCTGCCGTGGGTTACGGCCTGCGGCGGGCCTTTGCGCCAGGATTCCGTGCGCCTTGGTCTGGCCGCCCTGCCCCTGCGCCCCGCCAGCGTGCTGGTGCACGATGCCGCCCGTCCCTTTCTTTCCCCGGCGCTTGTGCGCCGCGTGTGCGAGGCGCTTGCAGAAGGGGCGGCTGGCGTTATCCCCGCCATATCAGTTACCGACACCATCAAGACGGTGGAAAATGGCCGCGTAACGGCCACCCTGCCGCGCGACGGGCTTGCGGCTGTGCAGACCCCGCAGGGCTTTCAGCTTGAAGCGCTGCTCTCGGCCCACGCCCACGCGGTTGAGGCGGGGCTTGCCGTAACCGACGATGCGTCGCTTCTGGAGGCCCTTGGCCTTGAGGTACGCGTCATACAAGGCGAGGCTGCCAACGTGAAGATTACCCGTCCTGAAGATTTGGAGCTGCTGCAAGACGAAAATCCCCTTCCTTCCATCCGCACGGGCATGGGCTACGATGTTCACCGTTACGGTCAGGGCCGCCCCATGCGTCTTGGCGGCGTGAGCATCCCCAACGCGCCAGAAGTACTGGCCCACTCTGACGGCGATGTGCTTCTGCATGCCCTGTCCGACGCTCTGCTTGGCTGCGCCTGCCTTGGCGACATTGGTCAGCATTTTTCAGACAAGGATCCCCGTTTTGACGGCATTTCATCCGCCATTCTGCTGCATCAGGTTCTGGACATGGTGCGCGAGGCGGGCTGTACGCCCTGTCACGTGGATATGACCATAGTGGCGCAGGTTCCCAAGCTCGCGCCCTACCGCGAAGAAATCAGAAAAAACGTCGCCCGGCTCATGGGGTTGCCCGCATCATGCGTGAACCTCAAGGCTACCACAGAGGAACACCTGGGCTTTACCGGGCGCTCCGAAGGCATCAAGGCATATGCAGTTGTGACCGCGCGGGGGCGCTGATTAGCTCCGCCTCCCCTGCCATAACGATTCGACACCATAAGGAAGGACATGAACACAGAACTCAGCAGGCCCTGGTTTGCCCACTACGACTCCTTCGTTCCGCGCACTTCCGAGGTGTGGAACAAGCCGCTCTATGCCTTGCTGGATGAGGCCGCAGACAAATATCCCAATCGACTGGCCGTCATTTTCCAGAATACGCGCATCACCTACAAGCAGTTGCGCGAGCAGGCGGAACGTTTTGCAGGGGCCTTACGCCGCATCGGCGTGAAAACAGGGCACCGCGTTGCCCTGATGATGCCCAACATGCCGCAGACCGTGGTGGCCTTCTGGGGCATCATCAAGGCCGGGGGCGTGGTGGTCATGACCAATCCCCTGTATATGGAAAAGGAAATCATGGCCAACATGCAGGATTCGGGCGCAGAGCACATGGTGCTGCTCGATCTGCTCTGGCCCCGCGTTTCCGCCCTGCGCGACCGCCTGCCCCTGAAAAACTTCATCGTTACCGGTGCTGCGGACGCGCTTTCCTTCCCGCTCAACTGGCTCTACCGCCTCAAAAAGAGCCGCAGTGTCAAGGAACCCGTGCCCTACGACGGCAAGAACGTTCATGAGTGGAAACACTTCTGCAAGGGCGCGGAGCGTTATTCCGCTCCTATTGCCGACCCGCTGCGCGACCCCATCATGTTGCAGTATACCGGCGGCACAACGGGCCTGCCCAAGGGCGTTACCCTGACGCACAGCAACGTGGGCACCAACTGCCGTCAGGTGCTGGACATCATCCACGTCAAGGCGGAGGACAAGCACACCTTCATTTCCCTGCTGCCCTTCTTCCACGTGTACGGCCTCACCACAGGCCTGATTATTCCCATCGCTCTGGCGGCCACCACCCTGCCCCTGCCGCGCTATGTGCCGCAGGATGTGCTGCGCCTTATCGCCAAGTACAAGCCTACAGTCTTTCCCGGTGCGCCTTCGGTCTATATTTCGCTGCTGCAACAGAAAAATCTGGCGGAGTTTGACCTGCGCAGCATCAAAATCTGCGTTTCAGGCTCCGCGCCGCTGCCGCGCGAAATATTCCGCAAATTTCAGGAAACCACCGGCGCGGCCATTCTGGAGGGCTACGGCCTTACGGAAGCCTCGCCCATCACCCACTGCAACCCGCTTGGTCAGGAGGGGCAACGCCCCAATTCCATCGGCATGCCCGTGCCCGGCACTGATGCCCGCATTGTGGATATGGAAGGCGGCTCCCTTACCCTGCCCCCCGGCAAGATGGGCGAGCTGATCGTGCAGGGGCCGCAGGTCATGCACGGCTACTGGCGCAGGCCTGACGAAAGCGCCAGCGCCCTGCGCAACGGCTGGCTGTATACAGGCGACCTTGCCACCATGGATGAAGACGGTTATTTTTATATTGTTGACCGTAAAAAAGACATGGTCATTGTGGGCGGCTACAACGTGTACCCCCGCGAAGTGGACGAAGTGTTGCTGGAACACCCCAAGGTGCTTGAAGCCGTCACTGTCGGCATTACCGACGAGATGCGCGGCGAGATACTCAAGGCCTTTGTGGTGCGCCGCCCTGACGAAGAACTGACCAAGGCCGACGTCATCGCCTGGTGCCGCCAGAAACTGGCTGGCTACAAGGTGCCGCGCCTTGTGGAATTTCGCGATGAACTGCCCAAAACCATTGTGGGCAAGGTTCTGCGCCGGGCTCTGCGCGAAGAAGAAGAGCAAAAGATGGCCAACAGGAAAAACCGGCGCGCTGCCGCCAGTGCTCCTGCCGCCAGCGGCGAAGATGAACAAGTGGGCCATGCCTGATGCGAATTATCGCGCAAAGGGTTAAAGAAGCTTCTGTTAGTGTTGATGGCCGTCTTGTGGCGGCCATCAACACGGGCATTATGGCCCTTGTTGCCTTTGGGCAGGAGGATGGGCCAGAATTTCGCTCTTCCCCGGCTTTTACGGGCATGGCCCGCAAGCTTGTGGGGCTGCGCATCTTTCCCGGCACAGGAGAAAATGCCCATAAGTTCCACCTTTCATTGGACGAAATCGGTGGTCAGATATTATTGGTGCCGCAGTTCACCCTTTACGCCGATTGCCACAAGGGCCGCAGGCCTTCCTTTACTGATGCAGGCGACCCAGCCTGGGCCAAAGACATGTTTACGGATTTCGTTCAAATGGTTGACGAAACTTGCGCCGTCAGCGTATCGTCAGGCATCTTCGGAGCGGACATGGATGTGCGCCTGTGCAACTGGGGGCCTGTGACCATATCTCTGGACTCTGCCAACCTGTTTTCCCGTTGAAGCGACCTGTTGCCTTACGGAGGAAATACAGCCATGTTTGAGCTGAAGGCGGAATCGCACACCAACGTCACGGTATTGCGTTTTTCTGGAAATCTTCTGTTGCCCGATGTGGCCGAGTTCAGCAAGCTGCTTGAAGCGCATCTGCTGGCGCCCAATATTCGCCAGGTGGTGCTTGATCTGAGCCACGTTGAAAAAGTGGATACTTCCGGGCTGGGAGTGCTGGTAAGCGCCAGCACCAAGGGCCGGGGGCGGGGGCGCAGGCTTGTTCTGCTGATGCCCGCGCCGCACGTGGCCGAATTGCTGCGCAAAGCCGAGATTGAGGGATTTTTCCCAACATTCGAGAGCGAAGATGAACTGAAAGGCTATATTCCCGATACTGCTGAGTAACAATATCACGGGGTTTTGCCCTTCAGCCCGACGGATGGTGCATGGTGCAATACTATCTGAGGCATTACTTCAATCCCGATTTCGATTATCTCAATCTCAAACCGAGTGGAGATAATGGGAAGTCCGATGTATACAGTCTGGGCTACGTCCAGAATGTTATCGCCGGGCAGGTACTGGCTGAGCTTGTACCTCTGGACGCAGCCGGGCCCAAGGTTGACCAGCGCTTCATACTTGAAAATGACGCCTTCCCCATGGGTGGCAACACCCGCGTAGATCCGCGCTATCCCAACTATCTGCTTGCCGCCGCCAAGGGCTATGTTTTTTACCTTAACGGCAAAATTACCGTAAAGACCCTGCTCAACGTGCGTCAGGACGTAAGCTTTCAGACCGGCAACATCTTTTTTGTGGGCGATATGGCTGTGCACGGTTCCGTGCGCGCCGGGTTTTCCGTTCAGGGCAACAATGTGCGCATCATGGGCATGGTTGAAGGCGGCGTGGTGCGAGCCCGACGTGATCTCATGATTGATGGCGGGGTGCGGGGCGGCGCAGGCAAGCACAGCAAGGTTGATGCCGGCGACAAGCTCATGACTCCCTTTCTGGAAAGCGTGGACGCCCGCGCGCGCGGCAACATGGTTATTGAAAAAACCTGTCTGTACAGCACGATATACGCGGGCAGCAACATGGTTGTGCGCGACAAGCTCTACGGCGGCACGACCAATGCCTACGGCAGCGTTTACGTGGGCGGACAGCTTGGCAACAAGGCGGCCCTGGCCACCAAGGTTTATCTGGGGTACGACCCCCTGAGCATCCGCCAGCTGGAAAAAATCGACAAAATTATCGCCCAGTTGTCGCAAACCATCACCCATCTCAATGCCATCGCCGGGCATCTGCCGCCCGAAACCAACGATGCGTCCCGCAAGCTGCAAGCCCTGCGGCTACAGCGCAGGCAACTCATCAACCGGCGCGACGAACTGTGGAGCAGACTGGCCCAGGACGAAAACTACATGCAGAACTGCCGTCTGCTCTGCCAGGGCACCGTATACCCCGGTGTGGAAATCTCCATCGGACGGGCGTTTATGGTTGTTGAACGCATATACCAGTGCACGCTGTTCCGCCTGGTGGACAATGAAATCATTGCGGAACCCATGCAGCCCTCGCAGATGAGTCCCAAATGATGAAGCAGACTGAAACGCCGCATTTTACGGCGGTGTATTCCGAGCATTCCGTACATCAGGGCCAGACCGCGCAACAATCCGGGATACCAGACGATATTGAAGTCAGGCTGGACGAGCGTGTTTTTCACATGCTGCGCCCTGGCGGCGCTGAACGTGAAACCGCGGTTGTAACCGGGCAGATGCAGGAATTGCAGCGCGATTGTCTGCCAGTTCTGCTTGGCTGCGGCCTTGGGCATGCACTGCGCCAGGTGTTGCAGTGCGTTGACGGGCCTGTGGCCGTGGTGGAAAAGGAAGCCGGGCTTCAGACCATCACAGGTGTGCTGCAAAGCCTGCCGACCAACCAGCGTGAGCGCATCACGCTCATCACCAGCCCGAGCCATCAGGATGCCCTTACAGAGTTGACCCACTGGCAGATGCTCCACGGCGGCCTGCGTCTTCTGCCTCTGGCCCTGCCCTTTTATCTGCGCCTTGACCGCGATTATTATGGTTCCCTGCAAAAAAATCTGCTCGCCAGCGCCAGGTTTGACTTCTGGAGCCGCGCCGCAGGGCCGCGCTTTGCCGATGCAACCCCCCGCGTACTGCTGCTGACCAGCAAATATTTCCTCATGGGTGAAATCGAGGGCGCATGCCGCAAGCTTGGCATTGAGTACAAGCTGGTGGTCATCCGCGACGAAGCCTTGGCCCGCGCGGATTTTGTGCAACAACTGCTGGAAGCCGTGGTTGCTTTCAGGCCAGACTGCTGCATTACGCTCAACCATATGGGCGTGGACGTAGAGGGTGTGCTCATGGACCTGCTGGCCCGTTTGCAGTTGCCCCTGGCTTCATGGTTTGTGGACAATCCCCACCTTATTATCCATCTATATTCCCGTTGCGTCAGCCCCTGGACGACCCTGTTCACCTGGGATTCTGATAATATTTCATCCCTGCGCGCGGCGGGCTTTGAGCATGTGTTCTACCTGCCTCTGGGCACAGATCCGGATCGCTTTCACCCCTCCAAGGGGGCATCCGCACCAGCCGCATGGAAGGCAGACATCTCCTTTGTGGGCAATTCCATGGTCTACAAGGTCGGCAGCAGGCTAAAAAACGGGCATTTTCCCCGCCCGCTGCTGCTCTCCTTTTACGCCGTGGCCCAGGAGTTCATGGACAGCCACCACCGCTCGGTTGCTGATTTTCTGCGCGACTGCCAGCCAGAAGCCTATGCGCACTATCAGGCCTTGCCGGACAACGAAGCCAAGCTGGCCTATGAAACTGCTGTCACCTGGCAGGCCACCCGTTTGTACCGCAATGGCTGCGTGCGGCGTCTGCTGCCGCTGCGCCCGCTTATTGTGGGCGATGCAGGCTGGCAGAAGGTGGAATTTCGCCACGAGCCGCTGCAACCCCGCTATCTGGACGCACTGAGCTATTACACGGAACTGCCCCTTTTTTACGGGCACTCAGCCATCAACTTCAACTGCACCAGCAAGCAGATGAAGGGCGCGGTCAACCAGAGGGTATTTGACGTGCCCGCCGCAGGCAGTTTTGTGCTTACCGACTGGCGCGAGCAGATGGAGCAGCTTTTTGAGCCGCACGAAATCGTCTGCTACCATGAGCCGGATGAAGCCCCTGAACTGGCCCGCCACTACCTCGCCCGCCCAACAGAGCGCCGCCGCATTACGCAGGCGGCCCGGCAGCGTGTGCTTGCCTGCCACACGTGGCAACACAGACTGCAGACCATGCTGGAACGCATGCGCGAGGTTTACGGCACACCTGCGGCCCGCCAGGCCGTCCGGGGCTGATAATGTCTGCTGATCCGATTCTGGTGCTGCAACTGCACCGCATGGGTGACCTGATCCTCACCTTTCCCCTGCTTATCCGCCTGCGCCAGCTTTGGCCCCACAATCCCCTGTGGGTTGTGGCAGAACCGGCTTTCTTTCAGCAGCTCATGCCGCTTGCGCCGGATGCAGTATTTTTTCCCCCTTCGCACTGCCAGGAGCTTGCCCGCCAAACATACGCGGCGGCGATCAATCTGAGCAGCAGCCCGTTGGCGGCCCAGCTTATGGCGCGGCTTGAGTCTCCCCTCAAGCTTGGGCCTGTGGCCGACAGCGATGGATTACGCGTTCTGGGCTTCTGGCAATTGTACCGCGCGGCCCTGACGCAGAATAACCACGCCAATGCCTTTCACTGGGCCGACCTGCACCTGCTGGATCTTTCACCCGCTCCCAACCTTGCCGCTGTGGGGCATTCGCGCCCCAAACCAGCGGGAACGCGCCGCGTTGGATTGGTGCTTGGGGCAAGCGAGGCAGCCAAAAGGCCGGATGCGGCCTTTTGGGCACGGCTTGCCATGCGCCTTGCGGCGGCAGATCTGGCCCCGGTTTTTCTGGGTGGCAAGGCCGAGCATGAACTGGGCGATGAAGTGGCGCACCGTTCCGGCCTTGCGCAGGCAAACCTGTGCGGCAAGCTTGCCCTGCGCGAGGTTGCGGCCCTCATGGGCACGCTTGACCTGTGCATAACGCCTGACACAGGCCCCATGCACCTTGCCGATTACCTTGGCGTACCAGTGCTCAATCTCTCGATGGGGCCGGTACACGCCCGCGAAACAGGCCCATCTGCACCCGGCCAGTGGGTACTACGCGCCGCCATGAGCTGCGTAGGCTGCTGGCAGTGCAGACGCAGTCGTCTTTTTTGCAAACAGGCCTTCATGCCCGCTTCTGTAGCCCAGCTTGCGCTGCAGATTCATCAGGAGCTTGCCACCGGCAAGCCCTACTGCAAGGCCCCAGGCAATGGTCTTACGCTTTACCGAACCGGGCGTGACGCTCTTGGCCTGCATACCTTGAAACCTTACCCTGAGCCACGCGGCAATTCCTGTCGCCCCCAGCTCGAAGACGTCTGGCAGGCTGCCTTTCTTTTTCTGTATGATCCAGGCCAGCAAACCCTGCTGCGCCAGCGCCTGACAAACCTCCACGCGAAACATCCCGCACTTGCTGGGCGCCTTGCCACCCGCCTTGCCCACCTTTGCGCCCTGTGCAGTGATCACCTGAAAAAGCGCACTCCCCTGCCCGATGATTTCTGGCGCGTCCAGCCCGGCATGATCCGCCTGTTCACCGGGCACCTGCACATGTTTTTGCAGAATGAAGGCTTCAACGAGCAGGGCTGGCGCACAGCAGTGCACAGGCTTGCCGCCCTGGCTCCGGTTTTTGCCAGTCCTGCCTCCTAGCATGCTCCATATTCGGCAAGTATTGCCCTTTTCCCGCAATTCTCATTTACTTAACACATTGAATTAATTACACCAACAGTTTTGGAACACTCCTTGTATAGCTCAGGGCGCAAGGAGTGAACCATGCAGATTATTCCCACAAGCGTAAGCACCAATCAAACGCTTTGGAACGCCGCCAACAACAACCGCCCCAATGACGAGCGGACGTCTTCCTTTATGGACGCCCTCAACTCCAGTCTGAAGGCCGTTGAAGAGGCTGACGCATCTGCCGCCGTTTTTGAGGGCAAGTCAGAATCCAAGCCCAGTACTCCTTTCGCGCCCACCGCCAGAGCTGCCGCGCAGGTGCAAAGCCCTTATTCGCGCAACACCAGCAACGGCGTCACCTACACGCTGAACGAAGTCTGTTTTACCAAGCAGGAAGTGCAGGATATGCACAACAAGCTCATCAAGGCTGGCGCTGCGCCTGAAAGCCTTGCCAAGCTTGCGGCCCTGGCAGAAATGCCTGACGGCGCAACCCTCGCGCAGATAACTGCCAGCGTTAAGGGCGGCGGCGACATCCCTGTTCTCACTGATGAGGACAAGGCCAACATTACCTCGCTGCTTAAAAAAATCGACCCAACCGGCGTTCTGGATACCAATGTTCAGGCCATGATGTTGCAGGGCAACACACAGCAGGCATTCAACACCATATCGTCCTTTGTGAACAAGCTTGACCCGGCGGGCACCCTTGAAGTGAGCCAGGGTGAGGCCATCTCGCTTGGGCGCGGCCTTGGGCTTGGCACTGCCAACCTGCAAACCCTGGCCAACAGTTTTGGCAACAGCGCCTCCATCACCTGCCTGAACGAACAATTCGGCACGCTTATGGCTCCGGTGACAGATTTTTTCACCACGCAGGCCGCTGCGCAAAAAACGCTTGATACTGCCCTCAAAACCACGTTGCAGCCCATCATCAGCAAGGCGCGGGCGCGCACGGAAAAAGAGAAGCAGGCCAGTTCGCTGCGCGACCGCACGGTGCAACAGAGCAAGACTCTCATAGACAAAACCGTTCAGAAAAAAAGCAGCAATATCCTTGGTGAAACCCTTGAAGCAGGCCAGAAGGCCGAGCCTGGCGACATCAAGATCGCTGCGCAGAGCGAAGCCATCGGCAAGGATGCGACCGCCACAAAGCATGAGGGTGACCGTACCACAGCCGAAAACAAGGCCACAGTGACCCAGCGCATGCCTGCGGAAAGAACTGCCGACAACACCGCCGCGAAGCAGTCAAACATGCAAACGGCGCAGCAGTCTGGTTCGCAGGCGGCGCAACAGTCTGGGTCGCAGGCAGCTTCCCGCGCAAGTTCGCAGGCAGACGTGCAAACGGGCAAGACAGCTGCGCAAAACAATGTGCTGCCATCTTCGCAATCGGACAAAACTCCCGCAGCCAATCAGATTCACGCCCAGTCAGCCACTCAGCAGGCCGCCATTCTGGACGACAAGGGTCAGAAGAATGCTGACGGTAATTCCGGACAGAGCGAATCTGACAAGGATCAAAAGGGCAAGTCTGCGTGGGGCGATCTGATGGGCAAGGTAGACACGCAATCCGCTGCTGTTACAGGACGCGGCTCCACTCCCGCCTACGCGGCAGCGCAGGCCATGCAAGCTGCCCACACAGCCCAAAACATGTCTGACGTGCAGGATCCCTCAGCCGTTGCCCCCATCGGGCGGCAGGTGGCGCAGCAGGTTGAACAGGGCATGCTTTCAACCGTCAAGGGCGGCGGCACCCGGCTTGACCTGCAGCTTAATCCGCAGGAGCTGGGATCCATCACTGTTTCCCTTTCGGTACGAAATGGCGAAGTCAGCGCGGTGATCCGTTCTGAAAAGTCGGAAACCAACGACATGATCAGCCGTCAGGTCGATGCAATCCGCATGAATCTTGAGCAGCAAGGCCTCAAGGTAGACAAGCTTGAAGTGCGGCAGGAAACGCGGCAGGAGCAGAACAGTGCATCCTGGCAGGATTTCAACCAGCACAATTCCCGGCAGGAAGAAGATGCCCGCAGGGAAGAACTTTCCCGGCTGAAGAATCTTGCAACAGTTCGAAATTCCAGCTCAAACATGGATATTTCAACTTTGGAACAGCCTGTGCATTCTCTTGGCAACACGGCAAGATATACCACCAGCAACCTCAACGTGGTTGCCTGAACCGGGCCGTGAGGAGAATGAAGTATGTCCAGCAGCGTAGCATCCGCTATCACCCAGGCTAACAACGAGTTCAATGCCGTTGTCGGCAAGCAGAATGGTGGCGCTAACCTTGATAAAAACGCCTTTATGCTGCTTCTGGTGACGCAGTTCAAGTATCAGGATCCGCTGAACCCTATGGACGACAAGGAATTTGTCTCCCAGATGGCGCAGTTCTCCAGCCTTGAGCAGCTCATCAACCTGAATACGAGTATGGGGTCGTTGACTGACGCCACCAACAACCAGCAGATGATCAACGCCACGTCGTACATCGGCAAGCAAGTGACCGTCTCTGGCAACAGTATAGGCAAGGTGACGGACGCAACCACAAAGACGACGTCCATAACCAAGTTCCGCTTTGCGCCCAACGATGCCGTTGCCAGCGGCACCATTACGGTGCGGGATGCCGAAAACAACGTCATCTACACCGAAACTGTGGCTCCCAAGGCAGCCGGAACTACCTACGAGTTCAACTGGAGCGGCAAAAACGGCAACGGAACAGTTGCCCCGGATGGCGTGTACACGGTCAATTTGTCCCTGCTCAACGCCAGCGGCGAAGCAGTTCTTGCCGACCAGGTGGTGGATGCCAAGGTTACAGGCGTGGTCAACAACAATGGCACAGTGTATCTGGGTCTTGATGGCGGCCAGTTGATGGAGCTTTCAAAAGTGCGTCAGGTCACGCAAGCGACCACCACCGCTGCTTCATCGGATTCTTCCGGTTCATCGAGTTCATCTGGCAGTTAAGAAGAATAGTCAACATTGCGGGCAGGCAGCCCAAAACTGCATACCCGGAAAAATATCCCCCTATCCCTAGACACGGAGGAAGATATGAGTCTCTCATCCAGCATGTGGGCAAGCGTTTCCGGCCTTATGGCGCACGGGAACAAAATGAACGTCGTCGGCAACAATATCGCAAACGTCAGCACCCTGGCCTACAAAGGCCAACGCGCTGACTTCAGCGACTATCTCTACACCGACAGCGGCAGCGTCAGCGGCACCACCCAGATTGGCCAGGGCGTCAGCACCTACGCGGTGCTCGGCGACTACTCTCAGGGTTCTCTTGAATCCACCAATTCAGGATCAGATCTTGCTATTTCTGGCAACGGGTACTTCAAAGTCCGCAAGCAAGACAGTGAGCAGGCGTACTACACCCGTGCCGGCGATTTCTATTTCAACAACAAGCGCGAGTTGCAAAATCCTCAGGGCTTGATTCTTCAGGGCTGGGAAGTTGACAATGACAGTTCTTCTGTTGTTTTCAACTCTGGTTCTACAACTACCAGCAGCAGCTCAGCCTCAACAACTGCATACATAGGCAGTGGTTCACCCAAGGATATCGTGCTTGACAGCTGGAACCTTCCCCCAAAGCTTACCCAGAGTGTTTCTTTCACCATGCAGTTGTCGAACGACGTCGGCATGGACAAAACTACCAGTACTACCAGCCCCATGACAGCGCTGTTCGATCAGTGGGACGGCACCAATACGAAGACGCCGCTTGCCGACACAGCATATGCAGCCAGTTCCCCCATTACCGTCTATGACGAGGGTGGCACAAAGCATCAGCTCACGGTCTACTACGACAAGGTTGACACCAGCAACAGCTCGTACAAAATTAATAACCTGCCTTCCGGCTACACAATGTACGAATATATTGTGACGATTCCTCCGTCAGAAGATAACCGGACATATGGCGGCACCACGGCGGTGACGTACGATTCTTCTGGCAATCCGATTCTTCCGGCAGACAGTCAGACATTTCAGGGCACCAAAAAAGCCGGTGTGCTCATGACCGGGCAGTTGATCTTCAACATCAGTGGACAGATTGTCAACCAGACTGCCTATACGTATGGCGCTCAAGATACCGCTACCGCTGATATGCAGTGCGCCCTTGATCCTACGCTTTCCACTTCATGGCAACCGACCAAGATTTCCAACAATGGCCTGCCTGTGTTCAACGCCAACTTCTCAGGCTCGGCCCTCAGCAACAGCGTGTCCGAGGTTTCATCTTACGGCGGCAGCAATCATAGCCTCGCTGAGAAAACCATCATCGAGTTGGATCTGGGCCTGAGGGATACAAGCACAACGCCGTGGAACAACTCCACAAATTCTTTGGATGATTTAAAAGTTGTCGCCCCAGTTCCGCCTGCCACTCAGGGCACTATTGACTACAATACCGCCCCGAGCACCATGTCTACAACTGTGCGCAAAAACGGTGCCTCGATTGTGACAAGCGGAAATTCACTTGTACAGGCATCAAAAGCTGACGGGTATGCATCAGGCGTACTCAACAACTTCAACATTGATGCGAACGGCATAATTTACGGCAAGTATGACAACAATGAAACCTTGGCTCTGTACCAGATTTCCATGTATGACTTTGACAACTTGCAAGGTTTGTACAGAGAAGGAAACAACCTTTACTCTGAAACAAAAGAATCTGGATTTGCCCGGCAGGGCGTAGCAGGTGATAATGGCTTTGGCAGCATCAAGGCCTACAACATTGAACAGTCCAACGTGGACATGTCGCGCGAATTTGTGCAGATGATTGCGACACAGCGCGGCTTCCAGGCCAACTCAAAGACCATCACCACGGTGGACAACATGCTGGAAACCGTTATCGGCATGAAGCGGTAAAATAGAGATTGCAGTAGAAAGAGGGCCGGGGGGCCGCAAGGCCCTCCCAGCGTTGGGGATAGCGCTGCAAACCTTTCTTTCCCGTGTCGGGCGTCGGCCATTTGGTCGGCGCCTTTTCGCGTTCCAAACAAGCCTGCTGTGTCAGCTTGAAAGTAAAATCAGAAAGGGAGAGGCAAGGGATTCCACAAATGAAGAAAGAACTATCGGGCTCTATCGCTCACGCCGAGCGGCTTGTTGCCGATGGTGCCGCGCAGCCAGTCGCAGTAATCGGGAAAGGTTGTCAGCAATATCTTGAGGGCATTTTCTTCTGCCAGAGCATAAAGGCGGGCCGTTACCTTGCCCGTACCTACCCAATGCTTGAGGTGGCGTGAAAGATCGGCATGCCGGGCGGTCATGCCGCGAGCATGCATCCCCCGGAACCACTCCACGCCAATATCAAGGCATACAGGCCCGCACTGCCTGTATGCTCCGGGCGGCAACACCGGGCCATGCGGCACGCACAGGGGCCGCGTTTTTTCCAGATCAAGCAGGCAGGCCCATTCATTAACGCGGCATTCCGGCAGGGGCCAGGGCTGTGCATCAAAAATGCCAGCAAAGCCACGGTCATACGGCCTTGCAAAAATTTTCCTCTGGTGGGCCAGCGCATAAAGCTGCTGCAACTGACTGTAATCAGGCCGAAAATCCAAGTGTCGCTCAGGCCCGCACGGTTCGCAGCCCATGACCTCGCGCGTCAGTTCCGCCACACGGGCCGGGCAGTTCCAGCACTGACCAAGATGGCCCACAGCAACGGCATCCCCCATGAGGCCGCCCAGATAGCCAAGCACATCCTTGAGCACAAGCACATCGTTGTGCATAAGAAACAGCCTGCGGCTCGTGCTGTGCTCAAAGGCGTACTGGTAGCGGATGCCGAAGCGGTAGGCATCATCGGCAAAGCGTGATGGGTCTGCGGCATTGAGATCAAGCCAGTAGTCGGGCTGAAAAACCCGGCACCTCTCCCCTATCAGGCTGCCCAGATACTGCACCAACGCATAGGGGCTGACAATATCATACTGCGAACCATAAGGCTCAAACTGCAACCAGACATTGCCAACATGCCTGCCGCTGTGCTTGAGCAGCGACAGGACAGAGAGCGCTGTCTGATACGGCTTGGCGAAAATGTTCATCGCCACGTCTATCTTTTCAGAGCCGTCCTGCTGCACCGTCAACTGTTGCACTGCGCCCGTCATTTCGCCCTGCTCTCTATTCGGCGGCGGCAGAATTTTCTGACCGTGAGCCAGCGGATTTTTCCTGCTCACTTTGCCCGTCCTGCCCTTCCATTACACCGGATTCTGCGGCATGAGCAGATTTTTTGCTGGCCGCATCGGCGGTGGCAATGGCCTGTTGCAAATCTGCCGCAGCAACATTGGCAAGCGCGCTGACAATCTGGCTGTCAAAGCCCTTGTCCTTCATGAGCAGGGTAACGGCTTCTTCGGGCTGCATGCCCGCGCGGTAGGAACGTGGGCTGACCATGGCGCAGAAGGCGTTGACCACGGCCAGAATGCGCGCATTGTGATTGATGGCCTCCCCGGCCAGATGCTGGGGCAGGCCTGAGCCGTCCATGCGTTCGCCCATCTGGAAGACGGCGTCCGGCACTGGCAGGTTGAACTGCATGTCGCGCAGGATGCCATAGGCATACTCCGGCGCGCGCATAACCTCGGCCTGTTCCTCGGGGGTGAGCTTGCCCTTCTTGGTGAGCAGCTCGCGCGGCACAAAGATCTTGCCCACCTGCGAAAGGCGGGCCGCAAGCCGCAGGGTTTCCCTGTCCTTGTCGGGCAGGCTCATGGCGCCGGAGAGCAGGTCTGCCACATGCTCCATCTTCATGGAGTGCCCGATGAGGTTCACGTCCACACTTTCAATGGCCCGCACAAGGGCGGCAATGCTGTTGGCCTGACGTTCACGCGCGGCCTCAGCGCGGCGGCGGAATTCCGTAATATCCTGGAAAATACCCACGCAGCCGCCCTTGCCTTCTTCCCCGGAATTGTCGTGATCTTCAAAGGGGAACAGGGTCACGCGGAAAAGGCGCACATCTCCGGGTTGGGGAACAGAAATCTCTATGCTGCCTTCCTTGCCGCTGGCGCTTACCTGGGCCATGCCCTCCATGAGCCGAAGGGCGGCATCTTCCGGCAGGGCCTCGCCCACGGGGATTCCCTTGAGGGCTTCCTCGTCCTTGCCCGCCATCTGGCAGAAGGCCGGGTTGCACATCTGCAAGCGCCCATTTTTGTCCATGAGCATAAGCCCGGCCTGCAACGAGGCGTTGACGCTGTCGAGCATGATCTTCTGCTGGCGGATAAGCGTGTACAGATGCTTGAAATGCTGGGCAGTGGCCCTGTGCGAGCGGCTCACCAGCGAAGCCCAGATAAAGGCCAGCAAAAGCGCTGTGCCAAGGCTGCCAAGAATGCCCAGACCGTATATCTGCTTTGCCTGGCTTTCCACCAGCGCATCAACCATCTCTGCCGGAGCTTCAATGGTCACAAGCCAGCCCAGACTGTTCATGTAGCTACCGAGGGAATAGGCCTCCCCGCCGCCCACAAGCCCCTGCCGACGCTTGAAGCCAAGGCCGTCAGCCAGTGGCGTCATGTGCTGCACTGGCTCAAGCGCAGGTTTGGCATCGCGCAGCAGCACGGCCTCTGTGCCGCTGCCGCCGGCCTGCAAAATGCGCGGCAGCAGTCCGCCGTACTGATCCTGTCGCTGGGCAAGAAATGCCGTCAGCACCCTGTCCACAGGAAGAGTGGCAAAAAGCACGGCAACGGGGACGCTTTCGCCCCGACCCAGCACTTCGTACATGGGATCGGCCAGATCAATAACCATTGTGTCGCCAAGGGCGCGCACAGGGCCAAAAACAACAGTTTTCCTGTCCACGGCGCGGGTCACAAGGGCCACCTGGGCCTCTCCAAGGGGTGCATCCCCTTTGCTCACCACAAAGGGATTGCCCTTGGGCGAAACAATCCGTGCAGAAACCCAGTTTTTGCCGCGTGCAAAGTCCCGCAGCAGATCCTGCATATAGCCCATCTGCTCAGCAAGATTGCGCAGTGATTCATCGCCGTTTTCCATGGCATCAGGCGCGGAAAGGCGCGACTCGCCATCGGAGCCAAGGTTGCGCACATCCACGGCAAACAGGCGGAACATCTCCGCGCTGCTCACCAGCCGCGCCTGCTCAACAACGGTTGCATGCCACGCGCGGATGGATTCCAGCGATTTATCCACCCACGATTGCTGCATTTCACGCTGGTTATTCAGAATATCCTGCGTAACGTTCTTGAGCTGCAAGGTGCAGAGGCCGTAAGCCACAGCCGCAGCCACAGCAAAGAGCGACAGGCTGACAGCAGCCACCGCGGCTTTTTTCAGACGATAGCGACCAGCAACGGACTGCTCATTAAGTTCCTGCGTTTTCATAGGCTTATCCTATAGTACATTGCGCATTAACGTACCGTTTGCGGTGAAAATCCGCCCACACCAATGGTGCGGGCTGCGCGCTGCATGCCTGCGGCGGCTTTAGTCTATTTTGCGGCCCTTCATATGGGCCCACCGACCGAACTCATTGACCGAATACTGCGGGCTGTATTGCCGCACCTTGGTGTGCGAAAGCACTGAATTACTGAGATTATCCAGAATAAAGGCATCGGCGTTCAGGTATACGACCAGAACAGCATGGGCAAAATTTCTGATTGTGTCGCGCACAACCACAACACGCATGTTTTCGGGCGGAATGCCCAATTCCTTAAGAGTAAAATACTTGATAATGGAATAGTCTTCGCAGTCGCCAGACTTTTTCAGAAACTCCGCCGGAATTTCCCAATAGTCTTCCTGCCGCCAGTTGACGATATCTTCCACATAGGGCCACGTATTCCAGAAAGAATTCACGTAGCGCAGCAGTTCCATCTTGTTGTTCAGCGGAGCTTTTGATTTGAACGTGTCCCATGTAACGCCCTTTTTGAACACCTTGCCAGGTATGAATATGGGATCCATCTGGTTGCGCTTGAGCAGATCAAGCCAGCCCGGCAGAGTGGATAAGGGGCGCTTGAACTCCACAGTGCCAAAAAGCTGCACCTTGGAATCGTGCGCAGGTGTTGCAGGCTGTGCTGCGGATTGCGCCGCGCCTTTTGCGGCATCCGGTACCGCGACCTTGGCGGGGGCATTGGGTGCGGCGGAAGAATCAGGTTTTCCAGCTTGTTGGGATGATTCCGGGGATGGGGGCTGCTCTGCGCTATCAGCGTCCGTCAGAGGTTGAACGATGGAATCAGCGCCTGCCTGCTGGATTGTCTGGGGGCCCGATTGCAGCCCCGACTGCTGTCCTGACTGCTGCGCTGGTTGCTGATCAGCAGTGGGCAAAGCTGAGTTTGCCTCATTGCTGCCGTTCTGTTCAGCCCCCGGACTCGCCGGATCGGGTGCTGCAACAGCCGGTACTGCATTGTTTTCCGCAGCGGCGGAAGACACTGCTGGCGGCTCGGAAACTTCGGCATTGCCAATGGCTGCGCGTGGTTGCAGATTGAGCGAACCAGCCAGGGCGGGGTTCCAGCCATTTCCCCAGAACAGCAGACACGCCAAAAGGGCCGCCATGCCCCCGGAAAGGGCCGCGACCAGAGCAAATTTGGAGTATCGAAGTTTGGGCATAGGCTCATCGATTACAGATGTACATGTTGCCGCATACTATACTGCCGCCCATGGAGCGTCCAGTGGTCAGAGGCGTTTCGGCTTATTTTTCGGGTGTCTATGCCCCAGTTCCACCTGGTGCCGTGCACCATTCCTCAATAAAGCATTGCAGGGCATCGCGGCGCACACCTACCAGAGCAACTATGCCGCCCGCAAGCTGCAAAACTTCACAGACACTGCTGCAGGAGTCAGTATGGGGCTGGATGCGCCTAGGTGCGGGAGTTTGCCAGTGCAGCCACATCAAGCCAGTGGCGCACCTGCACACCCTTGCCCCCCGCAGCGGCAAGCTGCATGACGCAGCCGCTGCACCCGGTGACAATATGCCGGATTTCAGGGGCAAAGCCTTCCAGGCATTTGCGCGCCATGTCTGCTGAAAGGTCGGGATTGGACATTTTCAGTATGCCGCCCATGCCGCAGCACAGGCCAGTGCCTTTTTTCAAGCCCGGCAGCCCCGCCGTGAGCAAGGGCAAATCAGGATCAGCAGTACCCCAGTGGCAGGGCTGGTGATAGCCCACCGCTGCCGGGGCCTTGCCAGTGGGGTTGATCTGCGGTTCCACAAGCAGGGAGGAAAGCCCAACGCATTTCTGCTTCCACTCCTTGCCCTCCTCCGCCGATAAAACGGCGGTGTAGCTATCAAGGCTGTGCTTGCACGAAGCGCAAAAGCTCGCCATTACAGGCTTGCCAGCCTTGCGCCAAAGCTCAAGATTGCGCTCGCGCACTTCTGCCAGGGCCCCCAACTGCCCGGCATGGTGCAACGTACCGCCGCAGCAGGCAAAATCCGCAATGTCCACAAGGTCGTAGCCCCAGCCTGCCAGCAGTTGCCGGGCATTGGATATCCAGCGGGGACGCGCATTTTTTGCCGTACAGCCGCTGAACAGGGCCACTCTCACGCCGCTGACCTTCCGGGTAGGCCGCAGAGTCATCCACGGTTCGCAAGGCTCCAGATCAACCAGCGCGCGGGCGGTTTCCACAGAAGACCGCAACACGCCGGGAATAACGGAATCTGGGGCAAGCATGGCGATTTTCCCCGCCATGGGCCACAGTGGGCCTGCTCGACGAATCCACATATCCCAGAGAGTTTGCGTCCAGTGAGGATTACGTGCCCGCGCCTCGGCCAGCAGGTCGCTTGTGGAAAGCTTGCGCGCGCAGGCCTGCTGACACCGCTCGCACCCGGCGCAGAGGCGCGCCAGTTCACGGATATCCTCCCAGGGCAGGGACGAATCCGGGCTGCCGCCGAACTCGGGATCAATCTGTTCCAGAAGCAGGCGTTTGCCCTTTGGCGCGTATTCTTCGCGCTTGTAGAGCGCGTACACAGGGCAGACGTTCAGGCATTCGCCGCATTGCGTACAGCCGCGTTTCATTTCAGTACCCCTTGCCGGGATTGAGAATACCGCTGGGATCAAAGACACGGCGCACGCGCTGCATGAGGGCGTGCTCCTTCTGCCCGAGCTGTTTGCCAACTTCTTTCAGGCATCCGCCGCCGTGCTCGCCAGAAAGGCTGCCGCCACATTCAAGGGCTGCCGCATCCAGTTCGTGATGGGTTTTCTGTGTGCGGCGGGCATCGTCGGCGTCAGAGGCATCATAATGCAGATTGGCGTGGATGTTGCCGTCGCCCGCATGCCCAAAGGCGATGAGACGCTTGCCGTTGCTGGCGGCAATTTCTTCAAATTTGCGCACGGCCTTGAGAATGGAACCGCGCGGCACGGCCATGTCGCCGCCGATGCGGTCTGGGCCGAGCACATAGGAGGCAGCCGAAACCCTGCGCCTGTAGGCCCACAGCTTGTCTTCCTCTTGCTTGCCAACGCCCTCCATACGCCACAGGGCGTCATCAAGCTGGTTGGCAAGGCGGGCATTCTCAAGCGGCACAGTCTCCTTGCTGCCGTCCACCTGAAACAGCAGCAACGATTTAACGCTGTCCGGCCACGGCACATCGCCGGTTCTGGCAAGGATTTCCAGCACGGTTTCATTCATGAATTCCACCGCGCAGGGCAGAATACCTGCGGCAAAAACCTTGCTCATGGAGGCCAGGGCGGCATCCAGCGAAGGATAGCCCACAAGCACCGATGCTGAAGCCTCGGGCCGGGGCAAAAGCTTGAGAATGAGCCTGGTCACAATGCCAAGCGTGCCCTCGCTGCCCACAAAGAGCCGCCCGAGGTCAAGGCCTATGACATCCTTGTGGGAGCGGCCCCCGAACTTCACCAGTTCGCCGCCGGGCAACACGGCCTCCAGGCCAAGCACGTAATCGCGGGTAACGCCGTATTTTACGGCGCGCAGGCCCCCGGCGCAGGTGATGACATTGCCGCCAACGCTGGTTGCCTTGCCGCTGGCCGGATCCGGCGGGTAAAACATGCCCAGCTTTTCGCACTCGGCCTGAAGCAGAGCCGTATTAACGCCCGGTTCCACCACGGCAACAAAATCTTCTTTATTGATCTCGATGATTTTATCCATGCCCAGCATGGAAACCACAATGCCGGGAACCGTGGGCACGCAGCCGCCGGAAAGGCTGGTGCCGCGCCCGCGCGGGTGCACGGCCACATGCTCCGCATCTGCCCAGCGCATAAATTCGCACAACTGCCCGGCACTTTCGGGCCGAACCATGGCCAGCACCGTGCCCGTGAGCAGACTGGCATCCGATGCGTAAACGCGCAGCACCTTGGGGTCAAAGGACACGCCGTCCTTGAACAGATTCACAAGAAATTTCTTGTGCTCAGGGGTGAGCGAGGTCAGAAATTCCCCTGTCATGGCATACTCCAGTGCGGTTATTGCTGCGCAGCAACATTCATTCGGCGGGCCGCCGAAAGGGATACACGAAAATCCAGATATGCTTTCCCCCTGCCTGCCGCAAAGGGCGCAATCTGTCATGCACGCTCTGTAGCGATAGCGTCATTTGGCAGAAGAAAAGCCTCTGATTACAGGCTATTGACGGCAAATTCGCTGACGCTGACCAGTGCGACAACATAGCGCAGGTCGAAAATGATGTCACTCCCGCACGAAAAACGGCAACCGCAGAACGGTTGCCGTTTTCCTTCTCAGGTCATTGAACTCTGCCAGCCTATGACGACTGGTCTTTCAGCTCCTTGATAACACCGGAAAGCGACAGAGCCAGATCTTCCAGCCGCCGGGTGGCCTGGAGCGAGGCTTCGGCGCGCTCGTCCGTCTGACCGGCGATGGCGTTGATTTCGTCAATGGACTTGTTGATTTCTTCAGATGTGGCGGCCTGCTGCTCTGCCGCAGTGGCAATGGACTGAATCTGCCCTGCCGACTGGTTTGTGCTGGTAACAATGTCGCCCAGCGCCGCGCCGGACTCGCCAGCCAGCGATGAGGCATGGTCAAGACCCTGCACGGCTTCTTCCACAGACTGCACGTTGATTCCTGCTACCCGCTGGATGGAGAGGATTGAGTCGCTCACTTCCTTGGTGGCGTGCATGGTCTTTTCTGCCAGTTTGCGCACTTCATCGGCCACAACGGCAAAGCCTCTGCCCGCCTCGCCCGCGCGGGCGGCCTCAATGGCCGCATTCAGGGCCAACAGATTTGTTTGATCGGCTATGTCTTCAATGGTGGTCATGATTGCGCCGATGCCGTGAGCCTGTTTATCCAGATCGCCCATGGCTTCGCGCAGTTCAAGAGCCTTCTGCTCCGAGGCGCGCATGGCCTCAAGCGACCGCCCCACGACCTCGGCGCCCTGATTGGCTTTGTCCCTCGCATCCGTACCCTGGGCGGCGGCATGCGAGGCGTTTTTGGCAACCTCCAGCACAGTGGAGTTCATTTCTTCCATAGCCGTGGCGGTTTCGTGGATGCGCTGCCGCTGCACGAGCGTGGCCTCGCGGATATCTTCTGAACTGCTCGCGAGTGTGCTCACTTCCTGATGGAGCATCTGCACCATATGTTCGAGCTGGCGCGCGGCTTCAAGCATGCCCTCGGCCTTGGCGCGCTCGGAGTGCAGGCGGGCGGCCTCGGCCTCACGCGTAGCGGCGTTTGCTGCATCGGCCTGTTGCTGCGCTTCAACAGTTTTGGCCTCAATCTCCGAAATATTGGATTTAAGGGTAGCGCTCATGGAATTGAGGGACTCAAAAATCACGCCTATTTCGTCAACACGGCGGTTGGCGAGACTGCCGTATACCCCAGCGGAAATATCCTTGAGGAAAACGCCCACGGTCTTCAAAGGCGTAATAATGAGCCGCCCGGCCAGCACCCAGATACCTATGCAAATGCCAATCAGGCTTGCCAGCATACCGGTAGCAAACTGCCACACAGCGGCGTTGACAGGCTCCATAAGTTCGCTTTTTTCAATGAGGCCAATAAACTTCCACTTGAGTTCCGGCGAATTGTACACCACAGCTTCATACTGCTTGCCGCTAAAGTCAGCCTCGCCCGTAGCCGCACCGGACTTAAACAGGGCAGCCAGGGCATCGTTGCCAATGCCGTCTATTTTCTGAAAATTGTGCTGCGGGTTTTTGGGGTCGGATATAACCACGCCGTCATCCTGCACCAGAATAACAAAACCCGTGCGGCCAATATGCACGTTTTTGATGAGGTCTGTGAGGGTGCCCAGAGTAATATCTATGGCCGCAACACCTGTAACTTTGCCGCTGCTATCGCGCACGGCCCGGCAGGCGCTGACCATGGGCTGACCATCAGTGCTCTTGTAGGCGCTGGTGATGTAGCTTTTGGCCGGGTCAGACACGGCCATGCCCCACCAGGGGCGTTTGCGCGGATCGTAGCCAGATGGCTGGGTTTTGCCGCTCACGGGGCTGTTGAGCACAAATGCGCCTTCCATATTGCCCGCGTAAACATTGGTATATGAGGGGTGCGTCTCCCGGTACAGACGAAACACGGCATCCAGCGCCTTGCCAGCAGTATCGCCGGCATCGGGGCTGGACGGTGTGGGTTCCGTTGCTGTTACATGACTTGTGGTCATCTGCGGCAACTGCGCCATGAGGGGATCAACAGCCAGCATGCCAACGTTGAGCTTGTATTCATCAAACATGGCTGTGACAACATTGCTGACCTGCCGCAGTTCGCCAATGGCGGACTTGGCAAAGCTTTCTTCTGAAAGCGTTGCAATACCACGCGATGTAAGGGCAAATAGTATGCCCATAGGTATGATGATGATTGCCGCAATGCCAAGCATCAGCTTGAGCGATATGGATCTGTTCATAACAAGCCCTTTTGCAAGTGTAGAATTCTGCTTACAGTATCCACCAGATACGTTGCTATTGTTGCAGCCATCATACAGTTCCGGGACACTTTTGCTCATATAAAATTTTTGTCTGCAAGATCAACCCATTCAATGGAGAATATTGAGGGGGCAAAATGCAGAGATACCGCTTCTGTATTAATCGGAAGACGGCGGGAAAGGATTATGGTGACGAGGATAAAAATCAAGGAAACGAAATTGGATTAATATCAGCATAATATTTATAACTAACCTGCAAAACAGGTTATATATTTTACGCAAGACATCTTTAAAACAAAGCAATAGATAAATCAGAAAAGCAGGTTCCAGTTGCTGCGGCATGTATGGGTTGTGCCCATGATAATATAAATCCACATAAGTCGCTCCCGCACGGGGAGCGACCACTTGCGACAGGCGAACTTCTTCAACGGGGTTGCTTCAATCCACGCTCCCGCACGGGGAGCGACTGACATGGCGACTGTAGAGTACCTCAACCACGGCGCTTCAATCCACGCTCCCGCACGGGGAGCGACGGCTGCGTAGAGCTGGCAGAACAGTATATTCTTGCTTCAATCCACGCTCCCGCACGGGGAGCGACTTGCAGGATATGCATGCCGTAACTAGGTTTTCAGGCTTCAATCCACGCTCCCGCACGGGGAGCGACTGCTTACCCTGGCTATCTCGCGGAACCCTACCGTGCTTCAATCCACGCTCCCGCACGGGGAGCGACTAATATCGCCATGCGTGAGCGCCGCAATTTCTCCGCTTCAATCCACGCTCCCGCACGGGGAGCGACATCTGCGCCGCGATCTTGACGCCTACCTCGCCAAGCTTCAATCCACGCTCCCGCACGGGGAGCGACGGGGACAGATGCGCGTTGTCAGTGCAGGGGACAGCTTCAATCCACGCTCCCGCACGGGGAGCGACGCCGTGACCACAGCGTTTCCTCTGAATCGCAAATGCTTCAATCCACGCTCCCGCACGGGGAGCGACACAGGACATGCAAGAGCTGATGGCCGACTACATCCGCGCTTCAATCCACGCTCCCGCACGGGGAGCGACCAGGGGGCCGCCAAAGGCTTGTTCGCTGGCGCGGCTTCAATCCACGCTCCCGCACGGGGAGCGACTGGCTACAGACGAGGCCGACCGCATCCGCGTGGACGCTTCAATCCACGCTCCCGCACGGGGAGCGACGCAAGTTTGTCCGCACTGTGACCACCACTGACGAGCTTCAATCCACGCTCCCGCACGGGGAGCGACTGCTGCCAAGGTTCGCGCCGCCTACTACTGGCAGGCTTCAATCCACGCTCCCGCACGGGGAGCGACGCTGGTGCGTCACCGCGTTGCCAGCTTCGGGCAGGCTTCAATCCACGCTCCCGCACGGGGAGCGACCGCAGACCGGCGCTACTATCGAAGTTCCCGCCAAGCTTCAATCCACGCTCCCGCACGGGGAGCGACTTTTCCTGCGCAGGTACACCCTCGAGGTCACCGGCGCTTCAATCCACGCTCCCGCACGGGGAGCGACTGAAAACAGACTTGATCTGCTCTGGGCCAACAACGCTTCAATCCACGCTCCCGCACGGGGAGCGACGTCGCTCATGGACAATATGGAAGAAACAAGAGTGCTTCAATCCACGCTCCCGCACGGGGAGCGACCTCACAGATCTCCTTGATCACTTCCGAAGTGCAGGGCTTCAATCCACGCTCCCGCACGGGGAGCGACGCTACGGGCCGGGGCGAGGGCATGACCTCAAGCGCTTCAATCCACGCTCCCGCACGGGGAGCGACATCAAGCTGGCGCCCTACATGCAAACCGAGCACCTGCTTCAATCCACGCTCCCGCACGGGGAGCGACCAGCCCGCCCGGTCACGTCCATGGTCAAGAAAGGGCTTCAATCCACGCTCCCGCACGGGGAGCGACTTTTCTTTTCTTTCGGTTTGTTGCGCCAAACGATGCTTCAATCCACGCTCCCGCACGGGGAGCGACTGACACTAGTGGTCTTGAGGCCTGCTTTACACAGTGCTTCAATCCACGCTCCCGCACGGGGAGCGACGGAACTTCGCAGCCGTTACGGGCTCAATCATGATGCTTCAATCCACGCTCCCGCACGGGGAGCGACTCGCGCTGACGGAAATCTCGCTGGTTTTGAAGATGCTTCAATCCACGCTCCCGCACGGGGAGCGACTGTGGCCCTTTTTTGCCTTTGCCCCGCAATGATATTCAGGGCATTTTTCGAGCAGGCCACGTGTCTTGATCAATTTATGCAATAAACAAATCTGCTTTAAAAAATTATCGTAATAAAATCATATTGTTAAAAAATCGAGCATCTCCCAGAAAAATGCTGTGCGCTTCTGGTTCTCGCGGGCTATTGCCAGCGGCTCACAGAGTCCCCTTCAGCCAGTCTGATATCTGCTGACTCTCTCAGCCGTCCGCATGTAATAATTGCTGTCGATTTACAGAATCAGCGTCCCTTGAGGGTCATAGGACGGTTTGGCCCCAACATGTTCAACACGATTCTTCCAGTTGGCACCCAAAAAGTAAAAACGCAGGCTATCTTTTTCTTCATCCATACATTCCAGCAAATTATTGCGCAGGGCGACCCATTGGGCGGGGTCAACCACGCATTCAAAAACTGAAAACTGCACCCGTTGCCCCCAGTTTTCGCAATGGCGGGCTATTTGGCGCAAGCGGCGTTTTCCGGCTGAATCTTGCGTGTTTACATCATAGCTTACGAGAACGAGCATGGCATCACCGAATCACAAAGGGAGGGTATGCATCCAGATCGCCGCGCAAATATCGGGCGAGCAAACGCGCCTGGCAGTGATACAAGAGGCCCGCCGCCATTTTTTCCTGCAAAAATGGATGCTCCACAGTTTCCTGTTTTCGCTCCTGCCATGCAGAGATCACATCCTTGCGGGTGGCATCGTCCATTATCACAGCGCCAGATTCTGTTTTACGAAAGCCCTTGGCCCTCACCTGCCCCCGGTTGATAAGGGTGCAGGCCAGCCTGTCTGCCAGATAAGGACGAAACTCTTCCATGATGTCCAGAGCCAGGCTGGGGCGTCCGGGTCTGTCACGGTGCAAAAAGCCCACGGCAGGATCAAGCCCGCAACTTTCGAGCGCCCCGCGAACATCGTGCGCCAGAAGTGTATATAGAAAAGAAAGAAGGCAGTTAACAGCATCAAGGGGTGGACGGCGGTTGCGGCCATCAAAGCGGAAGGCGGCGTCTTTTGCCTGAATAAGGTTGGCAAATACGCCAAAATACACTTGCGCCGCCTCACCTTCAACGCCGCGCACCATATTGAGCGGCAAAGGCTCGCGCAGGCGGGCAAGGCATTGAGCCAGACGGGCCACTGCTGCATCAAGGCTTGCAGTCGGCCTCTCGCGCGCTGCACGCATCAGCACCGTGCGGCAATTGGCGATTTTGCCGATTACTATGGCGGCGGCAATGGCGGCAGAAGCCGCATCATCATCCGCACGGCGGTATTGCTCACGCCGCAGCAACACATTGCCGCTCACGGGCCCGTGCATGGATGCCAGAAACCGCCCATATTGGGTCAACCACGACACTGTTACACCGTTTTCCGCGCAGTGACCCAGCAAAAAGGGGCTGCATGAAATCTGCCCAAACAGTACAAGGCCGCCAAGCGTGTGAATGGGGATTTTTCCTTTAAGCACATCCCCCTGATACACAGCCACGCATTCGCCATCCTTGGCCAGATAACTTTCTTGAGTTGTAACAAACAGCGTATTGAGCAGCGGTTTCATATGCTCTCCAGCACGGATTGCAGATAGCGCGCAGCAGAGGTCTGCGGAGCAAGGGGCAGGCAGACATCACATAGGGAGCACGCCGGGCAGATGGTATTGGCAATTTCGAGGGATGGAGGCGGCGGAGTAATCCCCTTGTTCAGCAAATCCTGCACGGCACCGATGGTGGTGCGGGTTTCTTCCCTCAGGGCATCGGTGAGCTCCACAACCTGCCGCCGCCGGGTTTTGCCGTAAAAGAGCGCCCCTTCAGAAATGGAAACATGCAACATTTCTTCCAGGCAGAGAGCCTGAGCGCAAAGCTGAATGCGGTCTGCCGCCATGCTTTTGGGGCGGCCCCGCTTGTATTCAACAGGATACGGCTGCCAGACATTGCCGTGCCGATGAAACTCCACAACGTCTGCCTGCCCTGTCAGGCCAAGAGCGCGCGAACAGAGCAGCAACCCTGAAACAGTTTTGCAGTCGCCGCGACTTTCAGATGCGTTGCTGTGGGCTTTTTCGTGCAGCTGACGGCCCTCGGCAGTGTACACGTTTTCCGTCCAGAGCTGTTCCAGATGGATGAGCGCACACTGCCGGGGGCAGAACAGATAATGCTGCAAAGCCGATATGGGGATGGAATCGGCTGGGGGGTGCATTAGAAGCCTGGAATGGTTTCAGCCTTCAACCCCGGAGTAGCTTCGCCGTTGAGCGTATAGCTGCCATCGGGGTTAACCGTAAGGCTTTTATGCACTTTTGCGGATGAATACTGCCCGGAAGCGCAGTTGTGTTGCCACCAGAACACCTGATTGACTGCCATGCTACCCTCCGGACGGGCAGACGAAGCGTCATTTTCAAACAGCCTGGGCAAGATGGCCTTGAGCACGGCGGCGTCTTCATCGCTAAAGCCGGTGCGTTCGGCAAGCTGTGGATTCATGCTGCCGTAAAAAACATATACGCCTTTATCCACACGGTGCTTCATGCCCATGGTGTCCGAACCGCGCTTGCTGCCATCGCCCTCGCCGCTGACGCTTTTGGTGATCTGAATACTTGCAACGCTGACAGGCTCCACGCTGAAGGCCGAGTGAATGCTCACCGGGCCGCGCACAGCAATGGAAACCCCCGCTGCATCGCCATCTTTGCCAAAAGCAAAAAGCTGCCCAAAAGCGCGCACATCAAACCACTTGGCGCAAGCCTTTCGGGCGGTTTCTTCCTTGCTGCATTTTTTGGGATTAAAAGCATCCTTGCCAAGGCCGTGCTCCGCAGATTCGGCTCTTTCCTTGAGCGAGGCCATGTTGTCCAGCTTGCGGTCGTCTGACTGCACAAAAACTTGCGTCCCCTTCTGCTCCATGAGCCGATCACGGATCTTGCGCTTAAGGCAAACATCGCTGATTTCCCCATAGCCATCATAATCGGTACGGGGACGGTTGCCGTTGAGCGGATCGCCGTTAGGGTTGGCGTGATCTACGGTGAGAATAACGGCGAAGTCGATCTTGTGTTGCAGACTCATGTTACGCTCCTTGCTGGTCATTGGCTTCAGTGGTGCTTTCTTTATCAGCCGTGGCGTACAAGGCTGACATCTGACAATGGTAGCCCAGCAGAAATTCACCACTGAGCTTGTCTGAAGAAGTAAATTTTTCGGGGTCAAATTTATCGTAAATTTCTTTCCAGGCCTTTTGGGGCCGTTTAAGCAGCCCGGCATGGGAACTGCTCTTCAGCCGCTGTATATACGGCTGCAACTGAAGCTCAAGCTGTTTCCATGTGGCAAAAGGATGGTCGGCAAAGCGCTGCATCAACCGCTCGGCATTGGTGGGGCGTTTTTCTTCCGCACAATTCAAAGCAGAACGTTCAATATATTCCGCAACCGCCAGAAGCCGCCCAAAGAGGTAGTCACGGGAGTTACGCGTTTCATCAAGTGCCATGCTGTATTCCCCTTCTTTTATGTGTCTGGCGAAATAGCCCCTGTACATGGCGCAGGCAACGCCCAGCACTTCAGCCCACTCCCATGCCTCATGCGCAGCACGATTGCAGGCTCGACGCACGCAGTTCTCAACAATATCGCGCGGCAAAGCTGCCCTATCAACAATGCATGGCAACAACCGCTCTACAGTTGCCTTGAGCAGCTTGTCGTCAATACGCCTGCCGTAAGCAACGCGGGCAATGGTTTCTGGCGTGGGGGCAAGGGGCGCGTAAACAGTGCGCGTTTTGGGTTTGCTCTGGTCCTCGCGCGCTTCGTTTATGCGCACGGGCAGGACCCATGCGCACTCTTCCTGCCATCTTTCCAGATTATGCAGGTAGTCCTTAAGCATCTGCTCGCGATAGAACGTAACAGAAAGCCGCCCAAGGCTGACCGCATCCATGGCCATGATGGCGATGCCGTCAGTTTCTTTGAGATCAGCCTTGTATCCCACGAGGGCTTTGTTCAGCCTTTTTGCAAAGGCCAGGCCCATATTTACGGGAGGAACAAAAGGAGGCTGGGCGGCGTCCTTCTCTGCCTGCACCTCAGGCGCGTCATCAAGCAGGAAGTCGGCGGCGCTCAGATCAAACAAATCTTCACAAGGATTAGGCACAGGCGCGCCGCTCACAGCCCAGGCCACAACAGCCTGATCTCCGTTGCGGTAGCCTTGCCGCGCTATGAGCCAGCGCAACGCATTATGCGCCTTGTGACTCACCCCATAGCCAACGGTGCAGGCCTGCTCCGGCTTCAGAAAGCGCCCACGGTAGGTAAAATTTGCTGAATCATTGGAGGAAATAAGCTTTGCACCATCACCGGGGCGGCGGATATTGCGCGGATGCTTTGCGGCAACAGCGCATTCCACCCCTTGCACCATGCAAAGGCCTTTTTGCTCCATCATGGATGCATCGTAGGCCATCCACGCTTGCTGCAGGCTGGTGTCCTTCCATGTGCGCGGTTCCATGTCATCAGGCAGGTTTACCACGCTCCATACCACCAGGGCGTCCCCTTGGTCGCGCACCGTGGCGTTGCCAATTTTTTTGGGCTGCAATCTGTTAAAGATGCTGTCTGCGCCGCTTTCTTTGTCTGCCTCTGTTGGTTCCGTCTGCAAGGAGCTGACTGATTCACCGCGCAAAATTCCACATTTCAGCAGATCATTCACCAGATGACCCTGCGAAACATAGGCATATACAGCCCTGGCCTTTGGATGACTGTGGGGAGAATCGCACCATGCCTGCAATTGTGCAGCATACAAGCTATAAAGATTCTTTTTGCCGCCAGAGTAGTCTTTGGCGCAATAATGAATTTTATCATCAAGGGGATGTGGAGAATCATCGCTTGTACGCCCGGCGGACTTTTCTGTTGCCGGGATAATAAACTGCATTTTTAGCGGCAGCAGCTCTGCCCTCACAAAATCACCAGCCCCGTCAATGACGACATGAATATGCGCCTGTTGGCTGGTATGGCCCACCGGCATAAGCGCCGGGGCCTCCTTGCCGCCGTTTTCGGCCTGCGGCGGATCTACAAAGGCGGGATTTTGGGAGCAGGCTTCATACGTTTCAAAAAGCTTTTGCATCCAGCTCACAGCGTACCCCCTTGCGGGCCGCCGTCAGAAAGCAGGCTGCGGGCATCGGGGTATGCCACGGTCTCGGGCTCCTGCAAAAGGAGGGATAGCGCTTCTTCATCACAACCAGCGTAGTTTTTGCCGGGGTGGAACGCCTTGGGCTTCATGGGGCGGATTTCTTTGCGCAAAAGGGAGGCATCATCCGGCGAGGGGAATTCAATAATCCCCTTGCGCATTACAGGCTTCCAGAACCGTGCGCCAAAACTGGAGTTTCCGGTTTCATCAGGATAATCAAACCCGTGAAACATGAGACCAAAGGCCAGCTCTTCCAGGTCATCATACGCACCGGGGCCTTCACCAAATCTGCAAGGTTCCGCATACCCCTGACAGTCGCGCGTACCCAAAAAGATGTCCTGTCGGCCACCGCGCGCCAGCATACGCTTGGCTATTTCGTAGTGCTTGCCTTCAATCCGGTCTTGCTTCAGTTCCGGCCTATGCTCGTTCCATACAAAACGGGCCTTTACCTGATAGGCAACATCAGCCAGATAGGTATAGATGGAAAGATCATTGCCGCCTGTGGTGGGCCTGATTGGTTTTACGCCCTTGGTTTGCGTGCGAAAGGGATGCAGAATGCGTACCTTGTCAATCACCCAAATTAGCGTTGGCTTCCAATATATTGATCTAGCTATACCCTTAAGGGCCTCATAAGTGGGGATGTGGTAAGAACATTTTTCGCCGCCGACTCGAGTTACAGGATCAGAAAACAGGGCATAACGCCCATAAACAGTAAAGGATATGTCGTTATTCACTCAATCCTCCTATCAGTAATTACAAAAACTCAGTTTTTGCTCTGATTGCGCGGTAACGCCCTGATCATTGCAGTAAAAGTTGGGTCTTAGAGCAAACATGCCACTAGCCTGAATGGGATACAAGGCATTTTTCTGTATAAGCTCGCGTTCTGTATGTGGAAAAATGTTTACGGAAAAACGCTGAGCCTTACGCAAAAGCTCATATTTTTTATACAGCAAATCTGATGAACAAAGTGAGGCAATAATGCCCTCTCCATCTTTATAAGGCACCAAAATACTTTTTGATGTTGAGTCGATGGACTTGAAAATTTTTGCTGCGGCACTGAATGATTGCCCCAATATGGGGAATGGATTGTTATTGCCAGCACCTCGATTACTGCCCAGCATATCAAGCAAGGAATTGCAATCGCCTGCCGCGTAAGAAAGCGCGGCGCCCTTACGATGAAAATAATGGTCAAAATATGTTGCAACCAGCTGCGGCATGGTGAAATCGTAGCCAGATTCCAGAAGTTCTTGTGCATAGTTTAGGCGCACTGTATCAAGAAAGATATCCCGACCATCTTTAATGTCTTTCAGCCAGTCCAGATTTTCTGCATCCGCCTTCACCAGTACCACATGCACCCTGCCCGGCTCATTTTCCCCATGTCGGTTGCAGCGCCCTGCCGCCTGAAGGATGGAATCCAGACCAGCGGCCATGCGAATAACAGATCGAAAACTGATATCCACGCCACACTCAATGAGTTGCGTGCTTACGCAAAGCACAGGACGCCCGTTTTTCAAATCGGCTCGCATGGCTTCAAGCTTTTCCATGCGGTGCGCCGGGCAGAGGTTGGTGCTAAGGTAGTAGAAGTTTATACCTTCCTGTTTGGCGCAAAGCGCATAAATCTTTTCTGCCATTCGCTTGGTATTGCAAACCACCAGGCATGAGCCGTGGGATTGTTGCTCTTCTTGCGCCAGTGCGGCCACATCTTCTGCCCCCATGGCGGTATGGCAGTGGTCAAAAAATGTCGTGCGCTTGAGGCGTGTGAACAGGTCTGGCACATCTGGCACGATTTCCATGCCGGGCTGTATATCAAGGCTGCCGCGCAGCGGATGCGGCAGATTGCCCAGCCTCGGCTGCGTGGCAGTGCAAAGCACTGCGGTAGAACCACATTGCCCGGTCAAAAAATCCACAGCGTTGCAAAACATACGCAAGCAGCGCACAGGGACAGTCTGCACTTCATCAAACACTATCACGCTACGTGCAAGATTATGCATGCGGCGGGCGGAGCTTGTGCCTGCGCCAAACAGGCTCTCAAGAAACTGCACCATGGTGGTGAAGATCACGGGGGCATCCCAATTTTCAGACAGTTTTTCCCACCGGCTGGCGACTTCTTCAGCGTTAGAATCTTCATCGGGCATAAAACTGGAATGATGCTCAAGCACTATGGATCCAGGGGCTTCGCCCTGCTCAAGAATATTTCGGGCTACATCGGCATTTTGATCAATAATAGATGTATATGGAATAACATAGATGACCCTGTCCATCTGGTGCTTTTGCGCATGCAGCAGGGCAAATCGCAGGCTGGCCAATGTCTTGCCGCCGCCTGTAGGCACGGTAAGAGTAAATATCCCCGGCGCATCGTGAGCACGCTGTGCGCAATGGGCAGATATATTGCCCCGGATGTGGTCGATGGCGTGTTGCGGGGTCTTTTGGGCCAAGGCTGCTTCAAAACGCTGCACCAGGACATTCCAAGGGCGCCTGACTCCGTTGCGCCGAATTTCCGCCCCTTTCTGATCTTCAAAATCTGCACTGTCAGTACGATCCGCATCAATCAGGCAACTGAATAAAAAACGCGCCAGCAATCCAAGCTGAAAATCACGACTATTTGCGCAGTCTTGTTGGTCATTGGTATCCGCACTTGCTGGCAACTTGCTCATGACTCGATCGCGCAATTTCATCAGAACTGCTCGCACTTCCAATAAAAGCGCATCCGAGATTTCACTTTCTATCTCTTCAAGGAATGCTTGATCGCACCGCTCAGCGCACTGCTTACCGTGTGTTTTTTCCTCCGGCCGGGCCATGTAATTCTGTGTAAATGCATCCTTGCCGTCTGGGGTTATGCAATCTTTCAGCCCTGAATGGTGGGACAGAATGCACAGTGCAAGAATCCGTGCTATCGCTTTTTTCAAATCATTGCCTTGCAGGCGCTCCCATAGGTGCTGCCCTCCAGCAAAAGCATGATTGATCTTCCCTTTGCTTGCGATGGGATCAGTGTAGCCCGGTTCACCAGGAGTAATACAGCCAGCAGCGGAAAGGATATAATTCTGGAATTCTTTTGAATACTTGCCAAAATCATGCAGCAAGCCAACCAGATGACCTGTCAGGGGCAAGCCGACCTTGGCTGCCGCTGATGATGCCAGGTCAGCAACATTGCGCAAATGTTCAGAAAGAGGCTGTACGCGGAAAGGTGCCCCATTCTCGGGGCAATAGACATGAGCCACGCAGTTATCAAGCAAATTCGGCATGATGGCCCTCTTGGTCACAATCCAAAGATTTCTTTAAAAAATTTAGTACCTTCTTTTTATATAAAATACTATTAATATTGTTGCGTTGCTTTCAACTGATGCACAGCTTGCCCGCACCCCAAAAACAAACAATAATTCAAAATGAAAAAAGCTCCTACGATTTCTCGTAAGAGCTTGCTTTCTTAATTGGCGTCCCCAAGGGGATTTGAACCCCTGTCGACGGCGTGAAAGGACAGCCTCTAAAACTGCGAATTCAATAAATTAGCAATGTTAGAGGCCATCTAGAAGCATCAAAAGACATCCGCATTCCCCCCGAACTAACCCCCTTTTAACCCTCCCTACGGATGAGCAAAGGTGTTCGTAATCCGAAGTTCTAGGTTCAAATCCTGCCTGCGACCAAATAATTACGCCGTTACGGGGATGATCCAAAGGTTTCTTTTATTTGTCGTACTCTTCATTGAATTGGCTAACCCAGAAGAATATGGCCTGCAACTCTGTGGAATCTCTGAATTACAAGTTAGATACACCGTGACGTAAGGTCATATTTTTTGTCAACTGCATCTCATAGCTAAAATTCAGAGCACACGCTTTTATATGCCAATTTTACTGAGAAGGCTGCTTTTTCTTCAATTTTTCAAGTAAAGCTTGTTGTTCTTTAACCAGTTGACGAGCTCTGTAAGCATCTTTTTTATAATCATCCCCAATGGCTTCATGGAGTCTATCTTGACGTTCGCTGCCGCCCGTACGTCTCGCATCTTGTAATTGCCAATCCCTATAAGCAGCGTCAGCTTTATCTGCCTCCGTTTTGTACTTAGCCAAGAGTATTTTTGCCTCTTCGATCTGCTTTTTCAAATCCATATTCATAGATTGCTCCTGTATCACAACCTCAGCTTGCCGCGATATCACATAATCTATTCTTCGGTGAATCTGCTACGTTTCATTATCGTGTTCCTGTGTCTGGAACGCTCACTTTTCACCGACATACTTTTCGGGGGAGGGTCAATGTTCATTGCAGAGTTGAGAGTGTCCGGTTTGGCAGGGATACCCCCCAGCCGGTTTAGGAAGAACAGTCGCTTCACGGAAGGCTATCTAGTGTCATTCAACCGTCCATGGAAGAGCCGCTGGCTTACTATTTATATCCATAACGATAGGATGAGGGTCAATACTTTTTATGCATTTTTTTATTTTTATCTGTATATCAACAAGCTCATGATCTATTGGAAAAAGCTTGCTGTGCTGTCTAGGCTGCTCATAGTGAAATACAATTCTTAGTCTTTTTGCTTTCATTGCCTTTCTGGCGACGACATTCTCATCTCCCGTGGCATTACAAGCAGCAGGTGGCAACATCGCCAAAGTATCAAAAACTTTGTCGCGCAACTCTATAAATGGGGGAATTGTTTTTTGTCGCCTGTGGTGCCTGTAATCTTTAGCCTCAATGAGCCAGAGCGTCTTATCTGCGCTTATAGCCAGCAAATCAACACATTTTATGCCATTATTTTTTTCTTGACGCACTTTTGAAAATTGATTTCGATAAAAAGCCCATTCATCACACTTAGTCACCTTCCATGTCTCAGGAAAGATAAACCTTAATGTTGTGTCAACAGTATATGTTGCCATATCACACCCCATATTGTGATTCACGATAACGCTCTGTCTGCGAAATAGATTCATCTAGCGCAACAATATCCCCAATATCGCTTATGGAATCGCCCTGACTGACAACAATAGAATTGCCATTTTCGGCGAAATTTAGGCCAAAAAAGCGTATTTTTTCTATTTTCCCTTGCTCTTGCAGTATGTCAAATTCCCTTAACAAAAAAAGACTATGCGTGGAAATAGTGATTTGCATTATATTTGAAAGCGTAGCCAAAATGGCTACAAGCTTTTGCAAAAATCTTGGGTTAAGGTTGGCCTCTGGCTCATCCCAAAAAAGGGATGAACTATTTGTAAGTTCACCAGTTTTCAAAAGATAGGCCAGCATCCCTAGCTTTCTGCTTCCTTCTGCCATTAGGTGAGCCTCAAAAATGCCTTTACCCGTGGAAGAATGAAAATAAAAAGAATTATTCTCAAGGCGGACATCGCCACCCATAAGCTCTTCAAGAGGATTAAGGTGTTTAGCAATATCCAATAAACGTTTACCCTTCAGAGGAACCCCATTCAAATTTTTACTAATATCCAGGTATGTTTCATCAAATGCAAAATCTTTATTTTCCAATGCAAGGGCAAAACCAGGATATATCGATAAAATTTCCTTTGGGGGAATAAATAAGGGTTTTGCTTTTAATGCCGCCTCGACATTGATGCTATCAATGTTGACAAGATCCGAGCTTTGAGTAGAAAAATTAAACGAGATGTCGGCAGTGCCTTGGACTTTAGCTGACACTTCACACCTGCTACGGCCTTGCACGCGGGATGCCAAACGTCCAAGAGAATCTGGTTTAAACAATGCCACAAGATGGTTCGCCAAATCTCGCGCATATGCATCTTTAGCTGGAGTTTTTTGCATATTTTTGAGAGATCGTAACATCGCATACCCCAATTTCAACAAATGGCTTTTGCCCGTTCCATTCTCACCCACTACGATATTTAAGCCCGGTGAAAATTTCAGTTTGGCGCTGGGGAAACAGGTGAAATTTGTAATATCCAATATTTTCAGCATGACCGTTCTCCTATTCAAAAATCAGGACTTATCTGCTTTCAAGCTTAACTCGAAACTATGTCCCTGGCCTGCTAGCCGGCTAAAGGATTATGAACTCGGTGCAGGCTCGGTTGTTCGGGGCGCGCTGTGGGAAACGCTTACTCATTTGCAAAAACATGTGGTCAGCGGATCTTTATCCCACTGTACCGTTTGTAAGTTAGTTACAGGTATATTTTTGCATGAAACTCTTCCGGTGTCAGCCTGCCCAATGAGCCATGCGGGCGCCTCTAGTTGTACCTGCCGCCAGGTCTCAACTGTTCTACGGGCATCATACAGAAACACGTTTGTTTTAAACGTTCATCACAGAATTTTCAGTTAAAGCTATCAATGTGCCCATTAGCCACTTGGCTGAACATCTGTTAATCTGAATCGCTTGGCAACTCCCCTTGCGGTGGTGAGAGTCGCTTTTTAAACAAAAGCATTTCTGGTGGAACTGAAGCAAATTCTTTACGTACATATTGTTTCAAATTTTCATACGGCGCAGTTGTCGTGGTGATAATATACTGAAATGGAGCATTTTCCTGGCCACCGGAAGATTCTGACTCTTCAGCGGCTTGAGCAAGTATCCGTTGGTACCATGATTGAGCCATATCCGCTTGGCGTGGGCTATCATGAACTAGAAAACCAGGGTGTAATCCGGTTTCGATACCGTAGAGCATAGAGGCAAAATCTCCCAATACGGTACGCGCCACGTTCAAGGCCTCACCGCTGAGTTCCCCATGGGAATAAACGGAAAACTTGAGATCATCGCCAGCCGTAAATTTACCACTAAATTTTGTATTAATGATTTTTTTGACCAAACCATCAAACCGACTTGCCAAGGTTTTAGCCTTGGCAGCATTTTCGCGGCGGGCAATACTTAGAGCCATTTCTTGATTGCTTCGCTCTTCTTCCAATTGTTTGACTGACTGGACAGCTTGCTGGTGCACAGTATTAGGGGTGTTGAAATATAATACGCCCCAAGCATCTCTTAACGCTTCCCAATGAGCTTTTTGGGCATCCTGACGCCGGTAAGCAGCCATCAGCTTTTTATAGGCGCTGGGAATTTTATCTTTTTCCAAATCAGTTGCGCGTTGTTCTGCATCAGCCTCATTTACCAGCGCTTCTTGGATGTTGCGCTCAATACCGGTAACAGTAGCATTAACCCTTTGGTATTCTTTATCTCCCATGATTGCAGCCAAATCTAGACCTCGCTGCTTTTGCTCCAAAAACGAGCGAACTTCTTTTATCCGCTCACAGTCTTTGTAAAGGATTGAAGCGGGGCATTCTCGATCTTCAACCTCTTTGATCGCTGCCAGACTTGGATCTTCCGTTTGTGGTAGGCGTAAACCCTCTAAATAGCCTTTTTGAGGTTCCAGTAGATTTTGCTGGCGTTCACGTAACTTCCTATAATATTTCTGCCTTTGCTTCATTATGGCAAGTTCAGAACATAGAGCGCTATGTTCTTGCTCCAGTTTTTGAATGCTCACTTCTTCTTTCTGGAGGTGGAGGAGGAACTCGCCTTCTGGGAGTGGCTCACCCGTTTTTATTCCAGATATCGTTTGATAAACGTTCAGTTGGCGTAGAGCCAAATTTTTATGTAATTCCGGTAAAACAGCGGCTTCTGCGGCAGCTTCTTCAGCCTTTTTCAGCTCGTCTTGCAATTTCGCCAGCTCTTCCCGAAGCTTGTTTTCTTCGCTAACCAAAAGCCCAAGCACGGAACGCGCCAAGTGACCGCCTTCTTTCTTCCGGTTACGGTGTTGAGGCGAGCCGGATTCGCTCTCAGCAGTGCGCCAATTCCAGAAGTTGTCTTGAATACACTTTTGATCCCGCGTGAGCCAGGCCAGCAGATGCCGCCATTCAAAGTGCACATCCGTTCGGACTGCACTCGGTGGCAAAAGAGCCTCCAAAGCTTGCTGGTATAGACTGTATTGGTTATCAGCTTTCTCTTGTGTAAAAATATTTTCTAATGTTTCATCTATACCTGCGCGGGGGACAGTCCCCTGGGTGCCTTTATCGAAAGGTAAAAGGATCGACCAGAGCACGCCATCAAGGTATAATTCACAACCAACCCAGCCCTGTGAAAAATTTTCTCTGATCAATTTTTGGTCTTGACTGGTGGCAAAAGTCGGCTCGCCGAGGCAATAACGGATCAGGCGACAAAGGGTAGTTTTTCCGACTGAATGACCGCCAAGGTCGTCTTCTTGTTTGGGATTGGGAGAATCAAGACCGACTATCAGATTAAGCCCACGCGTGAAGGTTATTTCTTGAAATTTTGCGGCTGGCGAAAAACTAGAGAACAAAGCGATGCGTTGTATCCATAACCTTGGTGACACGCTACTGCTTCGTTGAAGCTGATGCGCATTCAAATGTGGCATATCCACACCTCTCAATTATGCGACTTGTTCTTTAATATCAGACTGTTGTAAAATGCCTTGCTGTACGGAAATGATTATTTCTTGTCCAACACTCTGCTGTTCCAGGCACTGCACAGCCTCAAACAAATAAGGAGCGATTTTGGTCATATCCGGAGCATTTCGGAAATCAAAATTATCCGGAATGCTAAAGCGGCCTGATGCTGAATAAATGATAATACCTCGTGTTTCCAAACGACGCTCTATCTCCCAAAACCGTATCTTTTGAGTTGCAGGATAACTTGATGTCAGTCCAGAATCATTCAGTAGTTGCGCAAAGCTATCTTGCTTCCAGATTGGCAACAAAACCTTACAATTTTCCGGATTAGTTAAGAACCAGCTCGCATAACGAATGACCTGAATTGTCTGTTCCGGAAAATCACGCATCATACCGACAAACGCGGCATAAGCAAGTTCTTCACGTCCTCTTTCAGGGAACACGGGCGTGCCGCTTGTGGCAATAGCTGGTTTTCTTGCCAACGTTGTCGGCTGAATTTCTTCGCTTGTGACATCTCGTGCTTTATTATCCAACATATCCGCAACAGTGGAGCTGATGGTATATTTTGCAGGATTCTGCTTTTCTTTATTAACGGCCAAAGCCGCGAAGTGAGCTTTACCGCAAAGAATTTTTGCGTATTCACTGCCGCGTAGCGCATCTTCTTGCAGGAGCGCAGCTTGCGGGCTTTTTGTCTCGACCACAAAATATAAGCGTTCTTTACCGTCTTCTTCCACCAGCACGGCCCAATCAGGGTTATAGGTGCCCAGCGGAGTAGGCACTGTAAACCAGCCGGGGAGTTTGGCGTATATCTTTACAGCCTCGTTAAGTTCCAGATCGTGAGCAAATGTCTGCTCAACTGCGGAATCGTACACCACATACTCGTGCACGGACTTCTGTACGGCCAGCATATTCTTCAAATAACCGGTTAGTTCCTCCTGCTCAAACAGCTCCTGAGCATAGTATACCTCATCGCCAATACGCTGATAGCGGATGCCGTCCGTAAGCACCATACGTTTGCGCCGTGAGATGACTTCTGTGGCCAACTCTGCGAATTGCTGTGGGTTGCGTTTAAAATCATCAAGGCGTCCGCTTTTCACCAAAATATTAGCCAAACTACGCCGTGTAAGCTGGGTTTTATTCTGAAGATAACCTAAAATGTCGGGCAAGACGATATCTTGCTCTTCCAGTGCCACAGCCGGGGCAATACTGGTTTGCGTTGAGGCGACGCCGCCTTTGTCAATATTGATATCCGCTTTGGTAATTCGTACTCTGACCCTATTTACTACTGGAGCCTCACGCAAAGATGCGATGCAATCTTCAATCAGCTTGTCATTATCAAAGGCCAGCCGATAGGTGGTTCGATGCTTGATCCTCTCCCATAGGGCAGCGAACTCCGCGCTATGCAACACTGCCTGCCTGGTGGGAATAGTTTTGCGTTCATCGGCGTTCTTAATATCAAGACGTCCAGCGAGCTTGCGCAATGTGGCTTTTATAGCGTCAGCGCTTGTGGAAAATTCCTGAGGTAGCTCAAGAGTATCGTTTTTCAAGGCGATGCGCAGGCTGTCTTGGACTTTTCCCTTGGAGTCAATGTATTCTAAGGTGCGGAGATAGGCCCAAATGTTGGCAGAGGCTTCAATGCCCAAGGGTACAGCATTGCCGTTTTGATCCAGGGTGCTGATGCCCGCGAACTGGTGTTCCTCCACTATGCCGAAGCGAATGCCGGTATCCGTTTCAATTTCTTTTTGCAGATTTTCGGCAAACTGTTCATAGCTCTCTGTGGCCACCACTGTCAGCGTGTTCACGTCAAAACCGCGCTGGCGTTCGCCTTGCTGGTTGACGCATAAACGTAAGCCACGCCCTATGGTCTGCCTCCGTTCCCGTTTCGTGCCCATGTCGCGTAGAGTGCAAATCTGGAACACGTTGGGGTTGTCCCAACCCTCACGCAACGCAGAGTGCGAAAAAATGAATTTTAAGCGCGAATCGAAGCTGAGCAGCTTTTCTTTTTCTTTCATTATCAGGCTATAAGCTCGTTCCGCGTTGTCGCGATTCGCCTGATTATTTTCTGCAGTTTCTTGCCAAGCGCCTTTTTTATCTATGGAAAAATAGCCGTTGTGTACTTCAGTCGCCAAAGCCTGAAAATCAATATGAGGTTGATACTGCAAAAGCGTTTTGTAGCGAGGCAAGGCCATAGCCTTTTTGTATTCTTCCTCAAAAATTAGGGCATACTTGCCCTTAACTGGACTGCCCGAATCATAGTAACGGTAATACTCAACCTTATCGATGAAGAACAAGCTCAGCACCTTTATGCCAAGCGGAGCTAGACGCAATTCTTTGTCCAGATGCTCTTTTATGGTTCGAGCGATCATGTGCCGTTTAACTGTGTCTTCATCCACGTCGCCGACAGCTTCGCCCTTACGCAAGGGGTGCGGCAAGTGAGAAAAATCCACGGATTCATTGCCAGGAGCGCAACGTATCTCCCCAACCAGACAGTTCTCGTACATTGAGCGACCAGCTAAAAATTCCAGGTTATCCCCGGCCTGCACTGTAATTTCCTTACGTTTAACATGATCGCCATGCATAACATCCACTTCAAGCTTGGCCCGCACTTGCCCCCGCTTGTTGAAGGCGTCCACCACACGGATATATGCTTTGTTGTAGCCGCCCTCCACTTGCAACGACGCCACTTCAATTTGCTTAACCAGCTTTTGCTGGTAGGCGTCTACAGCATCCAGGCGATAGACCATATGGTACTTATCCACATGAGTGGCGGAATAACGCAAGGTGCACAGCGGGTTCATCGCCCCTAAAGCTTCTTTGCCGCGTCCTTCAAGGCCACCGTCCACGCTTTGCGGTTCATCCACGATAATGATGGGCTGAGTATTGCGAATGAGGTCTATTGGCTTGTCGCCGCCGGTTTTTTCGCTTTCTTTGTACAGGTTGTTGACGTCTTTCTTGTTGATGGCCCCCACGGTAACAACCATAATGCGAATATCCGAACTGGTCGCGAAATCGCGTACCTGCCCAAGCTTCGAGGAATCATACAAAAAGTAGCTGTATGGCGTGCCACTATACAGCGCTTTGAAATGTTCTTCTGTTATTTGCAGGCTTTTATAGACGCCTTCCTTGATGGCGACGGAGGGTACCACGATAACAAACTTGGAAAAGCCGAAACGTTTATTGAGTTCAAAAATGGTTCGTAGATACACATAGGTTTTGCCTGTGCCGGTTTCCATTTCCACAGTGAAGTTGTAGTCACCACTGGATATGGACAATGTTGGGGCAAGGGCGCTGCGCAACTGCACAGCCTGGAGATTGGATAAAATTTCATCCTCCAGCAGGCGCAGGCGGTTGCCTATGCCCAAAGCAGCTTCTGTGCTAGTAAGACGCACTTGGTTTGCTTCATGGGGCAAGGTCACGGTAAATTCCGTACGGCAGACCTCTTGCCCTCTAAATATATCGCAAACAGCCTCAATGGCGGCCAGCTGATACTCCAGGTTAGGCTCAAAATGCAGCTTCATAACCATCTTATAAGCTCCGCACGTTATCTATACCGTGCTGCTGCAATATAGCTGTCATATTTGCCTTGGCAACATCGCCCACAAAAGCACTGTCCCTGAAAATGACCGTGCTTTCACCAACGGGCAAAGTTTCTTTGCGCCAATTGGCTATGCCCAGGCCGATAGACTCAACATCCGCTGACGCGATAGTTTTGCTTAGGCAGGCAAAAAGTACCCCTTGCCCCAGACTATAGACGGTATGACCGGCAAAACTTTTTTCTAGCGTGGGCGTGGTAAGATCCAAGCCAAACCTGAGAAGCACCCAGTAGAGCAGGCCTTGTTCCTGTCCCTTATACACACCTAACCCTGCCGTACATT